>Ga0153928_1000368_pt1 | contig 23051 bp, 22 predicted proteins | sample TSNJ012MetaG_FD_106656 | JGI IMG/M metagenome (GOLD analysis project Ga0153928, IMG submission 106656) | Attine ant fungus gardens microbial communities from New Jersey, USA - TSNJ012 MetaG | ecosystem: Host-associated > Fungi > Mycelium > Unclassified | place: USA: New Jersey, Wharton State... | reverse complement strand
TGGAGTTCTTCGTTGGATTGCAGCCCTACTTATACTATTACTACAGTGGCTGTACCCTAGAGTCCCATGGTCACATGTCCTTTCCAGAATGTTCTATGGTCACCTGACCTTGTCACATGACTTAGCTTACTAAGTCCCTATCCTGTTTATGTCTTTACTCCATTGTGCTTGGAGATTGAGTGTTCAAATGCATGGGAAACCTTTTCCTACTTAAGGTTCTCACAACAACTATCTGCCTCTACAGTTCTGGGTTCTAGAGTATGTAAATTGTCATAACTTGGCCAAATGGCTAAGTTATTATCTATTTTTTCTTTTTCTTTTCTTTTCTTTTAATTAGGAAATCAATGGATATATGAGAGGGAATGACTCAAAAGAGATATGTGGAACTTTATAATCAAATAGAAACTCTATTGAGTTCTCTTTGTCAACTTAGACTAGAAGTGGATCCAAGTTATCACAGTCTGGAGTCTTATACTAGAACTCAATTCTATATCTAAAGTACTATCTACCTTGGACCTTGCTCATCTTTACTCTCATAAACCCAACAACTCTTGACTGGTGGTCACCATGATTACTAGTCATCTTTATATATAGCCAGGCCCTTGGCTTAAGAGAACTTTGCAGTTAGTTAGGGACTGCAGATAGAAGTATAATACTAAGCTTGGGTTTCGGTACTGAGACCTAACCTTGCAATCAAGTGGTGTTTAGTAGATACTTGTACTGTTCTTAGTATAAATCTTGTACTGAAGTCTATTGTGACTTGTACATGCAGAGAATTGATGGTTACTCTTTAGGAGGCTGTCTAGATTAGGGATCCCATCTGTTGGGTGATAGTTTAACCCTAGTATTAAGGCAGTAGTTAGTAGGGCAGTAGGACTCTGGCTAGATGAAGATCTTGTATGCTAGTAGACATAGTATAACTAATAAGATCAACTATTCATTCTATACTATTAAGGTATTAACACAATGTCTCAATCTCAGTACAATTCTCTCATGAGCAGCCTGCTTAACCAAAAGCATGCTCTCACTAAACTAAGGGCAGAGTTAAAAGGAAAAAAAGGGAGGATATGCTGGTATTGTAAGAAGTTTAGGCACCTGGTCTGCAATTGCAGGAATAAAAGGGAAGTGACAAAGGGAAAATCAACTTTCCAAAATAAATTTGAAGTGATAGCAAGTAGGATAATACAATATAGAGTGAGGGAGGAAATAAAAGTGAGGAGACAAGAGATGGCAGAAGAAGTAAAGTGTTTTAGGTGCTGGGAAGTGGGGCACTACAAATGGGAGTATCTGAATATTAAAAAAAGGAAGAGAAGTAGAGAAGAAGTGGCATATGTGGCTAGACTATGAAAGGTGCAGCAGGAGAGGAAGCTGGTATATCCCACATAGGAAAAGGCACAGGAGTACTGTAAAGAAGAGAGTACAACCCCAGAAGGTGCACTCCTACTGGAAAGAGAGTGGATCATGAGAGAGATAGTAGTAACATATATAGACTATGGTAAATATAAAAGCAAGGGAGTATAAACCCATGAGAACTGGAGACAAGGTTTTTTTCTTGAAAGGTAGATAAAGAACATGCAATATGGCATATTCCAAGAAATATGGGACTGGAGAGAAGGAGAAGCAAGAAGAAAGAGAATAACAAGGGTAAAATGTGTAAAATGTAGAAGAAAAAATGCAATAGTACAGAAGATGTCAGAATAAGAAAGAAAAGGTATATTGTATCTAGAATGTAGGGTAGGAAGAAAGAGAGAATGGTGGAACTGGGGAAAAGTGACATGGGTAGAGGCTTCAAAAAGTACAACAAGAGAAGGAAAAAAGTAAAGAGAAGTGAGAAGGACATTTAAAATACTGAGGGAAGTGTAGCTGTATCACAAATGGCCACTTACTGATTTGTGATTGCTTGATTTGATAATCAAAGTGCTCAAAAAAGCAAAGTTAGACAAGCAGCAAAAGGTGTTGTTAAGTCTGAGGTTTATCCTCAGACATATAGTCCTTAAATATATAATTGTGGTAGTCTGTGTACCAGGACAGCCTACCATATGATTACTACCTATTGTTCTACATATAGGAGTACTATTGTCCTTAAAATAGAGATAACCTAACTGTCTTAGGGTAGTCCTTTGTTCTATTCAAGAATAGATGATAATCTATAGGTAAAGATCAGTATTATGTGCAAACATTGAGGACCTTGTATCTCTATGGGATCTTATTGCCTTGGGATCTATTTATGGACAAAAGAAGCGCATTGAAGAGAGCTTCACAATGGTTGTTGAAGCAAATGATTATGTTAAGCAGTTCCTAAGATATTGGTAATTTAGTGTCTGGTGACTTAGTGATCACTGACTGATCTGCTGATAACTCAGTGAATACTGATTGCTTTGAGATGTTTTTGGTACCTTTTGAAAGGTCTTCTTAAGGGCTTTTGGTGGCCATTTAGATCACTGAAATCAGTCAAGTATTCCCAGAGTTATGGTCTGAATGAAGTTTGTGACAGGCTGAATATAGAAGTGGAAAAGGTAGATACACATAAAGGTATAACAGTAAAAGTGCTCTTGGACAGTGGCACCATGGAGATGTTTATAGATCATAAAATAGTAGCAAAATATAGGTTTAGGTTGTAGAAATTGGAAAGACCAATAGTAGTTATAAATGTTAATGGGACGAACAATAGTACAGAGGCAATTATCCATCAAGTAGAAGTGAATGTATATTATAAGGGTTACATAAAAAGGATGAGAATGGATGTGTGCAATTTGGGGAGGACAGATATTATACTAGAAATGCCATAGTTACAAGTGCACAATCCAGAGATAAATTGGGAGACAGAAGAAATTAAAATAATGAGGTACCTACTACTTTGTGGAAGAAATACAAAGTTGAAAGAAGAAAAGGGGAGAAAGAAAGAAAAGAGAGTGGTAATCCTAGAAGAAGAAAAAATTGTAAGATAGGCAGTAGATGATAAAGAAAACTGGAGAAGAGAAGTGTTATGACTCGGCCAAATAGCTAAGTCATTATCTATATTTCTTTTTGTTTTGTTTTCTTTTAATGGATACACAAGAGAAAACAACTCAAAAGAGATGCACAGGACTTTATAAATAGAAGTAAATACAAAAATGTATATAAGTAGTATACAACAATTGAATGAGAACTCTATTGAGTTCTCCTTTTCAACTTAGACTAGGAGTGGGACTAAGTCATCTAGGCTACATCCTTATAAAAGGAAGAAGTAGAAGTAGACCATAGGAAAATTGAGGAAATGGTGCCATGGAAATTTTTAAAATAGAGGAAGGTATTTGGGAAGGTAGAGTCAGAAAGGATGCCAGCAAGGAAAATTTGGGATCACACTATAGATCTCAAGGAGATATTCAAATCCAGAAAAGAAAGAATTTACCCTTTGTCAAAGAATGAGAGAGAAGAGGTTCAGAATTTCATGAAAGATCAATTGAGAAAGGGGTATATCAGACCATCAAAGTCCCTCCAAATGTCACCAGTGTTCTTTGTGAGCAAGAAAGATGGAAGCAAGAGGATGGTCATAGACTACCATAGCCTAAATGAGCAAACTGTAAAGAACAACTACCCATTACCATTGATAAAAGACTTGATCAACAACATGGGGAGTAAGAAAGTATTTACAAAGATGGATCTGCAATGAAGGTTCAATAATGTAAGGATCAAGGAAGAAAATGAGTAAAAGGAAGTGTTTATGACATATATGGGCTTTTTCAAACTGATAGTAATATTCTTTGGAATGATGAGCTCACCAGCTATATTCCAGGCAATAATGAACAAAATTTTAAGAACTTTAATAAATGAAGGAAAGGTTGCAGCATTTGTAGACAATATGTTGGTAGAGACAGAAACAGAAGAGAGATATAATGAAATTGTGGAAGAAATATTAAAGAGGTTAGAAGAAAATGACTTGTATATCAAGCTAGAAAAGTGTGTGTGGAAGGCAAGAAGGGTCAGATTCCTAGAGGTTGTCATAGGACCTAATGGAATAGAAATGGAAAAGGAAAAAGTGGAGGGGGTACTAAGTTAGCTAGAGCTAAAAAATGTGAAAGATGTCAGAAATTTCCTGGACCTTGCAAACTACTATGGGAGGTTTATTAAGGATTTTGTGCAAGTAGCTAGGCCAATGAATACATTGATGAGGAAGGATATAAAGTGACAATGAAGAAGTAAACAGTAGAAGGTATTTGACGAGCTTAAACAAATCTTCATTACCAAACCAGTATTAGTAGCCCTAGACTTAGACAAAGAATTCAGGATGGAAGCAGATACTTCAAACTACACTACCAGAGGAGTTTTATCAATGAAATGTTCCAATGAATTGTGGAGACTAGTTGCTTTTATCTCCAAATCATTAAGTGATATAGAACAAAACTATAAAATACACAATAAAGAGATGCTAGCAGTAGTCAGATGCTTAAAGGTCTGGAGACACTTTCTAGAGGGGATGACCACTAAGTTTGAGATCTGGACAGATTATAAAAATCTCAAATACTTTATGAAAATACAAAAGTTAAATAGAAGACAAGCAAGATGGACTCTATATTTATCAATATTCAACTTTACACTAAAACATGTCCCAGAAAGCAAAATAGGGAAGACAGACAGCTTAAGCAGGAAGCTGGATTGGGAAATAGAGATGGATAAAGACAACGAGAACAAGATGCTGGTAAAGCCCAAGTGACTAATAGTAAAGAGAACAGAAAAAGTAGAAATCATTGTGGAAGGGGTCAATCTACTAGAGAAAATAAAACAGTCAAAGGTGAAAGATAATGAAGTAGTAAAAGTAGTTAAAGAAATAAAGCAGACAGAAGTAAAGATGTTGAGAGATGAAGAATGGAGAGAAGTAGATGGTATGATGTATAAAGAGAGAAAGGTATATGTGCCTAAAGATAATATATTGAGAGCAGAAATAATTAGGCTATACCATGATATACTAGTGGGAAAACATAAAGAACAATGGAAGACAGTGGAACTAGTCACTAGGAACTTCTGGTGGCCAGGAGTAATGAAAGAGGTGAAAAGATATGTAGAAGGGTATGATTTCTGCTAAAGGAACAAAAACTGCATAGAGTAGCCAGCTGGCAAATTAATGCCTAATTCTATCCCAGAAAAACCCTAGATACACATATCAGTAGATTTTATTACCAAACTACCTTTAGCTTAGGGATACAATTCTATTTTAGTAGTAGTGGACTGACTAACAAAAATGGTACACTTTATACCAACTACAGAAAAGACATCAGTAGAAGGGTTAGCAAGGTTGTTCAGAGACAACATGTGGAAACTACATGGTCTACCTGAAAGTATTATATCAGACAGAGGGCCACAGTTTGTGGCAGAACTAATAAGAGAGTTGAACAAGATGTTAGGGATCAAAAGCAAGATGTCTACAGCATTTCACCCTCAAACAAATGGACAGACAGAGAAGATCAACCAAAAACTCAAGCAATATTTGAGGATGTTCATAGATCATAGGCAAGAGCAATGGCCAGATTGGCTGGGAATGGCAGAGTTTGTATATAACAACAAAGTACACTCAAGTACAAAGACATTGCCCTTCAAAGCAAATTATGGGCAAGATCCTAGAATAGAGTTTGAAGTAAGAAAGAAGGAAAAGTATGAAGGGGCAGAAAAATTTGTGATGAAGATGAAAGAGATTCAGGAGGAAGCAAAGGTAGCACTAGAAAAAGCACAAGGGAAAATGAAGAAATACATAGATAGGAAAAGAAAAAAAGTTAATGAGTATAAAGTTGGTGACCTGGTGATGCTCAGCACCAAAGATTTGAAATATCAAATAATTGATAGAAGAACAGAAAAGTTGACAGAAAGATTTATAGGCCCTTATACAGTAAAGAAAATCATATTGGCAATTGCAGTTGAATTGGAGTTATCTAGTACAATCAGGATACATTCAGTAGTAAACATTAGTAGAATATGTAGATATATAGAGCAGATAGAGGGACAGAGGAAGATAGAACTGACCACAGTAATAATTGAAGGAGAGAAAGAATAGAAGGTCAAAAGAATACTGAATAAGCAATAGATTAGAGGAAAAGACAAGTATTTAGTATGGTAAAAAGAATTCACAGCAGAATTGGATACTTGGAAAGGGGTAGAAAACCTGGAGAATGCAAAGGAAGCAGTTGAGAAATTTGAGAAAGAATACTATTGAGATATAGAAGATGTCAGAAAACAAGAAAGAGAAGAAAAAATGTTTAGGAGAGAGGAACTACCAGGGCAATTTACAGCAAGAAAGCTATTTGGTTAGACAGATAAAAGATATAATGAGGAATACTGGGCAAGGTTGGAAAGAAATTGGAGACAATAAAAAGGAGGAAGAGTAAGAGGACAAAAAACAATGCAAACAATTAAGAAGAAGAAAGAAAAAATCAGACAAGAAAATTTAGAACTCAAGAAGTAGACAGAAGAAGATAATGATAAAGTGGGGAACATCTATGATCCCTACTATGAATTGTAAGAATCCTCAGGACAAGAAATCTTGAAAGGGAGGTGGTGTTATAACTCAATCAAACAACTAAATTATTATCTATTTTTTCTTTTCCTTTTCTTTTATTTTAATTAGGAAATCAATGGACATATGAGAGGGAATAACTCAAAAGAGATGCATAGAACTTTATAAATAGAAGTAAATACAGAATGTATATAAGTAGTATACAACAATTGAATGGAAACTTTATCGAGTTCTTCTTGTCAATTTGGACTAGAAGTAGATCTAAGTTGTCACAGTCTAAGGTCTTATATAGATCTTGCTTTAGAAACAGAGCAAGCTATCTATGTTGAACTACTCTGAGGAGTACAATGGCTTGTTGGCAGAATGCCATAGCTCCAGGGCAGCTTTGGTGACTGGTTCCTCTAAGTCCTTGTCTCAGTTACCATATTAGATGTTGGAGAGCACCTTTTGTTTGATTCTTGTAAGCTCAACTCCTTCTGATGTTTAGATGGCAAAGAACTCTGGTTGGAGGAATGTAATATCTTTGTTATTGTCAGCTCTAGTTCTGTGATCAGACCTTTGTGATAGAGTATTGGGCTTCTCTATTGACTATCCAGGACAGTGGCAGAGAGTGAAGTTGAAACAAGCGAGATATAGAAACCAGCAGGCTTAATAGCAGTTGAGCTTCTTGGCTATTATGAAATACCCAAGATTCTTGTGGTCTGTTTAGACTTTTACTAGATGGACTACTCCTTCAAGAAAATATCTCCACTCCTCTAGGACACAGATAATAGCAAGTATTTCCTTGTTGTAGATTTTGTAATTCCACTCTATAGGAGACAAGGAATTGTTGTAAAAGGCCATTGGACACCATTTTCTATCTGTGGGCAATAATTGTGATAAGATTGCTTCTTTGGTGAAATTAGAGCTGTCAGCCTCAACCTTAAAAGAATCTAAATCTTATAGTAATACTAACACTAGAGTAGAGGTCATGGCCAGTTTGAGGGCATTGAAGGTCTTCTATTCCTTGTTAGTCTGGACCCATGGTTAATTAGCTCAGGTGAGATCAAAGAGAGGTCATGCCATAGTTGAGAAGTCTTGTATAAACCTCCTATAGAAGTTGACAAAACCTAGGAATATCTGGATGTTGGTCTGATTTTCTGGGGTTGGTTACTTATAGACTCCTACAACTTTGACAGGGTCCATAGACACCTCATTTTCCAGGATGATCAAACCCAAGTACTTAATCTGCTCCTTTTGGAACTCACACTTTTCCAGACAGAGGAATAACTTGTGTTCTACTAAGACCTCAAGCACTCTCTGGATGGCCCTTGCATATTTCTCCACAGTTCTAGTGAAGATGAGGATGTTGTCTAAGTAGATAACTACAATATCTTCTGCTATGAGGTCCTGGAAGATATTATTTATTATCATTTAGAACATGGCCAGACTGTTGGTTATGCCAAAGAACATCACCAGTGGTTCAAATAGTCTGCAGTTGATGTAGAAAGCTGTCTTCCATTTGTTTCTGGGTTTGATGTGTACATTGTTAAAACTCCAGCAAACATTGAGCTTGGTAAAGTACTTGGCTTTATAAAGCTGTGAAATAAGTTTGGAGATCAGAGAGAAGAGATACTTGTTCTTGATCATCATAGAGTTGCAGGATCAATAGTCCTAGACTAGATAGAGAAAGCTATTTTTCTTCTTGATAAAGAACACTAGGGGCAGCTATAGAAGATTTAGAAGGTCAGATCCATCTAGTATATAGGTTTTCTTCAAGGAATACATCTAGCTCTTTCTGTTCAATAGAGGACAGAGGATATACCTTCAATGACTTGGACTCCAATCCAGGGATGAGTTTAATTATATGATTCCAGCAACGATACTCTAGGAGAGTATCAAAGTCCTCTTTTGCAAATATAGCTTTGAACCTTCAAGCATAATCTAGTATGGGGCTAGAGGCTGCTTGTGGTTCCATACTGCAATAGGCTTCTTCTACTAGATATTATGAGGTGGTGGCAGTGGCCCAGAGGTCTTTGTAGTCAGGGATAGACAAAAGTTGAGTGATGAACAGATGATCCCCTAACTCCTAGTCTTTTCTATCTGTTCTGCTAGGCATCTATACCTTTTTTTTTTATGAGTTCAGGTGCAAGACTGTTCCAGCAAGTATTTATAGCTTGGACCTCTTGTCTCTTCTTCAGGGTACACTTCTTCTATAACACTTAACACCCTTCACAATATGTCAGACACTGGGTTATGAGCACTTCTCCCTTTTGTCAATTAACCTTTGGGTTGTGGTTCTTGAGCCAGAAGTATCCAAGTATAAGGTCTTGCTTTCCTAAGTTAGAGACCACAAGAAGCATCTGTTCCAAATGAGAGTTGTACTAGAGAGTGATGTTTACTACTTTCATGATTTGGCCTACTTTGTTAGAAGATCTATCCACATTAAACACTGGTATGGGGCAGGAGATGCTCCAAGCATTAATCCTTTTGGAGCAGACAAAGTTCCTGTCAATGAAACTGCCTGTTGCTCTGCAGTCCAGGAGAGCCCAAATGGAGTAGACTTTGCTGGTGTCTGTTGTGAGTAGCTCTATGGGTAAAACAAGAGACACCCTGCTGATGTCCAACACACTAGCAGAGAGTTGCTTGGGCAGTCTTTTTTTCTATTTTGGTCTCTAGACAGGGGTTTTGTCATTAGGATTGGAGAGAGAGAGAGGTGTGTCTGTGGATTTATCTGTACTTGTATTACTTTCTTCTACAACAAGTACACTGAACCTATTTAAGGAAAGTGACTGGAGTGCACTCTTTGCTGGCCACTCTACATAAAATCCTCCTCTACTAGAGGTTCCTCTTCCTTGGAAACTAAATCCTTCAAAGCTAACAGATCTTCAATCAGTTCCTTCTACTACTCTATTGTTAACTGTCTCATGTCCAGACAGTGGGGGTAGTCCTGGACTAAGTAGTTGATATCTCTGCAGTGATAACAGCCTTTCAGAGGCAGCTACCAAGTTTTTCTGGTGACATCTACATCTATAGCCATTGATGAGGCTAGTAGGGTCAGAGAGGACCTGATAGGTAGAGGGAGAGCCAGAGTAGAAAAGGAACAAACAACCAGGAGAGGCAAATGGATTATTGACAGGGGTAGAGCATGAGTTGGCATGGACTAAAGAGGTAGTTGAGTTGTCTTTGGTCCAACTAGAAGACTTCATTGGCTAGCTGAGTCTGGTCAATTCTTTGAGCTGCCTTGTACTAAGCTTCTGGACCTGTGTCTTCTGGGCACCTCACAGGCATAGTAGCTATTTGGCTCTGGATTCTAGCTCATAGTCCTCTTCAAAATTTGACAACCAGGGTACAAGAGTTTATAGAGTTGGTGTTAGAGACTAGAATCTGGAAGGAGTCTAGATAGTCTTCCACCATCTAATTGTTTTGATAGTAAAAGGACCCCTCTAAGATATTAGTGGTATCTACCTCTATGTTGACTGGAAATAACTGAGCCCAGAACTACTGTTTGAAGACTGACTGTAAGAGGACTACACTAAGTTACACTCCTGACGTACTAGTGGTAGTCCACCAGAGTGACCCTGTACTAATTAAATAATAATTACATAACATTTAATTAGTTGCCTACTCCTGCATTTCTGACTCTGACCCTTAGGACATTTTGTAGCTAAGGGAACTTGTATATATATAGTATAGAGTACTCTTCTAGGAGCCTTATCCTATTCTCTGAGAATTCTCCTAGAAGATGAGTTATAACATACTCTGGAATGTATTTATAAACTGAGGATTCTCCTGGAAGCTCTACTCTGGTTGCCCTCATAGTAGAATAGAATCTCCTGAATGGAGCCTTGGAAGAATACAGTGGACAGCCTCCACTTAGTTCCTCTCTACTGTATATACCCAACCCTCTATGCCTCTGCTCTATGCTGGATGTCATATGTGGATATCCCCCAGGACATAGCTAATGCTCTAGTCTATCTGCAGCATCATCTGTACAAAGTTACCAAGAGACAAAATAACTCAGAAACTAACATTAATAATATCCTCTCTACTTTGACTGCCTAGCTGCAACAACTCATGCAGCTAGTATTAAACTCTCCTCTCCAATCTCTGGCTCTAGTAGCAAACTCTCTACTGCTTCCTGTATTGGTGTCTCCCTCTCCAGTAAACCTCTGCTCTTGAGCCTGTCCCAAGCTCTCCTCCTCTTTGGACTTTAATGGCAGTTGCAATACCAGACAAGCATTCCTGAACTCCTATATACTATACATACACCTAGCTCTAGAACAATTCAGCTGTAAAGAGAAAAAGGCCCTGTGGGCCCTCATCTTCTTCAAAAGCAATTGTGTGGCAAAATGGTCCAAGAATCTGTTTTGTCAAGAAGCAGATACTGGATTCTTTCCAATCCAAACCTAGACCAACTTTGAGGCTCAGTTCAAGGTGCTGTTCTTCCCAGTGAATGCAGAAGTAGACATGGTCAACACCCTAGAAGGGTTCTCCTACTACTAGAGAACTTGGATAACAGATGATTACCTTGACACCTTCCAGTCATTGGTCTCCAATGCAGGCTATACCAACCTCTGGACTTTTGTGGTCAAGTTCTACTCAGAGTTGAGGATTGGTATCCAAAACCAGATCACAACTATGCCCTATAGATGCCCCTTAGATATGGATCCAGAAGCTTGGTACCAAGCTGTCTAGAGAATTGACCAAGTACATCTCACTAACAAGGCCTTCCAGTTAACTTAGCACAACATGTCCTTCACCCCAGTCAGAACTTCTATCATGGCTGTCATGACACAGCCAAAAATAGCTAAGTTATTATTTATTTATTTTTTCTTTTTCTTTTCTTTTTAATTAGGAAATCAGTGGATGCATAAGATGGAATGACCAAAAGGAGATGCATGGGAGTTTATAAATAGAAGTAAACACAGAAGGTGTATAAGTAGTGTACTATAATCAATGAGAACTCCATTGAGTTCTCCTTGTCAACTCAGACTAGGAATAGTTCTAAGACGTCTCAGTCTAAGTCCTTACATCTTGGTATATATACCTTTCCTTCTTTATATATAATACTATCAACTTCTCTCTACTCCTTGTCCCTTAACATTTTTACTCCCACTTGTTTCATTTCTTTCACTGCTTTGATCATTTTGTCATCTTTCACTTTTGACTATTTCACCTTCCCTAGTAAATCTACTCCTTCTACTATTACTTCCACCTTTTCTGTCTTTCTGACTTCTAGCCATTCTGGTTTTACCAATGTCTTATTCTTGTTGTCTCTGTTCATCCCTGTCTCCCAATCTAGTCTTCTGCTTAAGCTGTCTGCCTTCTCTATCTTACTTCCTAGGACATGTTTTAGTATAAAGTCAGACCTTGACAAATATAGAACTCATCTTACTTGTCTTCTATCTAACTTTTGCATTATCATGAAGTACTCAAGAGTTTTATGATCTGTCTAGATTTTGAACTTAGTGGTTGTTCCTTCTAAGAAGTGTCTCTAGGCTTCTAAGCATCTGACTACTACTAGTATCTCTTTATTGTATATTTCATAGTTTTGTTTTGTATCACTTAATGATTTGGAGATAAAAGCAACTGGTCTCCACAATTCATCAGAGCATTTCATTGATAAAACTCCTCTAGTAGTATAGTTTGAAGTGTCTGCTTCCACCCTGAATTCTTTGTCTAAGTTTAGGGCTACTAATACTGGTCTGGTGGTGAAGATTTGTTTAAGTTTGTCAAATGTCTTTTGCTATTCACTTTCCCATTTCCACTTCATATCCTTCCTTGTCAACATATTCATGGGCCTAGCTACTCATGCAAAATCCTTAATGAACCTCCTATAGTAATTTGTAAGGCCCAGAAACTTTCTGACATTTTTTACGTTTTTGGGTTCTGACCAACTTAGTACCCCCTCCACTTTTTCCTTTTCCATTTCTATTCCATTAGGTCCTATAACAATCCCTAGGAATCCAACCCTTCTTGCCTTCTACACACACTTTTCTGGCTTGATATACCAGTCATTTTCTTCTAACCTCTTTAATATTTCTTTCACAATTTTATCATATCCCTTCTCTATTTCTGTCCCTACCAACATATCATCTACAAATGCTACAACCTTTTCTTTGTTTATTAAGTCCTTTAAGATTTTGTTTATTATTGCCTGGAATATGGCTGACGAGTTTGTCATTCCAAAGAACATTACTGTTGGTTTAAAGGAGCCCACATGTATTATAAATGCTCCCTTCTATTTATCCTCTTCCTTGATCCTTATATTATTGAAATCCCATCACAGGTCCATCTTTGTAAATACTTTCTTACTCCCCATGTTATCAATCAAGTATGTTATCAATGGTAATAGATAGTTGTTCTTTACAGTTTGCTTATTTAGGCTGGAGTAGTCCATAACCATCCTCTTGCTTCCATCTTTCTTGCTTACAAAGAAAACTGGTGACATTTGGGGGGACTTTAATGGTTTAATATACTTCTTCTTTAGTTGATCTTCTATGAAATTCTGAACCTCTTCCCTCTTATTCTTGGACAAAGGGTAGATCTTTCCTTTCCTGGGTTTGAATGTCTTCTTGAGATCTATGGTGTGATCCCAGATTTTCCTCATTGGCATTCTTTTTGACTCTACCTTCCCAAATACCTTCTTCCATTTTAAAAACTTCTATGGTACCATTTCCTTGATTTTCCTATAGTCCACTTTCACTTCTTCTTCTCTTCTCTAGTCTTTCTTATCATCTACTGCCTACCTCACAATTTTCTCTTCTTCTAGAGTAGCTATTCTTTTTTCTCCTTTTGCTTTCTTTCCTTCTTTTAACTTTGTATTTCTTCCACATAGTGGTAGACACCTTATTATTTAAATCTCCCCTGTTTCCCAGTTAATTTCTGGATTATGGGCCTATAGCCATGGCATGCCTAATATCACATCTGTTCTTCCCAAGTTACATATGTCTATTCTCATTTTTTCTATATGATTTTTGTAATACATATTTACTTCCACTTGGTGTGTTATTACCTCTACACTGTTATTTGTGCTACCCATATTTCTCACTTGCACTGGTCTTTTCAATTTGTGCAGTCCAAACCTATGTCTAGCTGCCATCTTTCTATCCATGAACATCTCTGTTGTGCCACTATCCAAGAGCACTTTTACTGTTACTCCTTTATGGGTGTCCACCTTTTCTATACCAATATTCAACTACACTTCTTTCAATATCTTAAATGTTCTTCTTACTTCCTTTTGCTCATCCCCCTCTCTTGCTGTGACTTTTGGAGGTTTACTCTATACACTGTCTGGCTGCACTTTTCCCTATACAGAGTATACTGCATTATCCTCTTTCCTCCTTTGCCTTGGGCACCCACACCACTCAGCTTCTTCTAACCTTCTCCCTCTGAGATCTCCTTGTTCCCTATTGTTTTTCCAATATATCTCTTTCTTTCCACACTATCTACATTCTATATAGGTTGCTATGACCTCTTCTGTTATCCATTCTAACTCTAGCAACCATGCATCCTCTGGCATATTCTCTGCTTCACAATATTCCTGTGTCTTTTCCCAGTTGGAACATACCAGCTCTATTTTTCTTACTTCCTCTTGTTGCTGTGCTTTTCCCCTTATAGGGCATGCTATCTCTTCTCACCTTTTCCTTTTCTTCTCCACTTCAATGTTTGGACACTTCTATTTGTAGTGCCCAATTCTTCTGTATCTTATCACAAATGGCCACTTACTGATTTGTGAGTTGATGATTTGATAATAAAAAGACTCAAAAAAGCAAAGTTTAGACAGTAGCAAAAGATATTGTTAAGTCTGAGATTTATCCTCAAACATACAGTTCTTAAATACATGATTGTAGTGGTCTGTGCACCAGGACAGCCTACTATATGATCACTACCTATTGTTCTATATATAGGAGTGTTATTGTTCTTGAAATAGAGATAACCTAACTATCTTAGGGTAGTTCTTTGTTCTATTCAAGAATTGAGGACCTTGTATCTCCATAGGATCTTATTGCCTTGGGATCTATTCATGGTTGAAAAAAGCACATTGAAGAGAGCTTCATGATGGTCATTGAAGCAAATGATTATGTTAAGCAGTTCCCGAGATATTGGTAATTTAGTGTCTGGTAACTTGGTGATCACTGATTGATCTGCTGATAACTCAGTGAATACTGATCTCTTTGAGACATTTTTGGTACTATTTGAAAGGTCTTCTTAAGGGCTTCCAGTGGCCATTTAGATCGTTGAGATCAGTCAAGTATTCCTGGAGTTATGGTCTAAATGAAGTTTGTGACATATCTACTAGAATTCAATGAGGAACTCTATTGAGTTTTTTTTGAACAACTACCTTGGCTGAGCCTAAGTCTTCATGACCTTACACTAACACAAGAACTCAATATCTATTGTCAACCCTGTACCTTATAGCCTCAACATCTCACTCTTTGCTTATTCTCTCATTATCCTTGCTAATGAGCACAGCACTCAGAAGCTTTTTGAAAAGTGGACCCTAGCTATAAAGGGAACTTCACTGTCAGTTAGGAACAGTGGGTAGATGGCCTGGACAAAATTCATGTTCCTGCCTGAGATCTGACCTCTATATCAAGTGGACTTGTATTTAGTTTTTTGCTATCAGCTTTGTACTACTGGTCTATTGTGATCAGTCTACATAGGGGGATAGCAGTAACCTCTTGAAGGCCTGTCTAGCTTAAAGATTCCCTTCTTAGGGATAATATTGTTTCACTCTTCTAGTTGGTAGCTAGTCATAAGTTCAGATAAAGAAGACTGTTCATCCTCATATAAGGAATCATCATCATTATCACCATCACCACCACCACTATACATGTCTCAGCAATAGCAATAGCAACAACAGCAATCTGCAGAGCAATCTACTGCTTCTACACCACAATCCACTCCTTACCCTAACTGCTGGCCTATAGCAACAGGTGACCACCTTACTACAATGAAATGGAGGAGCTAGAGTAAAGATGGCAAAGCCTCCTTTGTTTAGTAGAAAGATGAAGGAGATAAGTACATTCATCAATGTAGCTCATTTATACTTGAGTATGAAAATAACAGGGGAATTGGAGGTGACAAAGATGGCCTTGGTGCTGTTTTATGTATAGAGAGGGGTAGCAGAGGCATAGAAAGATAATCTATTAGATAAATTATCAATGGGAGAATTAGAAGTGGAAATGGTAGAAGAACTATTTGGTAAAATGAGAAATGAGTTTGGGAAAACAGCAGAAGAGGAGTAAAAAATAGAGCAACTGAGAACCATTGAGCAAGAGGGGAGGACCTGTAACAAGTATATCTAGGAATTCAAGAAAATAGCATGAGAAAGTGGTTATGAGAGATGATCCCTTATTGAAGAGTTTAAATAGAAGCTAAGTGGGGCACTTAAAAAGAAGCTAGCAGAGGCAGAAAGCCCCCCTAGTACAATAGAAGAATGGTAGAAAAGAGCAGTGAGATTGAATAAAAACCAAAGACAGAGTAGAGCAGAAGAAAAGATGTTGAAGAGGAATGTGGCACATCCACAGGGAAATGTGTAGCCTAGGGGAGGCTTTGGGGGAGGATCATATGAAGGAAGAGAAGATCAGATTGTATGGAGGGTAGGGGATCAGAACTTTAGAAGAGAAACACAGAATAACCAAGGGAGACAGGGGCTAGAAAGAGACCCCAATACAATAGATGTTGATAGAGGAAGAGGGGGAGATAGAATGTGCTATGTATATAGAAAGTGGGGCCATATGGCCAAAAACTGTTGGCAAAGAAAGAAGAAAGAGAGGAGAATAGTAGAAATGTTGCAAGAGTCAGCAAAAGACAATGGAGGACAGTAAGCTTCCAGCTGGCCTCCTCAAATATGTATAGTATATTGCACCCAGAAAAGCTAGGAAATCAAGTTTCTTGTCAAGGCAATACTGAGGGAGTAAGAGATGTGTAGTGTACACTCTGGCCACTAAGAGAGATGTAGATGAAAGTAGAACTAGAAAAGCTGGAGAATCATAAAGGGGTAGTAGTAAAAGCACTGTTGGATAGTGGGACAATGGGCCTATTCATAGATACAAAGTTTGCAAAAGAAAAGGGATTTAAGTTAGAAAGATTAAAAAATTCTTTGCTAGTACAAAATATGGATGGAACTGTAAATGTGGGGGGAGCAATCACTCATCAGATAGAGTGCAATATGCTCTTCAAGGGATATGTTGAGAGAGCATGAATGAATATATACAATCTGGGAAAAACAAAAATAATATTGGATATACCATAGTTAGCTACCCATAATCCAGAAATCAACTGGGAGAAAGGAGAGGTGAAAATGACACAGTGTCCACCAATATGTGGAAAGAGAAAGCAGAAAACACAGAAGAAGAGGCAGGTGAGAAAGATAAAGGAAGGAAAGACAGTAGAGGAATTAGTACCTAGGAGATTCTGGAAGTGGAAGAAAGTATTTGAAAAGGAAGAGTTGGAAAGAATACCCACTAGAAAGCCATGGGACCATATGATAGAGTTAAAAGAGGGATTTGTGCCAAGGAAGGGAAAAGTGTATTCACTGTCAAGAAAAGAAAGAGAGGAGATACAAGCATTTGTGAAGAATCAACTGTGAAAGGGATATATTCAATTATCAAAATTGCCACAAACTCCACCAGTCCATTTTGTAGCAAAGAAGGATGGCAAGAGAAGAATGGTACAAGACTATCATCATGTAAACCAATAGACAATAAGGAATGGGTACCTCTTACCCTTAATTGCAAATATCCTGGATAGAGTAGGAAATATAAGAGCAACCAGAGTGGAGTAGACTCTAGGAGAATTCTTAGTAATATTACACTCCTAAATATATTACAACTCACCTCTAGGAGAATCCTTAGAGATTAGGATAAGGCTTCTGAGGTATACTTCTACAATATATATACTCCTACTGTTGAGACATCCCTGATCCTATAGTCCTGTTAGTCAGGGTCAGGAGTCTCTAAGTCAAGCTAATGGGGATTAAATATTACATAGTCATATTTAACTAAATATAGAGCTACTCTGGGCTATGAGTCTAGTATCTCAGGGATAGCATTGATAGGGTCCTCTTATACTTACTCTTCTTTCAAGATTGCTGCACCTCAAAGCAATGGTTCCAGAAAGAAAAATTACATTGAAGTCTGCTTGTCAGATGTATCTAGGGGCTGCAAGGTGTTTGCAATAGAATTCCACTACAAGATCCAGTGCTGAGATATCAGAGGCTACTTTCCAGGAGTTGTATTTCCTTTTGAGTTTTTTTCAACTTTACTAGGAACTAGAATCTTCTCCTATGCCAACAGCTATCTAAGATTTCTTTCACTTTCCACTCTTCTTCTCTATCAATGACAACAGGTAGTGGTAGAGGTCTGGGCTTCCTTCTGGAGATTGGGTTATCTGGGGTGGTAGACAGCTTTACTATATTAAACACGGGATGAAGTTTCTTCATTGTATATGGTAGCTTAAGGCAATAAGTGAGGGGTCCTACTTGTTATTCCACTATCAAAGGTCTAAGGTGACAATGCAATAGCTTTGGAGATGGGCATATGGTCTTAATGTCAGTGGCATCTAGGAATACCTGATCTCTAGGGCAAAAAATTGGGACTGGAGACCTTCTTTGGTTGTAGTACCATGTCATGTCTTTCTGTGCCTTCTTAATTATGGCCTTAGTCTCTTTGGCTACTATCTTCATTTGCTCTGTGAACTTGTTTACCATCTCCAGCCTAGAGGGGTGCTGCCTAGGTTTAAAGCCTATATAGGGGGTCTATTCCATGTCAAGCAGGAACAGAGTCTGCTAGGTAGGGGCATGTATGTAGTTGTTATACTAGAATTCCACTATTAGTAGCAAGTTGTACCAGTCATTCTGTTACTCATTGACAAATAGGCATAGATACTGGTTAAGCTCCTCATTGACATACTCTGTTTGTCTATTGGTTTGTGGATACTAGACAGTGGAGGAGACTAGTTGAATCCTCAGTAGTTAATAGAGTTCTCTTGTAAATAGAGCTACAAATTGAGGTTCATGGTCTGAGATTACATGTCTGGGCAGTCTATGGAGTTTCTATACCTGATGCAGAAACAACCTTACTGCTCCTTGTATAGTTACTATTGTGTGTATTGGAATGAAGTAAGCTCTCTTTGATACAGAGTCCACTACCATCATGATAGTATCATATCTAGAAGACTCAAGAAGCTCTACTACAAAGTCTATACTAAGAGTGTCCTATTGGATGTCTGGTACTGGGATGAAGTGGAGCTCTCTGACTAGGGGCTTTCAAGAGAGCTTTGTGTAGAGACAAAGATTACAGATACTCATATATTGCCCTATATACCTAAATATCTAGGACCACTAATAGTTTTAGAATACTAGCTCTGGCATCTTCTATCTACTGGGATATTCTGCAACCTTAGTGTTGTGGCACAGAGAGACTATCTTCCTGTGCAAACTGGAGGTATGGAGGATATAAACCTTTCCTCAGAAGCAGAGCAAACCATTTATGTTTAACTATTTTGACAAATGAACCATTTTTGTAGTAGAGTATTAGAGTTCTTGGATAGCTTTGGTGACTGGTTCTTCCAGGTCTCTGGAGTGGTTACCCTTGCAGACTTTGGATAGGATGCTCTATTTTACTTCTATTAGCTCTACTTCTTCTAGGGTATAGATGGCCAGGAATTCCAAACAGAGCAATACCATATTCTTATTGTCAGAGAATCTATCACTATGGTCCAGTTTCTGAGATAAGGCATCTGGTTTCTGCATAAATCATCTGGGTTGGTGGTAGAGGGTGAAATCAAATCTCACTAGATAGAGGGACCAACATGCTTGCTAGTAGTTCAGCTTCTTAGTGGTCATGAAATATTCCAAGTTCTTATGATCTGTCCAGATCTCTACTGGGCTGGCTGCTCCTTCCAGGAAGTGCCTCCACTCTTCTAGTGCATGGATGATAGCAAGCATCTCCTTGTTATGGATCTTGTAGTTTTGTTCTACCAGAGACAAGAACTTACTGTAAAATACCACTGGATATCACTTGTTATTCTTCACAGACTATTGAGACAGGACAGCATCCATAGTATAGTCCAAACTGTTGGCTTCAATCTAGAAGGGTTCTGAGCCATGAGGTGAGACTAGCACTGGGGCAGAAGTCATAGCTATTTTGAGAGCTTTAATGGCAGTCTGTTCTTTGTCTCTCCACTCCTATGTCTGATCAGAGTGTATCAGGTTGAAAAAGGGTCAGGCTATAGCTGAGAAGTCTTGGATGAAATGCCTATAGAAGTTAACAAAACCTAGGAAGGTTTAAATATTGGTCTATGACTCTGGGATGGACCATTCTTGGACTTCAGCAACCTTGATAGGATCCATTGAGACCTTGTTTTCCAATACTACTAGGCCCAAGTACTTGATATGCTCCTTCTGGAACTCACACTTCTCCAGATAGAGATAGAGCTTGTATTCTGCTAGGATCTCTAGCACTTTCCAGATGGCTTTGGTATACTGTTTAACAGTCCTGGTGAAGATGAGGATATCATCCAAGTATACTACCACTATTTCTTCAGCAATAAGGTCTCTGAAGATATTGTTTATTATTGTCTGGAAGATGGCTGGACTGTTAGTCATTCCAAAGAACATCACTAAGAGTTTGAACAGGCTATAGTTGGTATAGAAGGTGGTCTTCTACTTATCTCTGGACTTGATGTGTATGTTGTTGAAACCCCAGTGGATGTCTAGTTTGGTAAAGTATTTCGCTTTGCAGAGTTGTCATACAAGTTCAGAGATGAGAGGCAAGAGGTATTTGTTTTTTACAAGCTAGCCTACTCTCAATAGTTTGAGAGGCAGACCTTCCCCTTTACACCTGGGGTCCAGTCTACTATAGAGATAGATCCTTGACAGAAATCCACTCTGAGCCCTCAGTGAGTCATCTGTCCTGTAACAGAAATAGAGATACCCTCAGGAAAGTCATCTTGTCCTGTAACAGAGACAAAGAAACCCTTTATAGCCCCCTAGACCCACATCTGGAATGAACACAACCCTATGTCCTTTGCAGAGACAATAGAGACAAAAAACAGTAGACTTAACAAACTATCACAAATGGCCACTTACTAATTTGTGAGTTGATGATTTGATAATAAAAAGACTCAAAGGGGGGGGGGGATATAGACAAGATCCCCTTTATACAATTTATACAATTTTTTATATTTTTTCTTTTTTTCATTTCATAATTCTTATTTTTAATAGTTTTTTATTTTTGAGATATAAGTATAGATGTTTATTTTGTCTTCAGCATAGGAATATATAAGATTTGAGATTCTAAAATTTATTTTAATTAATCTTTACTAATACTTAACCTATCCAGAGTGAAAGAGTATAAATATTATTATCAATTTAGTATTCTCATCATAAGCCAAGATACTCCAAATACCCCTCCATGTTTTTTTATCAATTCTATTGGAGGGCTGCTCGTAGGGATAATATTCAACTTTTTAAGATATTTAGTAATAGCAAAGAGTTTCCAACTTTGTACAGATAACTGGATTATTTAATAATAATATTTTATTTTAGGCTTATTTTCAATCATTTTCTTATATTCAGTAAGTATCCTCAAACCAAAAGACTCAAAAAAGCAAAGTTTAGACAGCAGCAAAAGATGTTGTTAAGTCTGAGGTTTATCCTCAAACATATAGTTCTTAAATACATGATTGTAGTGGTCTGTGCACCAGGACAGCCTACTATATGATCACTACCTATTGTTCTACATATAGGAGTGCTATTGTTCTTGAAATAGAGATAGCCTAACTATCTTAGGGCAGTCCTTTGTTCTATTCAAGGACAGATGATAATCTATGGATAGAGATCAGTATTATGTACAAACATTGAGGACCTTGTATCTCTATGGGATCTTATTACCTTTGGTTCTATTTATAGCTGAAAGAAGTGCATTGAAGAAAGCTTCATGGTGGTCATTGAAGTAAACAATTACATTAAGTGGTTCCTGAGATATTCACAATTTAGTATCTGGTGACTTGGTGATCACTGATTGATCTGCTGATAACTCAGTGAATACTGATCACTTTGAGACATTTTTGGTACCTTTTGAAAGGTCTTTTTAAGGGCTTTTGGTAGCCATTTAGATCATTGAAATCAGTCAAGTATTCTCAGAGTTATGGTCTAAATAAAGTTTGTGATAGTTCTCTTATACTAGGCACTTATACAAATATTGGATAGTCTGTGCACCTATTTTCCATGATTACATGACCCTTACTAAGAACTATCTATATCTTACATAATCCTTCCCATACTATTTATATCTTTCCTGCATTGTATTCTTGGATGTTTTCCATTAAGTTGATAAATACACAAGAAATAGTTTCTTTCTTGGGAGTCATCTCATAACAATTCCCTTGTCCACTATTCTATAAGTAGGTATTCTTTGGTCATAGTCGAGACAACTCATAACATAGTACCACAAGTTATATTCTACCTTAGTCTCAAATTTTACTATTCTTCTTGAATTATTACTATTTCAGAGAAGCCCTAACAAAAGAAGTACTAGTTAAATAAGGAGAGGAAATATACATATACTCTAAGATAATATAATCAAGGAGCATGGAGCACAGAGACAACTGTTGTGGAACAACCTTGGCTTCAATATATGTATTGTACCCCAATCTTCTACTGCAGATAATTGTTGATTTCAGATTTGAGGAGTTCTTGTTAAGAGAACTAAGCAGAAGTCCATATTACAACCTCTTTCTATTCTTAAAAAGGTCTATTAAAAGCTTCAAACTTTATTTTTGTTTTCTACCATATGACTAGTATCATATGCTATTCTGTTCTTTTATTTTGTATATTCTCTTCTGTATATTCTTTGTTTTTATATCCTTTCATACCACATAGACCATCTACTCTTCTTGATTTCTCAACTATATGCCCTTGGAGTCACTAGTTTCATTAACTATAGAAGAGGGCCCAAATATATAGTATATAGAGAGTAGTTTACACTGACTCCTTTCTGTATACTCAAACCAATTACTATTTTCCCTCTATCATCCAAAAGAGTCTACCTTACAACAAGGTTTTCATATTCTCTTTCACCAACAAAAAAGGATTGTAACTTGAATAGACTTTGAGGTTGTAACTGTCAAGTAGAAAAGGGATAGCAGCATGGAAAGGCTAGAATATACTGTGAATTACTATGAATATACTATGAGTGCATACTCCAGGTTCTGGGAAGTGATGCAATGAGTGGAGTCAGAGAGTGGAACATGCTACTAAGTGAAATGATAGATGTTGCTCTCTGGTTCTATGGTTTTACAGCTGGTCCAGAGAGAACACAACAACAATGCAAGAGTGGAATGACCTTGGTCTCAGCTCATGCACTGTGCCTTGATCTCCTGTCATATGTATGGTTGCTTATTTCAGAGTAGTGGAATATCATCTGAGAGAGAGGTAAATTCAGGAGTAAGGAGTTATATAGCAGAGAGTACTACAAGAGGAAGTGACTTTAAGACTTTAGGACTTTAATCTATGAACTAAATTGCTACCATGTATCTATCCCATATATATACTATAACTGGAGTAAGAGGGAGC
>Ga0153928_1000367_pt1 | contig 23056 bp, 20 predicted proteins | sample TSNJ012MetaG_FD_106656 | JGI IMG/M metagenome (GOLD analysis project Ga0153928, IMG submission 106656) | Attine ant fungus gardens microbial communities from New Jersey, USA - TSNJ012 MetaG | ecosystem: Host-associated > Fungi > Mycelium > Unclassified | place: USA: New Jersey, Wharton State... | reverse complement strand
CGTGATGCATTTGGTTTTCGGGGAACTTCATTGAAATTTATTATCCGTGAAAGGAAAGATAAGGAGTAAAGAGAGTCTATGGAACGTTTGATCTGCTTGTTAATTGGGTATGGATGTGGTTTGATTCAAACATCATATATCTATGGAAAAGCACATGGAATCGATATTCGAGAATATGGAAGTGGGAATGCAGGCATGACCAATGCTCTGCGGACTCTTGGTGCTAAAGCCGGAGCCGTCACATTTTTGGGGGATTGCCTCAAATGTGTGGCAGCGGTGCTGATTGTTAGAATTATATTTGGTAATTCAAATACGGAATGTATTAAACTCCTTGGCTTATACGCAGCGGCGGGGACTATTCTGGGACACAATTATCCGTTCTACATGAAGTTTCGCGGCGGAAAGGGAATAGCCGCAACCGCTGGACTTTTCCTGTCCTTTGACTGGAAGATTACAATTTTGGCCCTGGCGGTATTTTTAATAGCTTTTTTTACCACCCACTATGTATCGCTGGGCTCATTATTGATTTACATAGTATTTATAATCGGAACTGTCATCTTTGGGCAGATGGGCTTATACTATATGGAGCAGCATTATTTGAATGAAATGTATATTGTGGCAATTTTGTTGGCTTGCCTTGCATTTTATAAGCATAAAGAAAATATCAGGCGGATAATTCACGGCGAAGAGAATAAAACATATTTAAAGAGCAAGAATAAGTAACTGATCAGCAGGTAATGGACTGAACAGGTGTGCTCCGCTATGGCGGGAGCGTCAATAAAGAACAGCAAAAACAGATAATGTGGTTCTTAATAAGAATCACAAAATAAACAGAAATAGTGGAGGTAAAAAGAATGGCTAAAATTGGCGTAATTGGAGCCGGCAGCTGGGGAACAGCGTTGGCATTACTATTATACAATAATGAGCATCAGGTTGTACTCTGGTCGATTATTCAAGAAGAAGTGGACATGCTGAAAGAAAAGAGAGAACACGCATCAAAATTACCGGGTGTAAGACTACCGGATGATATGGAGATCACCTCCGACCTGGAAGGCGCAATGAACGATAAGGAGTTACTGGTCCTGGCGGTACCATCACCTTTTACCAGAAGCACTGTGCATATGATGAAACCTTTTGCAAAGGAAGACCAAATTATAGTTAATGTAGCAAAAGGGATTGAAGAGGATACATTAATGACTCTAAGCGACATTATTGAGGCGGAAATTCCACAGGCTAATGTCGCGGTATTATCCGGACCGAGCCACGCAGAGGAAGTGGGACGCGGCTTGCCAACCACCTGTGTAACCGGTGCAGCAGCAAAGGAAACGGCTGAATACATTCAGAGTCTTTTCATGTCCCCTGTATTCCGAGTCTACACCAGTCCGGATATTCTGGGCATTGAACTCGGCGGTGCACTTAAGAACGTAATTGCCCTTGCAGCAGGTGTTGCCGATGGTCTTGGTTGTGGTGATAATACAAAAGCGGCACTGATTACCAGAGGGATCGCAGAAATCAAGCGCCTTGGTGTTGCTATGGGGGCTAATGCCGAAACCTTGACTGGTCTTTCCGGCATGGGTGATTTAATTGTAACCTGTGCAAGTGTTCACAGCCGCAACCGCATGGCTGGCTATCTTATGGGGCAGGGCCGAACCATGCAAGAAGCCATGGATGAAGTCCAGATGGTAGTAGAAGGTGTATATTCTGCGAAAGCAGCACTGGCACTTTCTAAGAAGTACAATATCGAAATGCCGATAGTGAGCGAAGTAAATGCGGTGCTTTTTGAAGACAAGAGTCCAAAAGAAGCGCTGAATGAACTGATGCTGCGAGTGAAAAAAGAAGAGATTGAAGATAAGCTCTGGGATAAATAAATGCATTAATAGAACAAAATTTAAAGGTTGAAATATAAATTCAAAGCATATCCTCCGGAACCCGAGCGCTGCGGAATTTTTCATCCATATCATCGATAGTCCCCATCTCATCATCCGTCAGCATAAAATCAAAGATCTGTGCATTGCTGATAATCCTTTCAGCCCGGGTGGATTTGGGAATAACCGATATCCCTTTCTGGAGCAGCCAGCGCAGTCCAACCTGCGCTGTTGTTTTACCGTGCGCCAGGGCAATATTCAAGAGGATATCCCTGTTCAAATATGCTCCTCGTGCAAGTGGAGCATAAGCCTGTACCGCAATCCCCTTTTCATTACAATAAGCAAGTAAATCCGATTGATTCCATAATGGATGATATTCTATCTGATTCACCGCCGGGACAATCCCGGAAATCTGAAACAACTCCTCCAGGTGATGTATCTCAAAGTTACTTACCCCAATGGCCCGGGCCTTCTTCTCATGATAAATATGTTCTAATTGCTGCCATGTGTCCAGGAAGCATGCCGGAACCGGCCAGTGTATCAGATATAAGTCCACATAATCCAGTTGCAGACGTTCCAGGCTGCGGGTAAAAGCGCCTTCAATATCACCAATCCGCTGGGCATTGTTCCATACCTTAGTAGTGACAAAGATTTCTTCCCGGGGAACAGGAGCTGCTTTTATCGCCCGTCCAACACCAGCTTCATTCTTATAGACAGATGCAGTGTCAATAAGACGATACCCCTGTTGAATGGCGCAAAGAATTGCACTTTCAACCTCGTTTTCATCAATTGCTTTATATACGCCAAGTCCTAAGAGTGGCATTTCTATGTCGTTATTCAAAGTCAAAGTTGGTATTAGTGTCATATTGACAAACCTCCTTCTGTTTAGCTTTTGAGTGCAGTATAACATAAAGATGTGAAAAAAAACATTACAAAAGTAATAAGAAGAAAATATGAAAAAAATACTTCCATGGTCAATATTTACAATTTTTCAAGATTGAATTAAAAAAAATACATTATTTTCGAACATAAAACTAGGGTCAATCTCTTGAATAATATGTGAGAATAGGATATAATGATCTATAATTGACAAAATAATATCATATTTTTTTGCGGGGGCATTTTGTTAATTTAAGGAGGACAACAATTATGCATTTAATTCAAGACGAAAATGGCAATATGGTAGGGCACGGTCACGAGCATACACATGATCATGAACACTGCCATGAGCATTCTCACGAGCATTCTCATAAGTGCAGTCAATCTTGTGATTCCTGTGAGGAAAAGGATCATGGAGAAGAGACAGTAGCACTTCTTACCTACATGCTTCAGCACAACGAAAGTCATGCACATGAGTTGGATCAGATGGCCGATAATCTGAAAAAACTTGGTATGGATGATGCGGCGAAGCAGATATCTGAGGGGGTTTCCGATTTTCAAAAAGGAAATATGCGTCTGAGTTTGGCGCTTACATTAGTAAAAGAACAATTGAAGGAGGCATAATTCATGTGTCTTGCGACAGTATATAAACAAAGTGATGACAGTGTCATCTTTAAGAATGTCAGCCGGATTGATGTTGATGCTGACAAAGTGATTTTATGCGATATTATGGGCGAACAGCGAGTAGTACAAGGAGCCATTTTAATGGTGGACCTGGCCAATAGTATGGTAAAATTAAGTTGTGAATAAATCAGGGAACTTGTTTCCTGTGTTTATTCCCGTGATAATGAGTTGAGTTCGGAAATATTTGTATTTCTGGATTTGGCGAATACTGCGGGGGGAAAAATATGCCGCGGTTTGCGGCAGGGCATTTGACTTAACCAGCCAGATGAATGTATAGTTTTGCCAAATTTATGAAAATGGCAGCAGAACTGCTGGGTGGTTACAAAGAAATAGCAAAGGGGAATTTCGAGAATCCGCTTTGACTAAAAAGAGGGATCGCCCCTCGGATATAACCTTGATCCGTGTGGGCAGGATAGGAAAGGAAGGTATTTTAGTTATGAGAGTTTCTGATATTATGAAGGACAGAATGAGTTTTTCTTTTGAGGTGTTTCCACCAAAGCCGGAGATGTCGATGGAGCCGCTTTTGGAGACAATGGAGCATTTGTATGATTTCGAACCTGATTTCATCAGTTGTACATATGGAGCAGGCGGAACTAACGTTGGCCGCAATGTAGAAGTATGTAAAGCAATTCAGGATTCTGGTAAATCTACTGCTGTAACTCATTTTACCTGCATAGGAAATACCAAAGAAGGTGTGAAAGAACAGCTGCAGAATTACCTTGATATGGGTGTGGATCATATTTTGGCACTGCGTGGTGACTTACCGGCAGGCTGGGAAGGAACCCGTGGCGATTTTAACTATGCAAGCGATCTTGTTGCATATATCCGTAAGGAATTTGGGGACAAGTTCACCATTGCCATGGCAGGTGATCCGGAGAAACACATCCAGTGTCCAACTGAAGATGAAGATATTGCACATCTGAAGATTAAACAGGATGCAGGTGCTGACTTCATTATGACTCAGCTGTGTTTTGATGTAAAAGAATTTGTTGTTTGGAAAGAAAAAATCAGAAAAGCCGGAATTACCCTTCCGATTGATATCGGATTAATGCCGGTGTTAAATAAAGACGCAACTATCCGTATGGCACTGTCGATGAACGGATGCTCAATTCCCAAAGAACTTGCCCGTGTGATCAGTACGTATTACAACGATCCGGAAGGATTTGCAAAAGCAGGTATGGAATTTACGGTTAGCCAGATTTACGAGTATATGAATGCTGGTATTGACGGATTACATATCTATGCCCTTAACAAATGGGAACCGGTAACAGAAATTGTTAAAATGGCAGGTATCCGCAATATCATTAAATAATGTATGCATTACTGTTTACAGCTTATAAGGCTGTGAACAGTAACGGTATCTTTGCAGGAGGACTTTTTGTGAAAAAATTTCACATCTACCTCTAAGTGCTGTAAAGCATGCATAGAATGGAGGATATATGGCGGCACATGTAATTGCAGTTGCAGGTAAAGGCGGGGTCGGAAAAACAACGTTGACCGGACTGTTGATTCAAAGTTTATGCGATCAGAAAAAAGGACCGATATTAGCGGTAGACGCAGATGCAAATGCAAACTTAAATGAAGTACTTGGGGTAGAAGTGGAATCTACATTGGGGAATATCCGGGAAGAGATTGCGCAGTCCGAGATGGCTAAAGACAATCCGATACCACCAAGTATGAGCAAGGCAGATTACGCAGAGATCAAATTCAGGCAAGCTGTTATCGAAGAAGATGATTATGACCTTCTCGTAATGGGCAGAACGCAGGGAAAAGGATGCTATTGTTATGTAAACGGATTGCTTCAAACACAGCTGGCAAGGCTGCAGAACAATTATCCATTTATCATCGTGGATAATGAAGCAGGAATGGAACACATCAGCAGAGGAGTCCTTCCTAATATGCAGACAGCCATATTAGTGAGCGATTGCTCCCGCAGAGGAGTACAGGCAGTTGGCCGAATCGCTGAATTGATTAAGGAATGCGGTTTGAAGCCAAAGCAGATCGGTCTGATTGTGAATCGCGCACCAGAAGGTAAATTAAGCGAAGGTACTCTGGAAGAGATTGAAAAACAGGGCTTGACGCTGCTTGGGGTGGTGCCACAGGATGAAATGATTTATGAGTATGACTGTGATGGTAAGCCAACCGTCCAGTTGCCGGAAGACTCTCCGGTAAGACAGGCAATGAAAGAAATTATTGCAAAATTAAACCTTTAATTAAGTATTTTACCTCTTCCGTTTCGGCGGGAGAGGAAAAAATAAAACATGTCTAACCCATGGGGGCGGATGGGATACAGCCACATGGGAAAGCAAAAAACTATAAGGAGGCTTATAATGAGTGAATTCAAATTAACAACAGTGGAAGAATTCGAAGCAGGAACGAATCGTTTATTGGAAACAGGTGCTAAAGTAGGTGCTGATTCCTGGCAGCTTCGTGTAAAGAACCAGACACCACACTGTAAGTTTGGTGAGACTGGAGTTTGCTGTAAGATCTGTTCGATGGGTCCTTGCCGGATTACGCCAAAAGCATCGCGCGGAATCTGCGGCTGTGATGCACATGGTATTGTAGGCAGAAACTACCTTCGCTTTACGGCGGCCGGTGCAGCTACTCACTCCGATCATGGACGTGAAATCTGCCATACTCTGCATGAAACAGCTCCGGATGGAAACTATAAGGTGAAAGATCCGGAAAAACTGATTCGTATTGCAAAAGAATGGGGTGTTGAAACAGAAGGGAAAGACATCTATGACTTGGCTCATGAAATGGCTGTTGAGGGTCTGATGGAATATGGCAAACCTTTTGGAACCCAGAGATTCTTAAAAAGAGCACCAAAACACACGCAGGCAATCTGGGAAAGAGAAGAAATTGCGCCAAGAGCCATTGACCGCGAAGTATCTACTTCCTTACATATGTCTCATATGGGATGTTCATCCAAGCCGGAGGCATTGATTCGTCAGTCTTTCAGAGCTGGTTTGTCCGATGGATGGGGTGGTTCCATGATGGGAACAGAGTTCTCAGACGTATTGTTCGGAACGCCGAAGCCAGTTGATACGGAAGCTAACTTAGGTGTTATGGTAGAAGAAAATGTTAATATCGTTGTTCATGGCCATGATCCTTCACTTTCTGAGATGATTTGTGAATATGCAGATGATCCGGAAATGATTGCTTATGCAAAAAAACAGGGAGCAAAAGGAATTACTGTATCTGGTGTTTGCTGTACTTCTAACGAAGTTACTATGCGCCGTGGAATTCCGATGGCAGGTAACTTCCTGCAGCAGGAAAACGTTGTTTTGACAGGTGCTTGTGAAGCAATTGTTGTAGACGTTCAGTGTATTTTCCCGGCCTTAGGTCCATTAAGTAAATGTTTCCACACCAAATTCATTACAACTTCTCCGATTGCACAGATGCCGGAATCTGATTTCTATCGTTTTAATGCAAAAACTGCCGGAGAAAATGCAAAATCAATTGTAAAAGCTGCAATTGACAATTTTAAAAACAGAAAACCGGAACTGATACACATTCCGGATATGAAACAGAAAGCTACTGTTGGCTATTCTTTTGAAGCTCTGGTGAAAGTATTGGATGGCGTTACAAATACACAGGTAGATGTAACTGGTACAACCAAACCACTTCTTGAGTGTATTACTTCTGGTGTTATCCGTGGTGCAGTTGCGATGGTTGGATGTAACAATCCCAAGATCCGTGCGGACCAGGCACATATCGAGCTGATGAAAAAATGTATTGCAAATGATATCGTGATCGTTGCTTCCGGCTGTGCTGCACAGGCTGCTGCTAAAGCTGGATTAATGGATAAGAGAGCAAAAGATCTCTGCGGCGCAGGTCTTAAGAGAGTTTGTGAACTGGCCGATATTCCTCCGGTAATCCATATGGGATCTTGTGTTGATATCAGCCGTATGATGGTTCTGGTAGCTAATCTTGCAAAAGATTCAGGTCTTAATATTTCCCAGCTTCCAGTTGTTGGATGCGCTCCGGAATGGATGTCTGAAAAAGCGGTATCTATCGGCAACTATGTGGTTTCTACAGGTATCGATACCTTCCTTGGTGTTGATCCATATGTATCCGGCTCTTCCGAAGTTGTGCAGTTGCTTACCGGCGGTGTAAGAGAATGGGTAGAAGCTGCTTATACGGTAGAAACCGATATCGAAAAGCTGGTTGATCTGATGATTGAAAGAATTGAAGAGAAACGTACGGCAATTGGTATCTAAGATTGAATCTGAAAAGGTGGATGAAATAGCATGAAAATTGCAGTAACAGGAAAAGGCGGCGTTGGCAAGACAACATTTTCGGCAACCCTGGCCAGATTATATGCAGACGAAGGACGAAAGGTATTAGCAGCAGATGTAGATCCGGATGCGAATCTTGGACTGGCGCTGGGATTCTCGGAAGAGGATCTGAACGCAATGGTACCAATCAGTAGAATGCGAAAGCTGGTAGAGGAAAGAACGGGTGCTTCTGCAGATAATAAGTTTTATCGCATTAATCCTAAAGTAGATGATATTCCTGATACATACGGTAAAGTATGCAATGGTGTGAATCTTTTGGTTTTGGGTACGGTAGAAACGGGCGGCGGCGGCTGTGTATGCCCTGAGCATGTTATGTTAAAGCGAATTATCAATAATATGGTATTACGCAGAGATGATGTGGTAATCCTGGATATGGAAGCAGGACTGGAACATTTGGGAAGAGGAACTACTGAAGGTGTTGACCAGTTTATCGTTGTGATTGAACCTGGTGCCAGAAGTGTGCAGACTTATAAGAATGTGAAAAGACTTGCCGAAGATTTAGGTGTGAAGCAAGTGCGTGTTGTAGCTAACAAAGTAAGAGATGAGGAAGATGAGTTATTTATCCGTAATCAGATTTCCCCAGAAGACCTGTTAGGGATCATTCATTATAACACTGAAGTAATCGATGCAGATCGCAAAGGGCAGTCCCCTTATGATTTCAGCAGGTCTGCGACCGAAGAAATAAAAAAAATCAAAGAGACAATTGATTCGACGATTGCCTAAAGGAGAAACACCCTTAGGCATAGCATTATGGCTATTCGGCCAATAAGGAGGAAAAAACAGTGACATTATTTGATCGAGTATTTAGCGGAAATGACGCCGTATACGGCCTGACAGAAGGCGCTATTGATGCTGCCATCGCACAGCACGGCGAAGATAAAGCAGTAAGCTTTCCAAATACAGCTTACAGTTTGCCATGTTACTATGGTGTGACCGGAATTAAGGTTACTAATTTAAAAGAGTTAAAAGAAGCATTAGGTGTGGTTAAGACACTGCAAACCAGAGAAAAACGTCTCAATGACGCTTTTATGTCCGGTATTGCCACAGCTCTTTGCGCAGAGTTTATCGAAGTATTAAAATATATTGGCGGTGCAGAACCATACGCAGAACCTTGTTATGGACATCTTGGCGATGCTACAATCCGTGAACTTGGTGTGCCGCTTGTAACTGGCGATATCCCCGGTGTTCCGGTTATCATTGGTGCTGCCCCGACTGCCGATGAAGCAGTAGAACTGGTTAAGAGTTATCAGGCTCAGGGTCAGTTGGTTACATTAGTTGGTGGCATCATTGATCAGTTAGAAGAAAAAGGTTATAAAACAGGTGCTAACGTACGTGTGATTCCCCTTGGAAAAGATATCACATCCGTTATCCATGTTGTATCTGTAGCTGTTAGAGCGGCTCTGATCTTCGGTAACATTGAGCCAGGAGACGCTGCCGGTCTGATGAAATACACCTTCGAGCGTGTGCCGGCATTTGTCAATGCCTTTGGCCCACTGGATGACGTTGTTGTTGCTTGCGGAGCCGGTGCTATTGCACTTGGTTTCCCGGTTATCACCAACGAAACAGAGAATATCTTCCGGGTACCAATGAGCTTGATCGTTCAGGAAGACGTGAGCAAATTCAATGCTACCTCCCTGGAAGCCCGTAATATTAAAATTAAAATCACTAAAATCGATATCCCGGTTGCATTCGCAAGCGCATTCGAAGGTGAAATCATCCGTAAAGGTGATATGCACGTTGAATTCGACGGTTCCAGAGTAGACTGCTGTGAATTAGTTCAGAGCAAAGATATGGCTGAACTTGAAGATCACAAGATTGAACTGTTTGGTAAAGATTTCGATGAATTTGAAGTTGGCAGCAAACAGAGCATTGCTTATGTTGTAGAAGTAGCCGGTAAGAATATGCAGTCTGACTTCGAACCGGTATTTGAGCGTCAGTTCCACAGCTATATTAACTGTATCGAAGGTGTTATGCATACCGGACAGCGTGATATGATTCGTGTTCGTATAAGTAAAGACGCTTTGGCAGCAGGTTTTAGAGCAAAAGACCTTGGAGAAGTTCTTTATGCAAAGGTTAAGAGCGATTACGACGCAGTTGTTGATAAATGTGCAGTTAAAATCTATACAGAAGCGGAAGATTGCACCAAACTCCGTCGTGAAGTAGCTATTCCGGCATTTAATAAACGTGATGAAAGATTAGTGTCCCTGACCGATGAATCGGTACCGGTATACTATAGCTGTATTCTTTGCCAGGCATTCTCACCTTCCCACGTATGTGTGGTTACCCCTGAAAGACTTGGTCTTTGTGGTGCGGTTTCATGGTTGGATGCAAAAGCAACTAACGAGCTGGACCCGGCAGGACCTTGCCAGGTAATTACAAAAGAAAAATTGATCGATGAAAGAATCGGTGAATTTGAGGACGTTAATGAAGCGGTTCGTAAATTCTCCCAGGGTGCTCTTGAAGATGTATCTCTGTACTCGATCATGGAAAAACCGATGACATCTTGTGGATGTTTCGAGTGTATCTGTGGTATTGAGCCATTCTCAAATGGTGTATGTATTACAAACCGTGAATATGCAGGAATGACGCCTCTTGGAATGACCTTCCCAGAACTTGCTTCGATGACTGGTGGTGGTGTTCAGACACCAGGATTCATGGGTCATGGTAAGCACTTTATTGCTTCCAAGAAGTTCATGAAGGCAGAGGGCGGAATTCAGAGAATCGTATGGATGCCGAAGGATCTGAAAGACCAGGTTGGAGAAAGATTGAATGCGACAGCAAAAGAGCTGTACGGAATCGATAATTTCGCAGATATGATTGGTGATGAAACAATCGCTGAAGATCCGGAGACCTTAGTAGCATTCTTGACAGAAAAAGGTCATCCAGCCTTGTCAATGGACCCAATGATGTAGTATAATTATGGAAAATGTGCATGCATTGTGTCGTAAAAGACATACCCTTCGGGGAGCGCAATGCAACGGTTAGAAAGATGTTGCTGACGCAACCCGCTGCAGGCGGAGAGTTTCGCAAGCGAAACTCTCTTTGCACGCATGCATGAAACAAATTTTTAAAAAGGAGGCAAAAGAGGAATGCCGTTTAATTCTAAACCACAAAAATTTAATGCATCCATTAAGGAAGTTGAAATTGGATGTGGCGACAAAGCCATCAAGTTGGGAGGAGAAAGTGTTTTTCCTTTCTACACCTTTGACGGACCTATCGATAATGCACCAAGAGTAGGTGTTGAAATTACAGACATGGGTCTTGCAAATGCGACACCAGAGCTTAAAACCTACTATGGTGAAGGTGCATCGGTAGCAGATATGGCTGCAAAAGCAGCGGCTATGGAAGGTGCTGATTTCATCTATTTAAGTTTGGATGGCGGAGATCCAAATGGAGAAAACAAGTCCATCGAAGATTTGATTGCTACTGTTAAGGCAGTTGGCGATGCTGTTAATGTACCACTTGTTGTATCCGGATGCAAAAATGTGGAAAAAGATGCAGAATTATTACCAAAGGTTGCAGAAGCATTACAAGGTAAAAACGTTGTGATCATGCCTGCAACAGAAGATAACTACAAAGCAGTTGGCGCTGCTGCCGGACTTGCTTATAATCAGAAATTAGGAGCAGAATCCGCAGTAGATATCAACCTTGCAAAACAGCTGAACGTTGTAACAACTCAGCTTGGTGTAAAAGCTGAAAGCATTATCATGAACGTTGGTACCGCAGCAGCAGGATATGGTTATGAATACGTTGTTTCTACCATGGACAGAATCAAAGCAGCAGCATTGTCACAGGATGATGCGATGCTCCAAATGCCTATTATTACACCAGTGGCGTCCGAAACATGGACCGTAAAAGAATCTATGGCTTCCGAAGAGGATATGCCGGAATGGGGCTCAAGAGAGGAACGGGGAATCTCGATGGAAATCATGACAGCAGCAGCAGATTTGATATCCGGATCCAATGCAGTAGTTTTAAGCCATCCTCAATCCGTTGCAACCATTTCAAAAATGATTAAAGAATTAGTTGTGTAATAGATAGAACAGGAGGATAAAAACTATGGCATTAACAGGTATTCAAATTTTTAAAATGACACCAAAGAAAAACTGTAAAGAATGTGGAAGCCCAACATGTATGGCCTTCTCCATGAAAGTAGCACAGGGTGCGGTTGATATTTCCGCTTGCCCATACATGTCAGAAGAAGCTTTGGCATCTCTTTCAGAAGCTACCGCACCGCCAATGAAAACAATCAAAGTTGGTACTGGCGAAGGCGAATATACATTAGGTGGAGAAACCGTTCTCTACAGACATGAAAAAACATATGTCAGCAAAACCAGATATGCAGTTTCCCTTTGCTCATGCATGGATGATGCGGAGATTGACGCTAAGATTGCAGCTGTTTCGGTTATAGATTACGAGCGTATCAGCGAAAGAATGCAAGTTGAAATGATTTATGTTAACTATGATGGATCCGGAACTGACAAATATGTTGCACTGGCTCAGAAAGCAGCAGCTACTGGAAGAACTTTAGTTCTTGGCTGTGATGATGTTGACGTTGCAAAAGCTGCTCTGGCAGTATGTAAAGATAGCAAACCAGTATTAAACGGTGCTAATGCTTCAAATTATGAAGCAATGAATACAATTGCAAAAGAAGCTGCAGTAGTACTTGGTGTTTCTGGCAAAGACCTGAACGAACTGTATGATACAGTAGCAGCGCTTGAAAAACTGGATAATAAAAACCTGGTTCTGGATGTAACCGGATCATCTATCAAAGATGCATTCGCAAATGCTGTTCAGGTAAGACGTGCAGCATTAAAAGATCAGGACAGAACGTTTGGTTATCCATCTATCGTTAACACTGTAAAACTTGCAAAAGGCGACAAATACATGCAGGAAGCATTAGCTTCTGTATTTACAATGAAATACGGTTCAATCGTAGTTATGGAAGAAATGTCATATGCGCAAGCGCTGTCATTATTCGGTCTGCGTCAGAACTTATTTACCGATCCTCAGAAGCCAATGAAGGTGGAGCCGGGCATCTACTCATTAAACGGTGCGGATGAAAACTCTATCTGCTTGACAACGGTTGACTTTGCACTTACTTACTTCATCGTTTCCGGTGAGTTAGAAAGATCTGGTGTGCCGATTAATCTGTGTATCAGCGATGCAGGCGGATTATCCGTTCTGACAGCATGGGCAGCCGGTAAACTTTCTTCTGCTTCCGTTGCGAAGTTCTTTGAAGAAAGTGTTAATGATAAAGTGAAATCCAGAAAATTAATCATTCCGGGTAAAGTTGCCGTATTGAAAGGTGATATCGAAGCGAAATTACCTGACTGGGAAGTAATCGTAGGTCCCAACGAAGCAGTTCAGCTGATTAAATTCCTAAAGGATATGCAGACTAACGGTCAGTTATAAGAAATAGTGCCAAGAGTCTGATTCGTCAGACTCTATAGTACTAATGAGCAGTTCTCGATAGAATATATTTATAGTTAAAGGAGAAAAAAGATATGGCAAAATTTATAACAATTGGCGAAAGAATCCATTGTATCTCGCCGGCAGTAAAAGAAGCTATGGCTACCCGCAACCCGGCTGAACTTCTGAAACGTGGGGAAGAGCAGTTAAAAGCAGGTGCTACATACCTTGACGTTAATATCGGACCGGCAGAAAATGATGGACCGGAATTAATGCAGTGGGCAGTACAGACTCTTCAGGGTGCTTTTGATAATGTACCATTAGCGCTGGATACCGCTAACAAAGCAGCTATCGAAGCTGGTATCGCTGTATACAATAGACAAAAAGGGAAACCAATCGTTAACTCCGCAGATGCCGGAGAAAGAATTAGCTACATCGATTTAGCAGCAGCAAACGATGCAATCGTAATCGCACTTTGCTCTGACGGACCAATCGCAGCTGATAATGACGAGCGTATGGTTCACTGCCAGACAATGCTTGAGCATGGTATGATGCTGGGCATGGAGCCAACCGATCTGTGGTTTGATCCATTATTCATCGTTGTTAAAGGTATGCAGGACAAGCAGATGGAAGTTCTGGAAGGAATCAAGATGTTCAGCGACATGGGACTTAACTCCACTGGTGGATTATCCAATAACTCCAATGGTATGCCCAAACACATCAGACCAATCATGGACAGTACCCTTGTTGCCATGTGCATGATGCAGGGTCTTACGTCAGCTATCGTAAATCCATGTGATGTACGTCTGATGGAAACTATCAAATCATGTGATGTATTCAAGAACGAGACATTATACGCAGATTCTTACTTAGAACTGTAAGATTAAATTCGCGAGGCTGAATCTATGTTCAAAGTAACTTTTAAGTTTGAAAGCGGTGAAGAGGTTGAAACATTTGCCGCTTCCGGTGAAGACCTTCTGGAGGTAGCCAGAAAAACAAATGTAGCTATCGATGCCCCTTGTTCCGGTAACGCTTCCTGTGGGAAGTGCAAGGTGAAATTAGCGGGGGGGCAACTGGAATCACAGATCACACGGCACATTACGGAAGAGGAATATGCCGATGGGTGGAGACTTGCCTGTATTAGTCAGGTGTCCGCTGATGTGGAGATTTTAGTGCCGGACATTGCTTCTGCATACAGAAGCAGAATGAAAGTTGCGGATTTAAGTTCAACGGATGAGGTCGCTATTTTTGAAAAAGCCAAAAATGAAATGGTCGAGGCTGGTATAGATTTACGTAACAGCCTCCAGACCATATCTATTACGATGGATATTCCTTCATTGGACGATACCATGCCGGATAACGAACGTTTAATGCGGGCGCTTACTAAAGCTACAGGAAAAGAAAGAATTGTGATTCCTTATTCCGTAATGCGTAAGATGCCGAATGTATTGCGTACCAGTGATTTTTCTATACAGTGCATTATGCGTACTGCAAAAGACAGCATCTTTGTCTATGATATTTTCGAAAAAGATGTTGACGTGGTAATTGGCGGATTGGCAATTGATATTGGAACAACTACAGTGTCAGCCTTGATCATCAATATGGAAAATGGTGCAATTATCGCCAAAGGTTCTGGTGGTAACGGACAGGTTCGTTACGGCGCGGATGTTATCAACCGTATTATTGAGTCCACCAAACCAGGGGGGATCAACCGTTTGCAGGATGCAGTGATTAATGAAACCATTAATCCGATGATTGAACAGATGTGTCGCAGTGCTTCTTTCAGTCCAAAGAATATTTATCGTATGTGCATAGCGGCCAATACAACTATGAACCATCTGTTCGCTGGAATCGATGCGGATCCTCTTCGTATGGAGCCGTATATTCCGACATTTTTTAAAACAAATTCATTCTATGCATCAGATATGGGCATTGCCATTAACCCTGATGCTCATATTATCATTGCACCGAATATCGGAAGCTATGTCGGCGGGGATATTACTGCCGGTACTTTAGTCAGCATGATCTGGAATAAACCGGAATTTTCTTTGTTTATCGATCTTGGTACCAATGGAGAACTGGTATTTGGTAATTCTGACTTTCTGATGAGCTGCGCATGTTCTGCCGGACCTGCCTTTGAAGGAGGTGACATCAGCTGTGGCATGCGTGCTACAGATGGTGCAATTGAAGCCTGTGAGATTGATAAGGACACTATGGAGCCAACCTATAAGATTGTTGGCGGCAAAGACGAGGCACCAATTGGTCTTTGTGGCTCCGGCATCATTGATGTGATCAGTGAATTGTACCGTTGCCGGATTATCAATCCAAAAGGCAAATTTTTCCGTGAAGGCAAGCGGATCCGTCATGATAAATATGGCATCGGAAGCTTCGTCCTGGCTTATAAAGAAGAGGCCGGCTCGGTAAAAGATGTTGAAATTACAGAAGTAGACATTGATAATTTTATCCGTGCCAAAGGTGCTATTTTCTCAGCTATCCGTACCATGCTATCCTCCTTGGATTTTGATATCACAATGGTGGAAGAAGTGTACGTAGCCGGTGGAATCGGCAGTGGTATTAATATGCAAAATGCAGTCAATATCGGAATGCTCCCGGATATTCCATTGGAGAAGTTCCATTATATCGGCAATTCATCCCTGACAGGTGCATATTCTATGCTGCTGTCTACAGAGGCAGAAAAGAAAACATATGAAGTATCAAGAAATATGACATACATGGAACTGAGTGTAGTACCGTCTTATATGGACGAATTCGTCGCATCCTGTTTTATTCCGCATACTGATGCATCCATGTTTCCGTCTGTAGAGTTAAAGTAAACAGTAGAGGTGCATATGAATTTTGACTATGATAAAGACAGTAAAGAGCGGATTCCTTTTGAACACTATCTGGCATTGTATCAAAAGGCAGACCCACAGGAGATCAGTATAAGAACACAAATTCCATATGATGACGAAAAAAAGTTATTTACCCTCCGGCTATTAGGAACAACGCATCAGATTTCTTATCCGGAGTACGATGTCCATCACGTGGATGGCCATTCGGCCACAACAGGGTATTACCCTCTGGAATTTGCAGCAAATGCGCGGATTCTGATCCTGCGCTATCTGCTTGAGGGAAATGCAGCAGCGTCTACCGGCAAATATCTTACCTATAAGGAGATGCCATGGGGCGAAGTTTACATCAAACAATTCCATGGCCGCTGTATCTTGCGGCTGGCTTATGGTTTTGGCAATAAATTGCAGGCTTTTCAGGGGGCAATGGAAAAAATGGGTGGTTCACCAGTAGCATTTGGTGACTGTGCCTATGAAGTTGAATTCCTGAACGGATTAATCCTGCGCTTTATCATCTGGGAGGGAGATGACGAGTTTCCGCCATCGGCTCAGATTTTATTCTCAGATAATTTTCCGGTTGCCTTTCATATCGAGGACATGGCAGTAACGGGTGATATCGTTATTGGTATGATGAAAGAATTGGGGAAAAAATAAGCAGATCAAAGGAGCTGTTGCATGCAATGGCTCCATATTAAAGATTCAGAGCAAATCGATGGCAATAAAGAGGGAAAAGAAGGAGAAATCACATGGGATTTTCAGTTTTACCATGCACAGAATTCGTTGAAGTTTTGGCATCAAAAGCACCAGTACCAGGAGGTGGGGGAGCATCTGCGCTTGTAGCAGCCATCGGAACGGCCCTGGGCAACATGGTCGGAAGCCTGACCGTTGGAAAGAAGAAATATGCAGATGTAGAGGAAGAAATGCAGGAATTAAAAGCAAAATGCGATGCATTGCAAAGCCGCTTATTAAAATTGGTAGAGCAAGACGCTGAGTGTTTTGAGCCGTTGTCGAAAGCTTATGGTCTTCCTTCTAATACAGAAGAAGAAAAAGCAGAAAAGACCAGGGTAATGGAAGAGGCCTTAAAAGTAGCTTGTACCGTACCGGTAGAAATTATGGAAGCTTGCTGTGAGTCCATCGACATCATTGCTGAATTTGCAGCTAAAGGATCAGTTCTGGCAATCAGTGATGCCGGTGTTGGCGCAGCTTTTTGCAAAGCTGCATTAAAAGGTGCCAGCCTGAATGTCTATATCAACACCAAGGCAATGAAAAACCGCACCTGTGCAGATGAATTAAATGCAAAGTGCGATGCGATGCTCGATATATATCCGAAAAAAGCGGATGAGATTTTTGACAGTGTATTATCACGTTTAAAATAAAATGAACTCTCAGAAACTCATTAAAGCTAAGGAGGAGAATACTATGGCAAAGCAATTATTAGGAAAAGAAGTAACCGCCGCATTAAACGAAAGAATCATGGCGGATGTCGATAAATTAAAATCAAAGGGTGTTCAACCAACCCTGGGAATCGTACGCGTAGGTGAACGTGACGATGATGTATCATACGAAAGAGGGGCAGGCAAACGTTGCGAAACTCTGGGTGTAGCATACGAAAAGTTCCTGCTTCCGGCTGATGTAACGCAGGAAGAACTGATGGCTACTATTGATAAAGTGAACAAAGATGACAATATCCATGGTGTTTTGGTTTTCAGGCCATTGCCAAAGCATCTGGATGAAGCAGCAGTGATCAAAGCATTATCTCCGGACAAGGATGTAGATGGGATCACGGATGGTTCTATGGTTGGTGTTTTTGCCGGAACCAATCAAGGCTTTCCGCCATGCACAGCGCAAGCCTGTATGGAAATCCTGGACTATTACAATATTGACTGTACTGGTAAAAAAGCAGTTGTGGTCGGCAGAAGCCTTGTAGTAGGGAAACCAGCTGCAATGATGCTGATCAAAAAACATGCAACTGTAACTGTATGCCATACAAGAACGGTAGATATGCCTTCAGTAGTAAAAGAGGCTGAAATCGTAATTGTAGCTGCCGGACGTGCCGGAGTCGTCGATGATACATATCTTAGCGCCGGTCAGACGGTAATTGATGTCGGCATCAATGTGAATGAAGCGGGCAAGCTTTGCGGTGACGTAGATTTCGCCAAAGCGGAGCCGGTAGTAGATGCAATTACACCGGTACCAGGCGGAGTTGGAAGTGTTACAACTTCAGTTTTGGTTGGGCATGTTGTAGAAGCTGCAATGCGTAAATTGGTTTAATGATTGTTGCTGGTCACGGAGTGAACAGTAACTAATAATTAAGGTCGTCGGTTGGGAAATTGAAAACTTAATGGACTTTATGCAGGCTGCTGTGTTACAATAATTCTACCAATCAAAAAGGTGGTGAGTAAATGACAGACAGCGAAAAATTAGATATTCTGATCACTGGTATGGCAGACATGAGAAGCGACATGGCAGACATGAGAAGTGACATAGTAGATATGAGAAGTGACATAGCAGAAGTGAATAGTGACATATCCGACATAAAAGCAGATTTGAAAGCAGTTAAACGCAAACAGATGCGGGATACCGCAGAGCTAAAAGCAGTTGATGAAATGATACTTGATGAAGTTTGCAGGGTTCACGAAATCCTTCTTAAAAAGTACGATGAGTTAGATGCAAAGATATCCTGACATTTAAATAAGCAACACATCAAAAGTGTAAAGCCCATTGAACGTTTCAAAGAATTTGTACTTTTTATACTAACATATGATACATCAAAATAAATAGAAAGCCTCGTTTTCCAAATACTTTCTGTCGAATTGCTCTTCTGAGTAAAGAAAGTTTTTGGAAAATGAGGCTTTCGTCCGCCTTGAAAAACTTAAATATGGTTAATTTAAAAATAGTCTTTCTTATAAAAACCAATTCCAGCAACTACTGAAACAATAATTGAAAAGAACAATGGAATCCAAATTGTTTCGCCAAATGGCAGGCTGCCGGAGTTCTCTCCGATATTCATTCCATAAAAGCTGAATACCATTGTGGGTATTGCCATAATAATGGTAATAGAAGTAAGCTGCTTCATCACGATGTTCAGGTTATTAGAGATAACCGAAGCAAATGCATCCATTGTGCCTGACAAAATGGAAGAGTAGATATTACACATTTCAAGCGCCTGCTTAATCTCAATGATAACATCTTCCAACAAATCGTGATCCTCTTCATATAATTTAATAGCACGACCACGCCTGATCTTTTCCAATGTAGATTCGTTGGATTTCAGTGAAGTCTGGAAATAAACTAAAGATTTCTGTAAATCCATTAACTGGGTCAATTCTTTATTACGCATGGATTTGCGTAATTGCTGTTCTAACATGCTGGTACGCTTATCAATCTGACGCAAGTACTGCAGATAGCGAACGACCATGCGAAATAGGGTATAGAGTACAAATTGAGTTTTATGCTTGGTATTAAGGGTTTTGATCATTCCTGAAGCAATGTCACGGATCACAATATTATCACGCAGACAAACTGTGATGATACAGTCCTTTTTTACAATTATACTCATGGGAAAGGTGGAATAAATGTGGTTCTCAGTAGAGTTATCCCAGTAAGGGATATCGATGATAATTAAAGTTTCCTCATCGCCATTTTCGATCCGGGAAGCTTCTTCCTCATCCATTGCGGCACTTAGGAATTCGTTATCGATGCCATAGTCATCTCTTAAAGTATTGATCTCCTCCGTGGTGGGGGAAACGACGTTAATCCAGCAGTCAGGTTCAAAACCATCAACCTGGTTCAAGCGATTATTCATAGTTTTGTAAAAAGAAATCATTTTTATGCACTCCTTTCTAGAGCGTGCATAAAATGGCTGATGCACACCCTGCGCCAATTAAATTTGATGTATGAACGAAAATTTCTACGTTAGTATTACACGTTCGGGGTTCACTACTCAAAGTGTGCTCACCTGCCTTTCCTTATTCTATGTGTTTGATTTCGTCCTATTCACCTATGGTAGCATAGGTGAAAGGTTTTGGCAATTTAATTGTATATAAAATTCAACTTACTTGGCAAATAAGCGGTTAACTGCTTCTATTTTGAATGTGTGCTACATATATTATATCAGTATATATAAGGGGGTAATCTATGGAAACGTTTGATGTTTACAAAGATATACAAGCCCGTACCAACGGGCAATTTCTAGTAGGAGTCGTAGGACCGGTCAGAACAGGAAAATCAACCTTCATTCGCAGGTTCATGGAATTGATGGCTTTGCCGGTTATGGAATCTTATCAACAGTCGGAGGTTCGGGATTCGCTGCCGCTTAGTGGATCAGGGAAATTGATTACGACAGTGGAACCAAAATTCATTCCCAAAGAAGCAATGGATATTAATCTAAGTGAAGATGTAAGGGTTAAAATGAGATTAATTGACTGTGTTGGATACCTGGTGCCGGAAGCTACCGGAAACATGGAAGATAATCGGGAGCGAATGGTGAAAACACCCTGGTTTGAACAGGCGATTCCCTTTCATCAGGCAGCAGAAGCGGGTACAAAAAAGGTGATTCAGGAGCATTCTACCATTGGCTTGGTGGTGACTTGTGATGGCTCCTTTGGTGAAATACCAAGAGAAAATTTTGTCGAAAGTGAAGAACGTACAGTTCGGGAATTACAAAAATATAATAAACCATTTATGGTTTTGCTAAATTCACAAAAGCCTTATAAAGAAGATACTTTAAGAATGGTAGAAGAATTACGAAAAAAATATAATACATCAGTGATCAGTGTTAACTGTGAGCAATTGCGAAAAGAAGATGTTAATCGTATATTAGAGAATATTTTACATGAATTCCCTATTCGCCAGGTGGAATTTTACATACCTAAATGGGTAGAATTACTGCCCGTTAACCATCCGCTTAAAACTGATGTACTGGAACACATTAAGGATATGATGAAGAATATGAAATGCGTCCGTGATGTCAATAAAGACCGAATGCAGATGGAAAGCGACTACATCAAGGGACTTGGGCTGGATAATGTAGATATGTCTACAGGAATTATAAGAGTCCGGGTTGACATGGATATGAAGTATTATTATCAGATCATGAGTGAAATGACCGGTGTGAGCATCAACGGAGAGTATGACTTGATACATACTTTAAAAGAGATGGCAACCATGAAGCAGGAGTATGTGAAAGTACAAAGTGCTATGAAGTCTGTGCGTGGGTGTGGCTATGGTGTGGTTATTCCGGATCAGAACGAAATTGTCCTGGAAGAGCCGGTCCTGATTCGCCAGGGGAGTAAATATGGTGTAAAAATCAGATCCGCCAGTCCGTCTATTCATATGATCAAAGCAAACATTGAGACAGAAATTGCACCGATTGTCGGAAGCGAAGAGCAAGCTAAAGATTTGATCACTTATATTAAGGATAGTGATAATCGGGAAGAGGGAATCTGGCAGACAAATATATTCGGAAAATCAATTGAACAATTAGTAGAGGATGGAATACGGACAAAAATAGCTCAGATCAGTGACGAAAGTCAAGTGAAATTACAGGACACTATGCAGAAAATTGTTAATGACAGTAAAGGTGGATTGGTTTGTATCATTATATAGGGTAATGTGTGGGGGTGTAAAAAACCGCCTTCCCTTCCCCTTCTGGCGATGCGTTTGCATCTGACAGAAGCGTGTGTGGAATGGAGGACGGTTTTTTAGTGTTAAGCTGCAGATGATGAAAATGAAATCGTATAGATATATCAGCAGTTTGACTGATTGGAAGTATCCTTAAACAGGATATATTTGTATTTGTCTAACGCCGGCAACAGGATCGTGCCAAGGACTCCGCAGGAAATAATTTCGCCTAAACCAACGGTCAACATCATGAATGGAATCGGAATGTTGATACCGTAACCATACTGTAAGATAAAAGGAACAATAATGGTGTTAGCAGCTATTGGCGGAAGAGTGATCAGATATTTGTGTTTTCTAAGTGCATAGCTGCCGCAAGCGCCAATTAAGGTAGCGATACTTCCAAAAATAATATCCGGTAAAATGGCTCCGCCCATAAAGTTGCCCAGAAGGCATCCGATGAAAAGACCAGGGATTGCGGCAGGGGTAAAGAACGGGAGAATGGTGAGCGCCTCAGCAAAGCGAATTTGAACTTCGCCAAAGCTTAGTGGTGCAAAGACGATAGTCAGCACAACATAGATTGCAGCGATGGCTGCAGCCTGTACAGTAAATAATACTCTTTGATTTTTCATAAGGATCTCCTTTAGTTTTGTTTTGCGAGTGGAAGGTCTCGAACACTCGGTTTAATTAGCCCTTATGACCTTGTTTTTAGGGCTTTGCAACGATTGATAGTATAACATGATAGAAATGAAAATGCAAGCTAACCCACAATGACGGGTGCATATTTTAAAAGTGCCTGCTATGCAACTCAAATCTCATTCGGCGATAATCCATCCCGCTGGATAGTAACAATGCACGTAACGGTTCTGCCGTGTGAGTTTAAAAAGGTTAAAATAGTTAGACATTGGCAACCAGGACGCCGCTGTGTAAGACGAGGTGCCGCGCTATTTGCAAAACCATAGCACTCGCAGCAAGATACTAACCCTGATGGGATAGGAATTTGCGGGACTATCCACATTCAATCCGTTTTCTGAAGAAAACGCATTTCAGGTGGATACAAAAGCCCGCTTTGGAAAGCAGGCTTTTGCCCGCGAATTCCCATCCCATCAGGGTTAGTATCTTGCTGCGAGTGCTATGGTTTTGCAAATAGCGCGGCACCTCGTCTCACACAGCGACTGGGTGTTGGCAGGTTGTAAGTTTTGTGTGAGTAGTCATTTGACATAAGGTGAATTCTACCGAAGGTTGAAGAAATGGTAGCCTGGGTACAAGGCAACCCTGCTATGGAAGGGACGCTCTTCGTAAATCACTTGAAAAACCAGCGGGCAGAGGGCATGGGATAACTTCCGTAAACATTTGGCGGCGGTTTTAGCGGCGGCGGAATCCACCATTTACGTAGACTTAAGGGCGACGGCTTTCCGGAGCCCTTTAGTCGTAGTTAATGGTTAGT
>Ga0153928_1000366_pt1 | contig 23074 bp, 18 predicted proteins | sample TSNJ012MetaG_FD_106656 | JGI IMG/M metagenome (GOLD analysis project Ga0153928, IMG submission 106656) | Attine ant fungus gardens microbial communities from New Jersey, USA - TSNJ012 MetaG | ecosystem: Host-associated > Fungi > Mycelium > Unclassified | place: USA: New Jersey, Wharton State... | reverse complement strand
GACAGCCAATCGTCGAGATCCACAAGCCGCCGCCGGTCAACCCGGCCAAACCAAAACCCAGGTCCTCCCCGGACCAGCTGGGGTTCGTCTATGGGTAAACTTTCCCCGGACAGCCCTGCGCTTCGCGGGGAGGGATATCCCAAACCGCGCCCGCGCATCGGGGCCGACAACGCGCCGTTCTGGCAGGGCTGCCGCGAGCATCGCCTGCTGCTGCCGACCTGCCGCGCGTGCGGCAAGGCGCACCTGCCGCCCGGGCCGGTGTGCCCATTCTGCTTTGCCGACGAGATCGCCTGGCAGCCGGCAACCGGACGGGGGCGCATCACCACGTTTACGCGCGTGCACAAGGCCTGGTTTCCGGCGTTCGCCGACGAGACGCCCTACAACGTCGTGCAGGTCGAACTCGACGAGGGCCCGCGCCTGACCTCGCGCCTCGTCGATGCGCGCGACCGGCCGATCGTCATCGGGCAGCGCGTCGATGTGATATTCACCGACGTCGACGACGATCTCACCCTGCACGGCTTTCACATCGTCGAGGACTGAGCTAGCAATTGCATCAGGGCGACGGCACAAACGGCCGGAGACGGGCATGCCGCACAAGCTGTTTCTCGCGCTGCTGATGGCGGCGCTCTGCGCGGCGTGCGGAGAGACCACGGCGCAAGTGGACAAGCCGGTCGTCACCGCGCCGGGGCGGCTGGAAGCCGGCGGCCCCATGACGCTCGGCGCGGCGGTCAGCGGCCTCATCACCGACGTGCTGGTGCACGAGGGCGATCGGGTCGCCGCCGGGCAGGCGCTGGTGCGGATTTCCTGCGACGTGCACGAAAAGGAGCTCGAGGCGCGCAGGGGCTTCCTCGCCTCGGCCGAGGCCGCGTTCACGCGCGCCGTCAACGGTCCGCGCCCCGAGGAAATCGGCATCGGCGTCGCCAACGTCGGCCTCGCCGAAGCGCGCTCGGAAGAGGCCGGCATATCGCTGCACCGGGCGACCTCGCTGGTCGAAGGCGTGACCATCAGCAAGGCGCAGGTCGATCAGGCCAAGCGGGACGCGCGCATGGCCGCGGCCCTGCTCGAGGAGGCGCGCGCCCGGCTCGCCTTGCTCAAGGCGGGCTCGCGGCCGGAAGACATCGCCGAGTCGCGGGCGCGCCGGGACATGGCGCAGGCACAGCGCGACGAGGCCGCCGCTACCGTCGCCTATTGCACCGTGCGCGCGCCGAGCGCGGGCGTCGTGCTGGCCGCGCCCGCCGCGCCCGGCCAGTTCATCAGCACCGCGGTTCCCGCCACGCTCGTCACCATGGTCGACGACCGCAAGCGCCGCGTGCATGCCGAAGTCGATGAGCGCGACGTCGGCAAGCTATGCCTCGCGCAGCGCGCGGGCGTCACCGCCGAGGCGTTTCCCAACACCGAGGTCGCTGCCGTTTCGGAACAACTCGCCAGCGCGCTCACCCGCCGCAGCCTGCGCGCCGTCGCCGCCGAACGGGAGGCCGACGCGGTGCGCGCGGTAACGCTCGGTCTTGCCGACGGCGCCCCGGACTGGCCGCTCGGCTTGCGGGTGCTCGTCAAGTTCGCGGCTTGCCCCAAGGCCTGATCGGACCGGTCGAGTGGTATTCCCGGACGCAGACGAAGCCTCGGCCCCGCGCGGTTTGCGCCCGACCATTGACTCGACACAATCGACCCGGTCTGTTCAACGGATTCGCCACCAAACGGGGGATGCCATGTTCAGCCGCCTGACCTTTGCCGCGCTTGCCCTTGCCGCCGCCACCTCGAGCGCGCTTGCCGGCCAGGCGAACATCGGGGGCGTTTCGATCAGCCTGCCTCCGCCCGGCGGATTTTGTGAGCTCGGCGAGAGCAACGCGTCCGACAAACGCATGCTGTCGACGCTGGGCGACCTGCTGGCGAAGTCGGGCAACAAGCTGCTCGCGATGTCGGCCGACTGCCGCCAGCTTTCCGAGTGGCACACCGGCAAGCGCCAACTGCTCGACGACTACGCGCAGTATCAGACGCAGATCGCCACCATGGACAAGCCGCCCTCCGAGACGGTCGCGCAGACGTGCACGACCTTGCGCAATGAGGGCAACAAGATCCTCGCCAACCAGCTGCCCGACATCAAAGCCCGCGTCGAGAGCACGATGAAGAACGTCAAGCTGAACGAGACGAGCTTCCTCGGCGTGCTCGGCGAGGACCCCGACGCCTGTTACGCCGCATTGATCCAGAAAATCCACACCGAGGCCAACACCGATAAGACGCAGATCACTGCGTTCGCGATCTCGATCGTCAAGAACAAATCCGTGTTCAGCTACCGCTTTACGGTCTATCGGAGTCCGCAAACCGTCGACGGCGTGCTCCACAACATCAAGGTTGACGTCGCCGCCCTGATCGCCGCGAACAGGTGACGCTAGCCTAACAACAATTGCGGCGCTCGTATTTGTGCCCTCTCCCCTTGCGGGAGAGGGCAGCTCCGAACGAGCAACAAGCTCTACCGGGTGAGGGGTTTTGGCGCCTCACCCCTCACCCGCCGATGTTGTTGCACCACTGCGTAGCCCTCTCCCGCAAGGGGAGAGGGCGCCACAACCGGCGCCGCAACAGCTTTAGAGCATGATGCCGAAAAGCGGGTACCGGTTTTCGGAAAACATCATGCTCCAAGAATAAGCTAGAGCGGGATGACGATTCGAAGAAGAGCCGTCACGCTTTAGCGCCCGCCGGCCGCCGCCCGGATCGGGGTCGGCTCCGGCGCCTCGTCGTATTCGGCGGACACGTCGCGGCCGGTGTAATCCTTGAGGAACGAGGTCGCGACGATCGAGATGATCGCGGTGATGAGAATGTAGATCGCGATCGGCGTGCTCGAATTGTAGCGGGCGAACAGCGCGGTCGCGATCAGCGGCGCCGGGCCCCCGGCCGTGATCGAGGCGAGCTGATAGGAGATCGACGCGCCGCTGTAGCGCAGGCGCGGCGTGAAGCTTTCCGCGATCAGCGCCGCCTGCGGCCCGTACTGCATGTCGTGCGGGATGAGCGAGAGCACCATCGCGACGAAGATCAGCACCGGGTTTCCGGTGTCGAGCAGGCCGAAGTAGATGAAGCCGAACACGCCCATGGTGGCGGCGCCGATGATGTACATCCGCTTGCGGCCGATGCGGTCGGAAATATGGCCGCTGAGCGGGATGGTAATCGCCGAAACCACCACCGCGCACAGCACGCCGGTGAGCAGAAGGTCGCGCGAGACGTGCAGCGTTCCGGTCCCGTAGAAGAAGATGAAGGCGGTGAAGATATAGAACGGCCCCTGTTCCGCAGTTCGCGCGAACATCCCGGCGATGATCGCGCCCGGCTGCTTGCGCCACACTTCGACGATGGGTGCCCGCTCGATCTTGCGTTCGAGCACCAGCTTGCTGAACACCGGCGTCTCCAGGATGCGCAGCCGGATCCACAGGCCGATACCGACGAGCACGATGCTGAGCGCGAACGGGATGCGCCAGCCCCAGGCGTAGAACGCGTCCCCCGACATCTGGCTGAATGCGAGCACTGCCAGGTTCGCGAGGAACAGGCCGGCCGGACCGCCGAATTGCGGCCATGACGTGAGGAACCCGCGCTCGTTGTTGTGGCGGGCCCACTCCATCGTCAGCAGCACCGAGCCGCCCCACTCGCCGCCGACGCCGATGCCCTGCACCAGACGGAGCAGGGTGAGGATGACCGCGCCCCAGATACCGATGCTCTGGTAGCCGGGCAGGAACGCGACGAGGAAGGTCGAAACGCCCATCAGCACCAGGGTGAAGATGAGGGTCGATTTGCGCCCCACCCGGTCGCCGTAGTGGCCGAAGATGAAGGCGCCGATCGGGCGTGCAACGAAGCCGACGAAATAGATGCCGAACGCGCTGAGCGTGCCAGTGATCGGATCCTCATTGGGAAAGAACAGCTTCGCGAACACAAGGCCCGCCATCGTGCTGTAGAGCAGAAAGTCGTACCACTCGATGGTGGTGCCGACCGTCGCGGCGACGACCGCGCGGCGCAGTTCGCGGGCATGGGCGTCCGGCGTGAAGGTGACGTGGTCACTGTAGGCCATGGCAGTTCCCTCCTGGATTTCACATTTTTATATGTGAATTATGTTCGTCTTACATGATTTCACTGTCGATAAATCTTGCCAAGCCGGCGCGACGACACATCCGCAAAAGAACGGGGCTGCTTGAGCGTCGTGGCGCCAATTCGTTTAGCCGCGTTTTTTCTTTGATCTTCCCGCGCTCTTCCCGCGAGCCTGCCGCTGCTGCAAGGCCTTTGCTGTCTTGGCAATACGTTTGTTTGTCTTCGCCCTTGGCACGCTCGTCCGCGCCGGCCGACCTGATCGCCGGGGCGGTGGCCCGGCGGGGGTGGCGCTCGCTGGATCGACGCTCTCCGTCATCTCCAGGCCGAACAAGGCGGCGACGTCACCGTCGGCAAGCACTTTGGCGCCCGCGGGCGCCGCATTGAGCCGGCCGGCTCCCTCACCCGCGCCAGCGACCAATTCGCTCTCGTCGACCCCGCGCAGTTCGAACAGCAAGCGCGGCTCGGCATCGAGCCGGGCCCCTATCCCATAGAGCGCGCCCGCGACATGCTTGCACATATCGGCCCAATCCGGGCAGCTGCACGAGAGCTTGATTTCGCTCGGCTGAGGAAACAGTCCGTCGCCCTCGCGGCAAACCCGATCCATGACTCCCTTGGCGAGGCGGCCCTGCAGCAGCTCGACCAGCGAATCGATCGTTCCCGAGCACTCGCGGCAGATGCTTTTCCACCGTTTGGCGGTGACCGGCGCGATGGTGATTTCGACGTCGTAGAGATCGGATCCGCTGACCACCGCCCTGACCTTGCCCTTCACAATCTTCAGGTCGATGACGAGGCCGTTGCGCACGTAGCTTCGGCCGCGCGGCAGGCGGCTGGCGTAGTCGCTGTAGCGCTCGAGGTTGGCGCACCACGCCTCGCCCCAAAAGGTGGTGGCGATCTTGCGGCCTTCGATTTTCACCGGGGCGAGCGATCGGCCCTTTTTCGTCAGCTTGGCGATCTTGGCTTCGGCCTGCCGCCGCCGCTCGGCCACTGAGATGTACGGTCCCCACTGGAAGAAGCTCATAAGCTGGTATCCCGATTCCGAAGTTCGCCCGATCTTGCGGCACCCTCCGATGCGAACTTCGGAATCGAAGGACATCAGCAAAATCTATGATTCTAGTGCCGCTTTGAACCCGAAGTTCGCAACCGGACTGGCGAAGACTAAGGTGCGAACTTCGGGTTCGCGGCACTAGCTTTCCTTCATCGCCGCGGCCAGATCGAGCGTCACGAGTTTGATCAATTCGTCGTCCGCCATTTCGGTCAGGACCATGTCCGCGCCGCCGCTCAGGAAATCCCCGGCCAACGCCCGCTTCGATTCGATCAGGCCGTCGATCTTATCCTCGACCGTGCCGCGGCACACGAACTTGTGCACCAGGACATTCTTACTCTGTCCGATGCGGAACGCACGGTCGGTCGCCTGGTTTTCAACAGCAGGATTCCACCAGCGATCGAAATGGATGACGTGCGAGGCCGCGGTCAGGTTGAGCCCGGCGCCCCCGGCCTTGAGCGAAAGGACGAAGAACGGCACGTCCTCGTCCTCCTGAAACCGGCGCACCAGGTCCTTGCGTTTGCGCACCTCGGTCTCGCCGTGCAGGACGAGGCCGGGGCGCCCGAATACGCCGGCAAGAAACGTGGCGAGCGGCGCGGTGATCTCCCTGAACTGGGTGAAGACGAGGGCCTTCTCCTGGCGCGCCGCGATCTCCTCGGTGATCTCGCGCAGGCGCGCGAACTTCCCGCTGTCTTCGTCGGCCCAGGCGTTGTCGCCGAGCCATTGCGAAGGATGGTTGCAGATCTGCTTGAGCCGCATGAGCAGCGCGAGCACGATGCCGCGGCGTTTCATGCCGTCGGCTTCCTCGAGCTGGCGCGCCATGTCGCCGACCGCCTGCTGGTAGAGCGCGGCCTGCTTGCGGGTCAAAGAACAAAACACCTTCATCTCGGTCTTGTCGGGCAAGTCCGCGATGATGCTCCTGTCGGTCTTGAGACGGCGCAGAATGTACGGCCGGACCAGCTCGCGTAGCGGCCCATAGGGATTGTGCTCCCGCTCCGCGAGCTGCTTGGCGAAGCTCGTGAACTGCTTGGCCGATCCGAGCAATCCCGGATTGATGAAGTCGAAGATCGACCACAGGTCGCCGAGCCGGTTCTCGATCGGCGTCCCGGTCAGCGCGATGCGGGCGTCGGCCTTGATCTGCTTGACCGCCCGGGTCTGCTTGGCGCCCGGGTTCTTGATCGCCTGGGCTTCGTCGATCACCGCCAGGTGCCAGGCGATTTCGCCCAGCCAGGCCGCGCGCGAAAGGAACCCGTAGCTGGTGATGACGAGGTCGACGCCGGCCAAGTCGGCGCGGCCGTCCGCGAGCGCTCTTTCGGCGCTCGCCGCCGACGGATGCACCACGATCGTCTTCAGGCTCGGCGCGAACCGGCCGATCTCGGCGACCCAATTCGCCAGCAAGGAGGCCGGAGCCACCAGGAGCGACGGTTTGGTCGCCTCCGCCGCCTGTTCCTTGAGCGCGAGCAGCAGCGAGAGCACCTGGATGGTCTTGCCCAGTCCCATGTCGTCCGCCAGGCACGCGCCGAGCCCGAGCCGGGCGAGCAGATTGAGCCATTGCAAGCCGTCTCGCTGATAAGGCCGCAAGGTTCCGCGCAACAGCCCGCTTGGACCCGCATCCCGTCCGCCGTCGGGGCGACGCAGTGCCGCCAATGTCTGCGCGAGCCAGGGACCCGCGACCGTTTGGCTCCAGTCGGCACCGGCCTGAGCCCCGGCGGCGTCTTGCGAAATACCGGCGCCGGCCAACAGACGCATCGCTTCGCCGAACGACAAGCCCTCCCCCGCGGCGTGGCGCTCGATCGCCTCGAAGTGATCGAGCGTGCGCCGCAGCCGCTCGGTATCGAGTTCGACCCAGCGCCCGCGGATGAAAGCGAGCCCGTCGGTGTGCGCAAGCAAGCGCTTGATCTCGGCGCGCGTGAGCGTTTCGCCGTCGAGCGTCACCTCCATGCGGAAATCGAGCAGCGCATCGAGACCCAGTTTCGAGGGCGGTTTGCCTCCGACCGTGGCCTTGACCTGCGGGCGCGCCGGCCGGTTGAGCCGCCAATTCGCCGGCATGCGCACGACGACGCCGGCATTTTCCAGCGCCGGGGCGTCCTTGAGGAATTGCAGCGCCTGTTGCGGTGTCCAGCGCAGCGGATGAAAGATTTCGCCCGCGTCCGCCATGGTCTTGAGCCAGCCGCATTGCTCCGCTGCCCGTTGCACCGGGGTGAGCAACGCCAGCAGGCGCTCGCGGTTTTTCGCGCCGGCGTATTCCTGCAAGGCCTTGCCCAGCGGCAGATGCTGGGCCTTTCCCTGTGCCGAGAGCCGCGTCGTGTAGGTGGCGATGAAGGCGAAGGGGGCCTCTTCGTCCTTGCGGTTCTCGGCGAGGTTGAAATGAACGCGCCCGACCAGATTCCAGGCCGGATGCCGCGATCTGAGGAATGCCTGCACCGGCAGCCCGGACTCGTCGAGCTCGGTATCGAAGGCCGCGTCGATGCGGCGCCAAAGTTCGCCCAGCACGCCTGGCGTCAGGTATTCCGCTCCGACCATCGGCGGAACGGCGGCCGCCACGCCGCTCAGATCGGCTTCACCCGGCGCCGGCACCGCCGGCTTGTGTCTGTTCTCGGCGATGCCGGGAAGCGAGCAGAGCGCGGTGACGTAGCGGGCGGCGAACTCGCGCCAGTACGAGAGCACCGCAGGCAGCGCGGTGTCGACCGCTTCGGCGCCCAGATACAACAGCCCGTGACCGGCGCCGCGCGCAAACGCGCGCTCGATCCGCACGCCGCCCGCGGTGTCGGCTTCCGCCACATCGTCGGAAGGCTTGAGGCTCAAAACGCCGTGCGGGGAGAGAGCAGGCGCGAGTGCCGTCATGCAGGTGTTTCGCCGGTTGGAATCGGGATCGCGGGATTATAGCGGAACGCAATCCCGTTCCATCTCGGCAGATTTTCAGTGGTATTCGCCAGTAACACTGATCATAGTTGCCGACCCTAGTCGCAACCGGAGCCCCGCCCCATGCCGACCCCCCGCGTCAGTCTGCCGATGTATTTCCCCGCCGCACCCTTTGCGCTGGCTGACGCTGTCAAATGCGCGGCACTCGTCGATATCGCCTACGACCAATATACGCAGTGGGTCAATCAGGACTATCCGTACACGGCGAACTTCCAGTGGAACCCGATGAACACCGCCTATACTTTCTCGACGCCGCTGATCTGGCCCTATGATGAGGGATTGTACGACGAGCCCTTCGGCTTCGTCGCGCAGGATAATGCGACTCGTGACGTTTATCTCGTCTTCCGCGGCACGCAGAGCCACGCCGACGAGGTTCAGGACGCAAAGATCTATCAGACCCCCTATTCGATCGTGCAGGAGGACTACGGCCAAGTCCACACGGGCTTCTACGAGATCTATACGGCGCTCAATAGCCAGATACACACGGCGATCGCCGGGCTCATGCCGTTCAAGCGATTCGTCTTCACCGGGCACAGCCTCGGCTGCGGCCTGTCATCGCTTGCCGTCCCCGACATCATCACCAACACGTCCGTCAAGCCGGGGCCGAATCTTACGGTCATGCACTACAACCTCGCGAGCCCGCGTGTCGGCGATCCGCAGTATGCCTACATGATGAACAACAACGGCGTCCCGACCTACCGCATCGTCAACACCGAAGATGTGATTCCGGACGGGCCACCCTCATTCACTGACGGTTATCTCTACAAGCACATCGGCATTTCGGTCGATTTCACCGCGCAATACGACGACACCCTCGACAACCATGCGCACAACACGTGCTACCAATACGCGCTCCTCAACCCGGACGAGCCGGAAGGGCCGATACCGCCGCCGTGCCCGCTCTGCCTCGCCGCCCTCCCCGGCGTGCGCGTGGCCTTCGTCGGCGGACGGCTGGTGCGGGCGTCGCAGGCACGAGCGAAGCGAACCTGAGCGCGCGCCGCGCTTGCGGCCCGGCTGCCTCGCCGCGAGCAGGGCAGTTGTAATCGCGCCCTCTCTCCTTGCGGGAGAGGGCAGCGCCGGGCGCGCAACAAACTCCGCTGGGTGAGGGGTCATTCGCGCAACCCCTCACCCCACGGAGATTGTTGAATCGCTTACGAGCCCTCTCCCGCAAGGGGAGAGGGCGCCGTAACGAGCGCCGCGTTTGCGGCCGGACTGCAAAAGAAAGGAGGTGGGCCGCGCTACTGCGCAGGTGAGAGGCTGATGATGTGGCCGTCGCTGCCCGACGGCGCCGCCGGCAGCCCCGGCTCGATCGTGCCGCGCATGGGGCCGATCAGCTTGTGCTCCCGCATCGCCTGCTCGATGCGGTCGAGACGCGCGCCGACGTTGGCGGCGGGCTGGCGCGGCTTTGCCTCGTCGATCGAGGCGCGCATGCCGCTCATGTCGTTCTTGAGCTTCGCCACGCTGGCGGTGAGATCCGTCACCGGCGCCCGCCACGGTTCCTCCGCGGCCGCGGCGCGCAGCTCCTTTACTCCCGTGTGCAAGTCGTTCATGCCGCTGCGCAGCACCGAGACGGCGTCGTCGATCTCGGCCACGCGGCGGCTGGTGGCGTCCTCCCGCTGTCCTGCGGTGTTGACGTGCGCGCTCAACCCCGTCATCGAGGCGTTGAGCGCCTGCACGCTCGCCTCCATTTGCACGATCGCCGCCCCCTGCTCGCGCTGAATCTTCTCGATCGCGGGCTCGCCGAACACCCCGAACGCCTGCAGCACCCCCCAGCCGACGAGGCCCAGGATCGCGCCGAAGTTCACGCCGGTCGCCGCGATCAGTGCGATCAGGAATGCGCGCGCCGCGCGGCTGCGCGGCGCCTTCGGCGCGCCCTCCTCCGGGATCGTCGCCGGCAGGCCCGTCAGCGGCGCGGCGTCCGGGCCCAACTTGACCCTGTAGAGCTGCAGATAATCCGGCCGGATGAGCGGATGGCGCCGCGCCCGATCGTGCGTCACGCGCCTTGCTGTCTGCGACGGCTCCATGCAAGCCCCTCAAATTCTCGGCAATGGATTAAGGAAAACGATAGGCAACACAGCTTGCAAATTCGCTCACAAACATGCTTGCGATTTGCCTGACGAAGATGGTTGATGAGCGGTGAATCCCTGCCGTGGAGGACGCCCATGCCCAGCCGCTATCCCGAGGAAGCCAAGAACTTCCGCCTCATCGGCCACGATCCCTCGGCCGCCTGGGGCGGCGGCAGCCTGGTGCAGGTCAAGGACGGACACGCCTACGTGGGCGCGGTCGGCGGCGCGAGCTTCAACGGGCCCGAGGGCTTCACCGTCCACGACGTGAGCGACCCGACGAAGCCGCGCAAGGTCGCCGAGTTCCGCGCGCCGCCCGGCGTGCACATGCACAAGCTGCGCATCGTCGGCGAGGACATTCTTTATGTGAACTCCGAGCGCCTCCCGGGCGAAGCGGGCAGGAACGCGCGCGCCGGCTTCTACATTTTCGACATCGGCAGGCCGGCCGAGCCGCGCGAGGTCGGCTTCTACGACATGCCGGGCAGCGGGCCGCACCGCTTCGGCGTCGACAACGCGCGCCACCTCGCATTCTTTCCCAACGACGCCGAGGGTTGGAACCGGCGCGTGATCTGGACCATGGACGTGCGCGATCCGCTCAAGCCCGAGGTGGTGAGCACCTGGGGCCTGCCGTGGCAGAAGGCGAACGGCAAGGGCTCAGGCAACGACCCGCGTCCGGCCGACACCGCCTGCACCTTGCACGGCCCGCCCATGATCCGCGGCAACCGCATGTTCGCGGCGTTCTGGGGCGGCGGCATCGCGGTGATCGACTGCAGCGACCTGACAAACATGACGCTCGTCGGCCACGTGAGCTGGTCGCCGCCGTTCCCCGGCTCCAACCATACCGCCTGGCCGATCGGCGAGCGGCCCTATCTCGTGGTCACCGACGAGGCGCGCGGCAAGCAGAAATACTGGGACAGCCAGTTCATGTGGATCATCGACATCCGCGAGGAGACCAGGCCCTTGCCGGTCGCGACCTTCTTCCCCGATCGCGACAAATATTTCAACCGCCCGGGCCGCTTCGGCGCGCACAACATCGTCGAGGACATCCGCACCGAGGGACCGTGGGCGAACCTCGTGTTCCTCACCTATTTCAACGCCGGCCTGCGCGCGGTCGATGTCTCCGACCCGCTGCGCCCGGCCGAGGTCGGCTATTACGTGCCGGAGACGCCGGCCGGCCAGGAGGCGATCCAGTCGAACGACGTCGGCACCGACGCGCACGGCCGGATTTATCTGATCGACCGCTGGGGCGCCGGCATGCATATCCTGGAATATACGGGCTAGCGTCAAACTCGGCCTCGTCATGCCCGCGAAAACGGGTTATCCCTACGCGTACTCCGCGAGAAACCCGGGGATCGCGAGCCAGTCCATCAGCGCGCGCGGACCCTGCAGCCGCGCGTGCATGGCGCGGTCCTCCTCGCTCTGCAAATTCACGCCGAGGTGGGTGCCGAGCTTGCGCCCGTGCCGCACGACGTTTTCGCCGAGCGGCTGACGGATGCGGTCGTAGGCGGCAAGGCCGGCGTCGATGTCGTCACGGCTCGCCAGCGCTTCGGCCAGCGCCTGCGCGTCGCCGCCGGCCTTGGCCATGCCGAAACCCATGTGCGGACGCGCGGAAGACGCCGCATCGCCCACCAGCACGACCCGCCCGAACGTGAGCTGCGGGGTCGCGAAATCGTAGATCGGCGTGAAGAACGGCCGCATGTTGGCGAGGCAGTCGAGAAACTGGGGCGGCATGATCTCGCGCGCGTCGGCGCGCATGCGCGCGATCAGGTCGTCGCGGATGAGCGGCGGCGGCACGGAATGGTCGTGCTGGCGCCCGTTGGCGTCCACGCACATGTCGCGCAGCTCGTCCGCGTCGCCGACCCGATACCAGATGAAATTGTAGCGGCGATGGCCGGGGCGCAGGTCGTTGTTCAATCCGGCGATGGGATAGCCGATGATCTGCTGCCGCCCGGGAAGAAAAAATGCGAAATGCGGGAAAATGCTCGCGCGCGTTTCCGGCTTGAGGTCGGCCTCGCTGGGCGCGCCGCGCCAGATGTAGTAGCCGGCGTAGACCGGCTCGGCCGCGGGCGCGAGCTGCGCGCGCACGCTCGAGCGGATGCCGTCGCCTCCGACGAGAAGATCCGCGCGTTCGCTTCGCCCGCCGGCGAAATGCACGAGGACTTGCGAGCCGTCCTGTTCCACTCGTTCGAAGGCGTGGCCGAGATGGTAGCGCGCCGCGTCGATCGTTTCGCGCATCAGGCTTTGCAGCCGGTCCCACGAGGTCAGGATCTGCGCCAGGCGCTTTTCCCCGATCACCCGTCCAGCGCGGTCGAGCGCGATGCGCTTTTCAACCGCGACGCCGAGGTTGCCGGTGCCGGCGCCACTTTCGCGCAGCGCTTCGAGCAGTTCCGGATGGGTGGTGATGCCGGCGCCGCGGCCGACAAGCTCCACGCTCGAGCGCTCGTAGACGTCGACGTCCCACCCGATCCGGCGCAGGAACGCCGCGGCAAACAGGCCGGACATCGAGCCGCCGATAATGACGGCGCGGCGCTTGCGGCGTTTCATGCCAGGATCCTCGGTGTGTCGCCGAAGCTAGGGAAGAGCGAGTAGTGAGTGGCGAATAGTGAGTAGCGAATAGCAAGGAAGGAATTTCGCCGCGAGCCCCACCATTCACTATTCACCATTCCCATTCCCACTCCCACTCCCCCCTCACGATTCGCTATTCGCCGCGTCTACTCGCAGTTGATGCAAGACGGATAGTCGCGGCTGTAAACCGGCTGCTCGGCACCCGGCCACTTGCCGCCGGTTTTCTTCGCGGCCTGGCCGACGCGGCCGGATCTCCCCTACGATCTCTACCTCGTGTTCGGGCAAAAGCGCTTGGTCTGGACCAACCCCAATCACGGCGTGAGCTTGTCCGACGACGCCATCGCCTGGACCGCGGGCGGGCGCGCGTGGCAGGCGCGGCTGCGCGACATCGCCGAGGTTCATCTGCGCACCGGCAACGTGGGCGAGAGCACGATTGCGACGTGCCGGCTCAGATTCGTGGACGGATCGAGCGTGCTGATCACCAGCGGCAACAGCTACGGGCTCCAGGAAGGCGCGCGCGACCGGCTTTATGCCGCTTCGTGCACGACCTGCACGGGCGGCTGGCCGCGCGCGAGGATGCGCGGACCGCATTCACGGCCGGCGTCAGCGAGGCGCGCTACCGCTTCGGCAAGGTCGTCGTCGCGCTCGCGGGGCTATTGCTCATCGTCACCCCGACCGTGCTCCTGTTGATGATCCGGGACCTGACGATGGCGTGGGCGCTCTGCGCCGGCGTCCTGCTGCTGTGGCCGGTCTTTCGTGTCATGCGGGCGAACGCGCCGCGCGCCTATGATCCGCGCCAGGTTCCTGCGGAACTGATGCCTTAATTCCTCGCGCCATTGCGCGCGGATCGCCTTTCACCCACCTCGGCGCAATGGTACCGTGCACGCGTACCCAGCGGGGCGTCTGGGATATCTCACATCTCACGGGGAGGTTGCTCATGATACGACGGAGGTTTGCTGCCGCCGCCCTCGGGCTTGCGGTCGGAGTTCTCGCGGCTGTGCCGGCAAGCGCGTGGAGGCGCGGCGAGGTCGACGTGCTCACGACCCTGCCGTTCGCGACCGGCAGCGTCGAGGGCCTTACGGTCGGGCCCGACGGCAATATCTATGTGCCCACCTTCGGCTTCAACGCTGGTGGCGCGCTCACCGGCAACGCCAAGCTGTTCGTGATCTCGCCGGAGGGCCACATCGTCCGCCAGGTCACCATTGCCAACTCAAGCCCGCACATGCTCGGGCTCGCGTTCAATCCGGCGACCCACATCCTCTGGGCGCTCGACTTCGGCGCCGGCACCGTGCTCGCGGTCGATCCCAACACCGGCAACTCCAGTTTGCTGGTACCGGCAATCGCCAACTCGGGCCTCAACGCGCTCACCTTCGACAAGCACGGCGACGCCTATATCTCGGATTCCTTCAACGGCGTCATCTGGAAAGTCGATAAGCGCGGCGGCACTCCGACCGCGTGGAGCCGCGACCCGCTGCTCGGTCCAGGCACCGGGCTCACCCCGCCGTTCGGTGCCAACGGCGTCGAGTTCAACAACGACGGCTCGATCCTCTACGTCGCCAACACCGCGTTCCACCAGATCATCCAGATTCCGGTGAACCCGAACGGCAGCGCCGGCAGCGCGTCGATCCTGATCACCGGGATCAATGCCCCGGACGGCATTGCGGTCGACAAGCAGGACAACATCTGGATCTGCGCCAATCAGGAAGACGAGATCGTCATCATCAATCCGAGCGGCAAAGTGATCGCCAAGCTCGGCGACTTCGGCGGCATCGACCAGAACGGCATCGCGAAGGGATTCCTGTTCCCGGCGAGCCTTGCTTTCAGCAAGGACGGCTCGACGCTCTACGTCTCGAACCTGACGCTGTTCCTGCCGTTCGCGGGTGCGCAAGCGGCGATCGACTCAGCCTGGACGCGGCAGGTCAAGGGCTACACGGTGTCCTCGCTGCCCGCGGTCATCCCGCCGATCGCCGGCGGCCCGTAGCCGCGCCGTCATTGCGAAGAGTGCAAAAAAGCGCATAGCCCGTAGGGTGGCTAAGCGCGCCGATGGGCGCGCCTGCCCGCCACGGCCTCTCAAACAAACAGACAACGGCGGCCTATGGCCGCCGTTTTTGCTCTGCCGATGCGGAACCAGCTACCGGTGATGCTGGGAACCGATTGCCGTTCCAGTTGAAACAGCCGCTCGCGGAACAAACTCTGGCGGCGCGCTGTTGAGGATCAAGCCCTCGCGCCGAGCGGGAGGTGTTCATCTCCGAGTCACGGCGGGAATACCTCGCCGAAGGGATCGCCATGACGGCTGCGGAAAACAGCAAAAAGCCCCTGCCGGCGGCGGCGACGGCGGGACGGCTCGCGGCAGGCTCTCGCCGGCGCGAGGGCGGCGACCGCGACGCCGTCGGCGCGCGCAGCGAAGAAAGCGCCGCGCACGGCCGTTTCGCCTCGACCCCCTCGGAAATTCCGGCGCGCGGCTGGAAGGACATTCTCAAGCGCTGCTACCAGCGCCTCGACGACGATCGCATTCTCGCCATCGCGGCCGGCGTCACGTTCTACGCGCTGCTCGCGATCTTCCCGGCAATTGCCGCGCTCGTGTCCATTTACGGCTTGTTCGCCGATCCCGGGACGATCGCCAAGCACCTCGACGACATTTCCGGCATGGTGCCCGGCGGGGCGATCGACGTCATCCGCGGCCAGCTCGATAACCTCACGTCGAAAGGGAACGGCGCGCTCGGTTTGGCCTTCGCGATCGGCCTCGCGATCTCGTTGTGGAGCGCGAACTCGGGCGTCAAGGCGATGATGGACGCGCTCAATGTCGCCTACGCCGAGCGGGAGAAGCGCGGTTTCTTCCGCCTCAACGCGACCTCACTCGCATTCACGTTCGGCGGCATCGCTGCCATCCTGGTCGGTCTCGGCGCCATCGTGGTGCTGCCGCTCGCGCTGCAATATCTCGGCCTCGATCGCGAGAAATGGATCACCGACGCGATCAAATGGCCGCTGCTGTTCGTCGTCGTAGGGCTCGCGCTCGCGGTGCTCTATCGCTACGCGCCCAGCCGCCGCGATGCGAAATGGCGCTGGGTCACCTGGGGCAGCGCGGTCGCCACCGTCGGCTGGATCGCGGTGTCAATTCTGTTTTCCTGGTACGCGGCGAACTTCGGCAGTTACAACAAAACTTACGGCTCGCTCGGCGCCGTGATCGGCTTCATGACCTGGATGTGGCTCTCTGCCACCGTCATCCTGGTCGGCGCCGAGCTCGACGCCGAAATGGAGCGGCAGACCGAGTGCGATACCACCGAGGGCCCGTCCAAGCCAATGGGCCAGCGCGGCGCCACGGTCGCCGACACCAAGGGGCCCGCGCAAACCTAGCCGGCGCAGCAAAAGAGCGGTTCCCGAAGCGGGCGGCGCCGGTCGCCTCGCCGTCATTGCGAGGAGCGCGAAGCGCGACGAAGCAATCCGGACCTCCGCGCGATAAGATCACGCGCCTTTGAGAGGAGTTGCCCATGCCTCGATGCGTTCGCATCCTCGCGCTCGGCGCGGGCGCGCTCGTCGTATTCCTTGCCGGATTTGCCATGGGCCAGCGCCCCGCACCCATGGGCGACCAGTCGGTCGAGCAGACCTTGCTGGCAACCATCGACCTCGCCCAGGCGATCGGGGTCTCCGGCCGCGAGTTGCGGCTCAGCCGGGTGACGGTCGCGCCGCACGGCCATATCGGGCTGCACAGCCATGAGGACGATCCCACCGTCGTCTACGTGGTGACCGGCACGCTGACCAACCATCACGACGACGGCATGACCGGCGAGGTCCACGCCGGGGAAGCCTTCGCCGAATTCGGTCCCAAATCCCACTGGGTGGAAAACGCGGGGTCGGCGCCGGCGACTTTCGTGTTCGCCTCGGTCAGCAGGCCGCGGTAGGCGGCGGCGATCGAAGAATCTCGAGCCGCCATAATTCTATCCCGCGAGCGCGGCGAACCGTCCGATCAGGCTGTTGGGCGACCAGCGTCGGCGCAGCAGCGCGTCGGCCCCGAGGCTGCGTCCCGCCGCATGCGCCACGAACAGCGCGTGCGCGATGGCGAGGAACATGAACTCCCACGGCCAATCTGATGCTTCGCGGTAAAGCCCGAGCCACAAGTGCAACGTATAGAGCACGGCGACGAACGCGACCAACCGCACCGCGAACCCGAGCATGAGCGAGACCGCAAAGGCCAACTCGGCCAGGAACACGAGCGGCTGAATGATCGTCAGATAGGGCAGATAAACGTCGGCCGCCAGCGCGCGGTGAAAAGCGAAGGCGGCGTTCTGCGCCATCTCGCCGGTCCAATATCGGAAGCCGTCGGAAATGGGCAGCGGCAGCTTCCACAGGCAGCCCTGGAACCACATGCAGCCGATGAGCACGCGGCAGATGCCGGTGGTCACGTCACGCCCGGTGCGCTGGGCGGGATCCTCGCGCCAATTGGTCCATGCGATCCATGCGCTCGCGATGATGAGCGCGAGGAACAGCGCGACGAAGAAGTATTTGAACGCGCCGAGCTTCTGATGATCGTCGGTCGCCCCGATGATGAACAGCCAGGTGTCGTAGAACGGGCTGGTGCGCATGAAAACCCCGCCGTTAGTGTCCCGATTCCGAAGTTCGCCCGATCTTGCGGCATCCTCCGGTGCGAACTTCGGAATCGAAGGACACTAGCAACTCTATGATTCTAGTGCCGCTTTGAACCCGAAGTTCTCACCCGGACTCGCGGCAATTGTGGTGCGAACTTCGCGTTCGCGGCACTAGCGATGAGAGGACCGGTAAGGAAATAACGCGCAAACCGCTGCTCGGCAATCGGGCTTTTACCGGCCGGCGCTTGCGGCACTCTACCTTTTCTGCGTAGCGTGCGCCGGGGCGCCAGGCTCATCGGGGGCGGGGACGATCCGTGCTCAAGACGCTTGTGGCCTTCGCCTTGACGCGACGGCCCCTCGTGCTGCTCGGCCTCCTGGTGTTCATCGGGGCCGGCGTCTTCGCATTTTCGCGCCTTAACATCGAGGCCTATCCCAATCCGGCACCGGTGATCCTGGAGATCACCGCCCAATCCCCCGGCCTCTCCGCCGAGGAGATGGAGCGCTACTACACGATCCCGATCGAGGTCGGGCTCGCCGCCACGCCCGGCGTCGACGTCATCCGCTCGACTTCGTTCTACGGCCTGTCGTTCGTGCGCGTCGTGTTCCAATACGGCATCGATTATTACTTCGCGCTCACCCAGACCGCGATCAACCTGCAGCAGAACGTCAGTCTGCCCAACAACGTCACCCCGCAAATTCAAGGCACCAGCCTGGTCGGCGAAATCTATCGTTATCAGGTGACCGGGCCGCCGAATTTCGGGCTCACCAACCTGCGCACCGTGCAGGACTGGGTGCTCACGCGCCGGCTCCTCACCGTGCCGGGCGTGGTGCAGGTGAACACCTGGGGCGGGACCACCAAGGAATACGAGGTCGAGGTCGATCTCCACAAGCTCGACGCCTATAACGTCACGCTGCCGCAGATCATCAGCGCGATCGGCAACGCCAACGTCAACGTCGGCGGGCGCACGATCAACTTCGGCCAGCAGTCGGTCAACGTGCGCGGCGTCGGCCTCATGGACAGCGGCGGCGCGGCCGATCTCACCCAGGGCTACAAGGTCGCGGACATCGAAAACGTCCTCCTGTTCCAATCGAAGGGCGTGCCGGTATTCGTCAAGGACGTGGCCAAGGTCTCGGTCGGCAACGTGCCGCGGCTCGGCCGCGCCGGGCGCGACAACGAGGACGACGTGGTCGCGGCGATCGTCATCATGAACCGCACGCTGCACACCAACGACGTCAGCGCGCGCGTGCGCGCCGAGGTCGACAAGATCAACAGCGACGGCTCGCTTCCCGCCGGCGTGAAGCTCGTTCCGTTCTACGACCGCACCAGCCTCGTCGCAGTCACCACCTCGACCGTGCTGCACAATCTCATCTTCGGCTGCCTGCTCATCTTCCTGATCCAATGGATCTTCCTCGGCGATCTGCGCAGCGCGGTCATCGTCGGCGCCAATATTCCGTTCGCGCTGTTCTTCAGCATCATCATCCTGGTGCTGCGCAACGAGGACGCCAACCTGCTGTCGGTGGGCGCGGTCGATTTCGGCATCATCGTCGACGCGGCCGTGATCCTGGTCGAGAACATCTATCGCAACTTCCAGGGCTCGCCGGAGCATCGCCAGGCGCTGTTGAACCAGTTGGCGGCGCAGGCCTGGGGCCCGGATCCGACCGTCGAGCGCCGCAACTGGAACGACCGGCTGCGGCTCATCCTGGTGAGCGCGCTGCAGATCGACCGCGCCATGTTCTTCTCCACCGCGATCATCGTGGCGGCCTTCATTCCGCTGTTCACCATGTCGGGCGTCGAGGGCCAGATCTTCGGCCCGATGGCCCGCACCTACGCCTACGCCTTGATCGGAGCGCTGATCGCGACCTTCACCGTCACGCCGTGCCTTGCATCCGTGCTGCTGCCGGAACGGGTGCGCGAGGTGGAGACGGTCATCGTTCATGCCGTGCGCGCGGCCTACACCCCGGTGCTGCGCTGGTCGCTCGACAATCGCGCGATCACGGTGGCGATCGGGCTCGCCTTCCTCGTTCTGTCGATCCTGTTCGCTGCGCGGCTCGGCAGCGAATTCCTGCCGACCCTGGAAGAAGGCAACCTGTGGATCCGGGCGTCCATGCCGCCGACCATCTCGCTCGAGGCGGGCATGCCGACGGTCGACAGAATCCGCGCCATCCTGCGGCGCTACCCGGAGGTCATCACGGTCGTGTCGCAGCACGGCCGGCCGGACAACGGCAGCGATGCGACCGGTTTCTTCAACGCCGAGTTCTTCGTGCCGCTCAAGCCGTTCGACGAATGGCCGCCCGGGATGACCAAGGACAAGCTGATCGACGAGATGCAGCAGGAATTCGCCAAGGAGTTCGTCGGGATCGATTTCAACTTCTCGCAATACATCCAGGACAACGTCGAGGAGGGCCTCTCCGGCGTGAAGGGCGCGAACTCGATCAAGATCATCGGGCCCGATCTTACCGTGCTCGAGCGCCTCGCGGACGAAGCCAAGCGCGAGCTGGCGCAGGTGAAAGGAATTACCGACCTCGGCATCTTCGGCGTGCTGGGACAGCCGAACCTCAACATCCGGGTCGATCGTGCCGCCGCGGCGCGCTACGGTTTATCCGTCGCCGACGTCAACAGCGTCGTGCAGGCGGCGCTCGGCGGCACGGTGGCAACGACCCTGCTCGAGGCGGACCGGCAGTTCAACGTCGCGGTCCGCCTCGCGCCGGAATACCGCGGCAACCTCGACGCCGTGCGCAGCCTCAAGGTGGGCGTGCAGACCCCGACCGGCGAGGCCTATATTCCGCTCTCCGAAGTCGCCGCGATCACGCTCGACACGGGCGCGTCCTATATCTTCCGCGAGCGCAACCAGCGTTTCGTGCCGATCAAGTTCAGCGTGCGCGGCCGCGATCTCGCCGGCGCGGTCGAGGAGGCGCAGCAGCGCCTCGCGCAAAACGTCAAGCTTCCCGCCGGCTACCGCATCGACTGGGCGGGCGAGTTCGAATGGCTGCAACAGGCCAAGCGCCGGCTCGTGGTCATCGTCCCGATCACCCTCGCCCTCATCCTCGTGCTGCTCTATGCGCTGTTCAATTCCTGGCGCGACAGCGCGCTTGCCCTGCTCGGCCTTCCGTTTGCGGTGTGCGGCGGCGTCCTCGGGCTCTATCTCACCGGCCTCGAATTCAGCATTTCGGCGGCGATCGGCTTCATTTCGCTGTTCGGCGTCTCGGTGATGAGCGGGATTCTCATCATCAATGGTTACTACCGGGTCGCGGCCGCGGGCGTGAGCCCGGTCGAGGCGATGTTCCGCGCCGCCGGGGAACAGATGCGGCCGATCCTGATGATGACGCTCTCCGCCTCGATCGGGCTGTTGCCCGCCGCCATCTCGACCGGCATCGGCAGCCAGGTGCAGCGTCCGCTCGCGACCGTCATCGTCGGCGGCATGCTGATCGGGCCGATCTGGCTCCTCCTCGTGGTGCCGGCCCTGCAGAGCTACTTTCTCAGGCACGAGGCGCCCGAGCCAGCGCCGGAGGAAAACCCGGACGCAGAATTGCCGATCTAGCTCATGGCCGCCCTGTCATTGCGAGGAGCTAAGCGACGAGGCCGTGTGTTCTGCCCTGGATTGCTTCGTCGCCGCTGCGCGGCTCCTCGCAATGACAAAGAAAGCCTGCGACGGGCGGTGTTTGGGTTGACTTGCCGCTCACCCGCACCTACCTACACGCGTCGCTCGACGAAGCGCGGGCGACGATTGTCTGAACCCTAATGTCGCGAATTGGCAGTACCCGCTGCGGTGACCTCGCCCGGCCAGCAGCCCGGCCGACGTCGCCGCGACATAGCAAACTCGACCGCGGCACCGGCCGCGTGACGGTAAGCGATCGCAAGCGATAGCTTACCCTGACGCTCGCCGGCCGCTGCACATGCGCAAGCGGAGGCGAGCGATGATCGCAAGACTCGCACAATCCCTGAACTCCGGCCGCCGGCCCGCCGCACGCGTGGCGAGGCACGCGAACGACAACCGGGTCGCGCGCAGGGCGATGGCGCGCCCGGCCGCCAAGGCGCGGCTGACCTGTCGCTGGCATCTCGATGCAACCGGCCGGCTCGCGTGCGTCTGGGCCTGCGAAGGATCGCCCGACGATCCGGCGCAGCCACGAAGGCGGCGTTCGCGCAACAAACGGCGCCGCCGGAGCCAGCGAAGCTCGCTTCAAACTAGTGCCGCGAACCCCAAGTTCGCATCACAATTGCCGCGAGTCAGATTGCGAACTTCGGGTTCAAAGCGGCACTAGAATCATCGAGTTGCTAGTGTCCTTCGATTCCGAAGTTCGCTCCGGGGCGTGCGGCCAATGAGGCGAACTTCGGAATCGGGACACTAAATTAGTGGCGCGCAATCCAGTGGCCGATGGTGATCGCGGTCACAATGGCGATGGCGAAAAAGAGGAAGTCGCCATATTGATCGACCCAAGCGGCGGCCGACATGCAGGTCGTCTCTTTCTGGCCGCCCCGCGGAGCCGGCGAGCGCGGACAAAGCGCGACATCCGCCGGCAATGTTTCAATGCCGGCCGACCGCAGACCCTGCGCTTTGGCGGGGCGTGTGGCCATGGAGGCGCGCCGCCTCTGTGTTGCAGATTAGCCACGCCTAGAGACTTTTTGCGCCAGTAGCCCACAGTCCAAGACGGGTTTCGCCGGCCGGTTTATTGTTTTCCCCGGCAAGCTTGGCGAAGGGGGTACTCATGAAAAAGCTTCTGGTTGGAAGCGCGACGGTTTTCGCGCTCGCCCTGGCCGGTCCGGCGCTCGCCGCCGACCTGCCGGTGAAGGCGCCGGCCTACAAGGCGCCGGTGGTGGCCCCGGTTTACGAGTGGACCGGTTTTTACGTCGGCCTCAACGGCGGCTACAGCTGGGGCCCGTGGGACAGCAGCAGCCTTGCCAACATCTTCCCGGGCGGCGCCGGTTTCGTCGGCACGTTCAGCCCGGACGTGAAAGGATGGGTGTTCGGCGGCCAGGCGGGATACAACTGGCAGATCGATCCCCGCTGGGTGGTCGGCATCGAAGGAGACATCCAGGCCACGGGCGAACGGGCCAGCGTTGCCGGCGCGAACACTTTCAACACGCCGATCAGCTCCGATTTTCACCTCGTCACGGCGCAGACCACCGCCGATGACTGGAAGTTTCCTTGGTTCGCGACCCTTCGTCTGAGGGGTGGCCTGCTGGTCGATCCGCAAACACTGTTCTACATCACGGGCGGCCTCGCGGTAGGCGAGTTCACGTTCTCGAACGCGTTTTCCTCCACGTCGCAGGTTTTCCTCGGCACGACGTCGAACATCCCGTTCGGCGCGCCGCTCACGATAGCGAGCGCATTCTCGACCGACATGACGCGGGTCGGCGGCGCGATCGGCGCCGGAATCGAGCATAAGCTGACGCGCGAGTGGTCGGTCAAAGGCGAGTACCTCTACCTCGACTTCGGCTCCGCCGCTTTCCTCTCCGGGACCGGAGTCGATACCGACGTGCGGCTGCGCGACCACATTTTCCGCCTCGGCATCAACTACAAATTCGGCGGACCGGTCGTGGCGAAATACTGATCGGCGCGAAGCTTCGGATTTTCGCATCGACCGGGAAAGGGCCGCGCCCCCGCGGCCCTTTTCACTATTAGTTCACGCGGCCTCAATCGACCATGAGCGCCAAGGCGCCGGCCATGTCGACCGACACGCCGAGCGCGATGGCGACGGCCGTGAGGATGAGGCCCAGCGCCGAAAACAAGCACACGATTTCGAAGTCTCGGGGTCGGCCGGCAACATCGGTAGCGGTCTTGTTGTAGTGTCGCTCTGCCGCATCGATCATCATCGCGCTCTCCCTTTCGACGGAACCT
>Ga0153928_1000365_pt1 | contig 23094 bp, 31 predicted proteins | sample TSNJ012MetaG_FD_106656 | JGI IMG/M metagenome (GOLD analysis project Ga0153928, IMG submission 106656) | Attine ant fungus gardens microbial communities from New Jersey, USA - TSNJ012 MetaG | ecosystem: Host-associated > Fungi > Mycelium > Unclassified | place: USA: New Jersey, Wharton State... | reverse complement strand
TTTAAGCAAGAAGCAACCATTTGGTGGAACTGTGGACGCACCCCGAAATATGTTATTAACGCCAATCAACCGTTCAACATAATCTGCAAAAGAAGGATTTCCAACCCTAGGCTGCCCTAGGGGGCCTGTCAATGGTATGCCTACAAATAGCCATAAGAACACAAACCGAACGTGAAGAGTTTGAGGGGTACACTAGGAAGGGCAGATTTGATCGAAATAGCTCCCAGCGCAGCAACTGCACCCCCAAGAGAATGTCCGGTGATGATAATCCTATAGGAAGGGTGCGCTACTAATTGATCTTGTACTATGCGCAGAACATCCAAAGCCACAGCGTTATAGGCGTCTAGAAATCCAAGATGAACCTTTGCGTCACCCACACCGGTGAGTCCGGTAGAATGAAGAGGAACAAGGAGGAGCATAATATCTACAGCAGAGCTGTTCTGAGCGACGGTCAGTCTGCATTTGATCAGTAGGCTCACCTGTGATGGCGTCAGTAAGTTCACTTGTGCCCCTAAACGCAACGACAATCTCTTTTCGCCTGTCGTCTCGAACAATCATCCCATCTGTTCCCGCTATTTTGTCTCTGAACTAAAAACTGTTAGAGTTATGTGCGCGACAGATATTGAAATACGCACTCGTTCAACCAGGATATTCCCCATCGGTCTGGGGCATGTTGAACCATAAGAAGCCGCACAGTATTTCGCATACAATACAAGGTCATTGTACAACACCTCACTGATACCGACACCTTGTATCGGTATGGGGATAATCCCGTGCTCGGTGCTTTGGGAAGCCGTCACTTGCCTGCAAAAGGCCAGTATAGTGATTCCAATGAGGAGTAGAGCTTGCTTCATATGAGAAGGATTTCCTTGCTTCCGTCGCCGAGCTTTATAGTACTCGTTCTACTATGAGGCTTTGGATCTGTACGGACCATACTTGGCTGTCATTGAATAGCTTCCCACTGACGCGAAATGAGTTGCGTGACACCACACGAGGAATACCTGACTGATGCGGCTCGAGTTTATCTTGAAGTCATACAAAGAAGGCAAAAATAAAATTGGATGACATTCGGGGATAGAAGATATCTGCACTACCGAGGAACTAGACGGAATTGAGTACCCTAGAACTCGGAGGCAATCAAATCAAGGTAGAAATCGGGTTCCATAGGAGCTTGTTTAGGTCCTGAATAGTAGATGAGCCCGGGGCTACACCATCTGCGAAGTGGATATTGCTTGATCATGACTATAGAAGCTTTGAATGACATTGGCAAGGAAGGTACGTGTGGCCGGAATGGTCAGAGGAATGTACACTGTTTGAGCTCATGCTATTGGCGTAAAATGGCAGCTCGATGTTATTTGAAATTAGGTTGGCACTTGACCCTCACGAAGAAGAGTGCTGCTGAAGCTATTGGCGAGAAGGATGCTAATCTCCATGATGAGAAGGTGAGCAAGGTATCAACACTGACACGCGTGATTACCATCACGGTGACCTTGAATTTCCTCTAACCTGTATCATCTCTTATTTTAGGTCAAATACTACGTCAATTCTCCGTTGACCTCGAAGGCGAGCAGAAGAACAGAGTAGCAAATCCTGGTAAGTAGAGTATCCTAGCCTCAAACCATCTGGAATGGGAATTTATTCAGTCTTCAGTGTCAGTCTTCCTTTTTCAAACTATCGATATCCTGCGACGGGCGCAAAAGAATTTTTATTTTACATCATTCCTCTAAGCAAGTGCCGTCTGGACACCACGAGACCGTTTAGCGGTCACGCAAACACATCGTAGTTCTACAATGTGATGTTTACTACGTCCTACTATCCAGATAACATTCCTACTACTGCTTCAATTTCATCCTCCATAGTATTCAAATTTTACCATGGATGTCGCACTCTCACTTGTGACTGGACTCGGACTCCGAGTTTACTTGCTCCGCATTACATTTCCGGCATCATTCATATCTCCAATCATTCTGGGGCTTTTGGAGGGCATCTTGGTTCATAGGCTTTCTTTTCATCCTCCGCCCTTTGTTTCTTCTTCCCCCCTCGACCACTACCTAGCGCTTGGGCTGAGATTCTTGGTTGACTTCCTTATTGGGGACTGGTCAAGGGTCAAGATTGTTGCCCTCTGGGTGGTTATCGGGACCAGCATTTCAGAGTTACTGTTTCCCGGTTTTCCTAGTAACTTCGACGCTAGCGTGAAGACATCTCCAAGTAGCCGAACTCGACGTCAACGGCCTAGATCTAACGCCTCTCATGTCCCCTCCTGTATACGAGTTTATCAGGAGCCAGAAGAGCTGCCTTCTCGCCTCCCCGCAAGTACACCCATCAAACCCACTATACAAGTTGACACTCATACCAGTCGATCTGATGATCAAACTTTCATATCACCTAATTTTCCGCTTCCGACTCCCCCAAGTTTCTTTTTGCACCCTGAATCAGAACCTTCGCCTTTTCCTGATTCACCTACCTCCTCCCTAAAGCCCGCTATCGCTCCAGTTTCCTCTCCGGTTCAGACTCGACCAACCTCAGCTCTTGCATTCTATGAAACAGGAAAGTCGACTCAACCTGCATCTACTAGCAGAGATTGCGCTGTTCCTTCCTTGCGACCTTCTCTCCTGCCACCCACACCTCCAGATAGTACACTTCGTGAGCGAACGTTGGACTCTCGAATTGATCGTCTGTCAACTATTGATGAGATCACGTCGCGCTCCGAGCATGTTAGCGAAGACATCGAATTCAATCCACCACAGAAACAGCAAAGCCCTATTCTAATGTCACACGGTGGGGAAGAACCCCTTCCAGTACCGAACCCTACGAGCCACTACATTCGTGCCGAAGACGGGACGCCTATGGTTTCTTCTACAGAGATTCCCCTCCCTGTTCTTCCTGCCCTTGGCCCATCAAGGCCGTCTAGTGGAATTGGTGATAGACTCAGAACTCCTTGCAGAGTCATGTTCGAAGCTGGTGACTCAGATCCTGATGAACTGAACACACCTCCTGCTCTACGACCTTGTATGTCCCGAAATTCTTCAACTCCTGGAGGAGCCAGCGAACCTGGCAAGCAAACAACTGTACTGTCACCCCTGATTTTGGATTCCAGAACCATTGCACCTGATCAGGAAGCCATGCCTGTCCCTGGGACGACACTTTCAAGCTATGCAATTCTTCAGCCACCTGTAACCCCTCGACCTCTTGGCTCCCTTCTGGACACATTATCGAATACTATTTCACGCGAAGTTAGTGACAAATCCGAAGATGTGAAGCCACCTTCTGATGCTTCTGATGCTGAAAGCGTGCTCTCAACACGTATTCCTACGCGATTATTAGAGCATGCCGAAGACATCAGAAAACAGGCCATCGAAGAGGGAAGGGAGTTGGAAAGATTGAAAGCGGAGTTGTGTAAGGCGCGGTCTGAGCATAGACCCCGAGATGTTCTATTTTTGAAAGGTGATATAAAGGATGCTGATGAACGAATGAGGAAATTGCATGCAAAAGCTGCGAGGCGATTCTTCGCTGGTAATACGATAACGTGATCAATGTTGATCAATGTTACTGATGTCCCCACTCACTCTTTTCCTAGGGCATAATAATCTTCAGAAACCAGGTATAATCGACGTTCATGGCTTGAAGCCTGAAGAGGCCCTTCAAAAAACTGAGCAGGCATTCCGAGATCTACTCTCGAATGGTCAGGTAACGCTGAGAGTTATTGTTGGCAAAGGCCTCCACTCTAAAAATAAGGTTCCCGCTATCAAAAATTTTATAATCGAGACGATGCGCAAGTACGTCCTTGATTGTCTTCATTCTCTTGACTTTTCATTAATCTTTAATAGTCAACATATCCCTTGTTCGGTGGACCCTTACAATGCAGGAGTTTTGATTCTGACTTTGTCTCCAGAAACCTAGTATGTCGTGAAGAGTATATATGTTTTCTCTTCAGAAAAGCGCTAAATCTTTGTCAATACCATTCATGATTGATCTAGTCTTCGCTTTCTTTAGTATGCCAAGTGACATCATCTGCTTTCTCGTAGTTTTGACGAATTAGATAAATTTCTACACAAAACAAAATTCTTGATTACAACTCTACTAGGTCCTTGTCCTTGTCCTGCAGCAATCCAGTGTTGTCGCTGGCAACGAGAGCACCAGAACTGAATGCCTCACTCAATGAGCTGACTGTTGTCATGGCCATGTCAAGGACCGCCTCCACACGCTTTTTGAGCGCGTCATTGGAACTCGATACCCTCTTTTGATTTTTATTCACATTCAAATACCAGGGCGATTGGAACCCGGGATTTGACCAGTCGAGATGAAGGAGACAAGAAAACAGATTAGAATGCTGCAGTTTCATTGGTTTTTTAACGTACCAGGGATAACAGATTGATTCTTGCATCTGCTTCATCAAGTCTGACCAACAATGACGGTTCTTCGTTACTTTGCTCGCCAGCTTCCTTCTCTTCGGGATCAGATTCTTCATTATCTGGTTGGTGAAATTCGACTTCGCCGAAATGTGCTTCAAGAAACATCGCTAAGCGCTGAACGCGTGTCATGGATGATAACTCTCCCTTTGCATCGGCGTGTGGATGTTTATGACCATGAGCATGAGAATGCAGATGCGTGGTCACTAGATAGGAGTGCGTTTGTGTTGGTGGTGGTATGGTAAATTGAATCAGCATTACACCTCAAAGACAGGAATAAACTTACATTTTGCTGAAGCCGGGCTGCTATCTATACTGGTAATGAGTGCTAACGTGGAGTCAGCGATCATATCATTACTCGAGCTCGACTCCCATTCTAATGTTAGCTCGTGTTCTTGTGTGTGCTTCACATCCACAACTCCCATAACCTAAGATTCAAACGAAACAACAGCAGTATATCAAGCCCAGGCACTCATTTAGAAGGAGTATGAGATATACCCGTATTGTAGGAACTCCATCTTTATCTAGACCCTCCTCAATCGTGCCAAACATACCTTCCAGGTGCCACCTGACCAGCTCCCAACCGACACCTAAAACAACTCGTTGTTTTTGTGTCAGGGTACAGGTCGTTAATCCAGCGAAATCCCTCAAATCTCGAGGATCAAGGAGCGTATAAGAATAGTCTTTAGCCACCAGAAGCCCAGAGATGATGTCGTTGGTTTGAGGTGGCTTGTCAGCTAATGTGCCAATAGCCTTTTACATGATAAATAGACAAATAATATATACGAACGACCCGAACCACAAGTTCGGTCATCAGCTGGAGGAAGCGGCAGTGATAGGACACAAAGACACGAACCTTAGCAACACGTTCGCCTCTGAAGGATAGATTGAGCGTCTCCAAGTTCCTCGGAGTATGGATTTTGACGTCCTCGTCCCTTTCCTTAAACCTAGACTGCATTGCGGCGCGCAGGCGGCCCATGCCTGTTGATTCACCATGTACCAGGACCTATCACGTGTAGTAAATTATTCATTTGTTTCTTGTAAAATCGGAGAGGGAAGACTTTACCACATGCTGGGCTTTGACTTGCTCAATGTATTCCGAATTTTGAGCATAATCAACGTGGGCACTGAACGAAATCTCATCCACAGATATCCGTCGGGGTATTGTTATTCCTTTCAGGGTAATGAACTCTTCGGGCTCGGTCATAATATCCTAAAAAAGTTGTATACGGACATAAGTGTGGGTTCGTTATGGTTCGGACGGAACTTTAGACGAAAAAAACAAAGTCCATTCGAATAAAATGTAGGTTACACTGGGAAAGAATCTCAGGACTGTCGAAAGGCTCACCTTGGCCGGTGTTCCTTCGATCGAATACCCAGTGATGATAAGACCATTTCGAGCATCAGGTGCCCAAAGTTCAAACAGTTCACGACTTGGTCCGACTTGCATAAAACCAGGACTAGCAAGGACAACACAAGGTGGTCCATCAGCAATTTTCTTTTCCCAGCCCCTCGTTTGAGGAACGTTTGAGATGTGCCTAGGATGAGGGTCAGCGATAACATACAAAACAATAACTTATTGCCATACTTGAAAACAAAAGGATTGTCTCTTCGGGCAAACCGTGACCGGATGTTGGCGTTCATCGTATGGATATATGTCTGGAAAACTGCCATACACTTCTTTGCAAGCCCTGACGCATAATAGACCGGTACATTGTGCAAATCGGGATGCTTCTTCCAGTATTCGTCTAAGATCAACAGCAGTTCTTGGGCTCTCCCGAGCGCAAATGTGGGCAAAAGGACATGACCACCTCGCCGAATGATTGAATGAACCAGATTCGTGAACCTAAGTTCCTTTTCTTCACGACTTTCACCGGTATGTACACCATAAGTACTCTCTACTATGAGTACATCAGGACGGATAGGCGGAAGCTCAGCTTTTACAAGGTGTCGGTCCTCTTCTCTTGAGTAATCGCCAGTATACAGGATTTTGAGACCGGCAATGTCTATCAGAAACATACAAGCTCCTAGAACATGGCCAGCGTGGTAAGGTATGAAGGAGATACCAGGGCAAACTGTGATCAATTGATGAGCCGAGACAGGGATGATTGAAGCGAGTGAAATCTGCATGTCCAAAGGCGAGAACAAAGCGTCCGATGATGAGGAACTTATGAATATTTGTTAATAAAAATTGATTGTAGATGTAAGAGAATAAACCTTGTTCGAACAAAATCTTGCATCATGAACTTATGCAGAGCTTTCGTTGGATGGGACATGTAGACTTTGCCCTTTCCATCCTTGAAATTTGTCTACAGATGCTGCGTCATGGAAGCCTTGAGCCTTAGAAACAACTCGCATACCTTCTCCGTTATATAGGTCAATGCCGCAGCGTGGTCCAAGTGGAAGCTAACAACCCGAATCTCAATTTTACATCACATAAGGGGTTTCTCACTAAGGTAACTCACTGAGTGATAAGAATGGCATCCACCGTGCTCCAGTCGAGGTCATCAATAAAAGGCAAAGATGCCAGACCACTGTAAGCTGGATGAACACCCGTGTCACAGACAATGGTCTTTCCACGATATTGTAATACACAACACGACCTTCCCACTTCTTGGCCAGCTCCAAGCATCGTCACGCTCAAAGTCGCCGAATCTGCCATTTCTTTACGCCCGGTAAATATGTCCTGCCTTGCGAAGGAGTTTTATTATTCTTTGCCACTACTATGCAGTCGTGTTTTAGGTTTGTCTATTCAACAAAGGAATAATGGACACCTTCAACTCAGCTCGAAATTATATAAGCTAATGGTATTCCCACGCTCGAGCTTAATTTACGACCTCCTGCCCACAATGCAATTTGATGGCCAATAGCAAAGCTCAAGCAACCGCTAATACTAGCAGAAAAAGAGCCTCCGCTAGGCGAGCATGTCAAAAGAAGCAAAAGGCAGCAACAAGATTCCGCAATGATCAGCTCCGTGAAGACTTGGATCGTCAAGCTCATGCAATACATGTGGTGGGTATCATGATTCGACATGTTGACTGAAAAGTGTTCAATTTTCCAATTGCAGACACCGCAGCTTCTAGTACCCCAACCATTAGAAACTGTTGGTCTACAGGAAATTTTCTTGAATGACTTATCAGATTCATTCTCTTCCGCCAAGCTTTAACCCTCACCATGCCACTTCATTGGTCAAACCATGACTCCCAGTAGATTGCACATTTGATGTGACCGGTAGAAGGTCAGTGAATCCCGGTTGATGACGAGTTTGACCAATGAACTGAAATCTCAGAAAGGAATATGTCAACGTCACTACCATGTATTGACAAATCTGAACTACCTATTCCTATTCTACTATACAACAATCTTCTGAGATAAAAACAGAAAACTCCTGTCTGTCTGATCATAGAAGACTCAACTTCAAAAAACAAAAAGACGGGTGGAATAAGAGAGCATCAAGTTTGTCAGTCATCAAAAGCAGTATCTACGCCATAAAGAAGAAACTTCTTGCAAGAAATCAAAGGAGGAAGAAGGTACGATCCCAAACTCAAGCCGCAAGTTGATCCCAATTTGGCCGAACAGCTATTGACAGCTTACCTAGCTGCTTACGCTGCCGTAAATTCTTGACCTCTGTATTGATGAGATCCCTTAACCTCTCAAGGTCAAGACTGCGTTCTGCTCGAGAGCCCATCAACAAGTTTCGCCAGATACCGGCAGCAGCAACAGAGTTGTCAATGCCAAGCTGCATAGGCCTGTGTAGACGAATCATCTTCTGCACGAGCGATTCAGGACTTGGGTAAGGCGCATTGGGCCAAGCGACGCGGATAGCAAACCACCATCCAAGAGGCTAACAAGATCTGAATATTAGTGGTACACGATTGGCAGGTGTTACTCACTCGGCCATCAGGAAGGGTGCGATCTTGGTAAGTATCATACGTCGAAAGCTTTCCCTCAGGAAGGGAGAATCTATGAACGACATCCAAACCATCAAAGATTGCCTTCAAGAAAACTGGATTATTGAAACTTGAGCTCACCGATGAACAACCCAATGATTGGGATCTGAGCGATGTTTCGCTAATACAATAATAAGTCTAGGCATCCCGCTAAAGCCAAATGGAGTCCACAGGTCTTTCAGCATCCCACATGCCTCCCCATGCCTGCCGTTGAAAACTGCATTGTTAATGACATCTGCAATATTTGGGGGAACAAAGAGTCGATCAACACCCGAGGGGCCCTCCGTTAATCGAGCTCTAACGTATCGCTTATATGTTTGTGTAGCCCATATGCTCAACGCAACTTCATCTACCTGGTTTCCACGTGTTGTACTGTTGAGCGCCTGGTCAAATTCACTCATTGGCCAAATAATCGCCCAATTCAAGAGGTGGGAATGAATCTTCTGCCAGGGGGGAAGCTGAAATTGGGTTTCGCTTTGAGTTTGGTGAGCCACGGCATAGTCATCTTCAGCCTCATGCTCCTCATTAGGTAGAGGTGGAAGAGGTGGAGACGGAGAGCGGTCACGATCCCCGTATACATCACCATTTGAGTCAGGGATTGTCGGTAGGCCAGAGGGAGGGGCTGCCTCCTCCTCGTCAAACTCTCCTCCGTCCTCATCGCGAGTAACCTCCCAGGTGTGATGAGTTCGGCCCGATTGACTAGCAGGCTTTTGACGCAGCTTGTAAAGCTCCTTCTTGAGAACGAAGGAACCTGGTGAATCATCACGACCAAGGTAACCTGACTCACAGCCTTGGAACTGAGACATGCCATCGACTGGTGGTTGTTGAGTTTCCGTAGCATCGTCATCCAGCACTTCTCCTTCCTCAGGATTGTGATACATTGAATCCCCAAGGGTCCCGGTATGTTGTGTTTGAATGTTCACCGTTTGTGTCAGGGGTGTACGGGTGAATTCATCACCCTCGTAGGCAAAACGAGAACCTTGATATGAGCGATCGTGGGGTTTAATACTCTCGCTGATGCTCTCGAGGCGTTGTTGCATAAGCACTAAATTAAGTTTCAAATCCTCTGCCCATTGTGGGGCCTCCTAAAGACGTCCCAAACTATTAGGGAATACCAGCTGCTGGAATGAAACAGGCTCACATTAGTATTGATTTGTATGTTTGAAAGATGAAGGCCGAGATCATGATCGTGGTAAGACTTGCGATATTGCTTTATAGACTGAAAGATGGCGAATTAAGTATGACGAATAGTGGATGAAATCAAAGGCACACTTCTGCATCATACTTCATTCCAAGCCTCTTAACCCTTTGTCGAATTGCCTTTCTCAAAGCCTTCCTGACAAGCTCATGAAGGTTCTCATTTGCCTCCTGACTGAGTAGGACACAGAGTTCAGTATCATGATATTGATTAGTGACATCGGGTTCCAAAGGTTGATCATAGTACGAGGTACGAGGTGTCAGGCCACCCAAGGCGTCGGCTACAATTCGAGCTTCTTCAGGATCTAAGCCGTCCGGCGACGGCGTGCGCTGGCCAGGCTTCTTGCCTTTATCAGGCATAGTGTTAATAACGGATGGTTTAGCAGTACTCTGCGATAGTGCCTTCGACGATGTTTTAGATGGGGCTTTCGATGGGGACTGTGAAGGAACTTTAGATGACTGCGAAGGAGCTTTAGATAATTGTGAGGGAACTTGAGATGACTGCGAAGGGCTCTTTAATAATTGTGAAGGTGATTTAGACAACTGTGAAGAAAGTTGAGATTGAACCTGAGAGGGAGGATTAGAGGGGACTTTGGAAACAGCTTTGGAGGCCGATTTGGACGGGACTTGAGAAAATGCCTTGGAAGGAGATTGCGAAGGGGCTTTCGAATGTGGCTGAGAAGGTGCCTGGGATGGTGTTTTATTGGTCCTAGAAGGTACTACAGACGGTGGCCTCGAATGTAGGTCCAGTGCATTCTCGTCTTCCTCGGGTATGACCAGGGAGCGGTTGCGAACAGCAGCATGCATCAAATCCGCAGTCGTTGGAGCGTGGCGATAAGGCGAAAAGGGCCGGGATTGATGACTAACGGCAGTGGGAACAACGGGAGACCGGGCTATTATATTGTTACTCATCTTGGTAGAATACGATATGAAATCAAACTTACAGAATCCGTGTGAAGTAGGCTTTGGCTTGAAATTGGATGGTGAGTCTGACGGAGATATCGAGGGTGCTTTGGAGAAAGCATGGGTTCTCGGCGATCCAATATCAAAGGTGCTTTCGCCGTCACCATATCGACTTTCGGGGAGGGGAGGGTAGGCTGTTCCTCTTTCAGTCGCTCGTGTTTTGGTTGTTGTCTTGGATTTCGCAGACAATGGAGACATTGGATGTTCCTCATCTAAACCTTTGCTATTTGATCTTGTAGTTGACTTAGGTGACTGATCCCATCAGGACACTGAGTATAGCAGTGATAGAAGGGAGCACGGAACACACCATTGGATATTCGCCAAGCTTGGCTACACTAGCTTGAGAACGAGCTCTGTTACTTTGGCCTTCAATTCCAAGTGAGGGCGCCCGAGGAGAGAAACCAAAGTCTGACGCTGGGAGAGCATTTCTGGGAATGTTATTTAGAGTTGCTGCTCCCATATTTTCATCCCGATTCTGCTGAGTTGGCATGAGTAAGGAAACTGCTAGTTGAAGAAAGGCTCACAGCCCAAGAGTCCGTGGTGTAAGGAATGCTAAAGGACGGAACATCGTCCACAGGAAGAGGCCCAAAGTTGCCAAAGGAAGGCCCCGAATCATACGACTCATATTTCGGGCCTGGTGGATCGTGAGGTCCAGGTTCCCGCTATGGAATGTCAGACAGGCCACTAAAGCCAAGGCTAAAGAAGACGTACGTGGGGCACCATATTCCCAATGTCAGAAGACCTTCCCTCCTGAATATTGGAATCAATGTCGTCGCCATTGATATCATCATCATCATGAGGAGATGACACCCTGTTGCTTTGGGGCGACAGGGGCGGCGATCGCACTGCACTTCTGTTGCTTCGATACTCGGTAGACTCTAACACTGAACGAGGCGGATCGCAATCGGGGTCTTCTTGCGACATGCTTGCCAAATACTTGAGGACTGGGGCGTTATTTGTCAGCTATTTAGAGCAGGAGTTGTTCTGAACTGTTTACCTTTCTCCCCAGGAGCTAGCGCACAATGCATGGTTGAGCCTGATGTCTGTTGTAGAATGCGAATACATACCTGGAGTTTGAGAGCGAAGGAGAATTGGACTGAGGACTTCCTGTGAGTTGTCAGCGGTGGCCATGTCTGTGAAGAAATATGATTTAGAATTCTTGAAAATTTGTATGGTATTTTAAAGGAATGAAAAGAGGTTTCAAATGGTATTGAAAAGGATATCACAATGGAGCTGTCAGATAATGCATCAGAAAATGCAGGCAAGATCAACTTTGAGCAAACATATACAAAGTCTAGGCACTAGCTGTCATTAGTTTATTATTGACTCTGCCCTTGTTCTGAGTCAAGGGTGGGTAAGGTTGGTCACTAACCTAGGTTTATCCTTGGCAGGTCCTACTTATGAATGGAACAATTGGTTCAAAAACATCATCACTTTTGCTACTTTCATGTTTGAGAATACTGTCCAAGAATTGTCAGACACATGTAAACAACTGCTTGATAACCACCAGCCATCATGTCCAATAAGATCTGCAATGATTACTGTGGGTAAGATCCCTTATCGAAGATTCTAAATATATCTTCATGGATGATCAAATCTTTTCTTCTCTGTGCTGCCATCAAAACATCTGACTGGTGAAAGAATCATACATCTGAGAAAAAAAAGTCTGGCAGCAGTCTGACCATGATTTCCTTCTGTGAGAGGCCCAGAACAAAGTTTGAGATCTATACATGACCGTTACATCATCCTGGCGGTGAAGCTGCCTAAGACTTCATTCAAGTTCATATTGACATACAAACAATCCGACACATTGTTTTACTTCTCAACATAGAAACATCACTCCTTTAGGTTCAGGCCCTGGTAATCAAGTATGCGACAGTGTCGTGCGCTTGCACATCAACAGTAAACGTTGAGTTAGCACTGAATGTCCCGCTCAAATCGGAACCAGACCACATGTCATGGATCTTAAAGTTCCCAGAGGTTCCAAGACCAGGAACGTTAGAGAGGACGAATTTTTTGCTGGCAGTTGACGAGCTCGTATTGATGATGAAAACATGGATACCCTTGGATGATGTGCCTGCATAATATTCAGGCGGAGAAATGGTAGGGGCACCAGAGAAAGCAGTGAAAGGCTTAGCAGGCGTTCCAATGGTAGCGTCTTGGCTGAAAGCGAGGAGTTCCTTGTTGGTTATAATGCCAATTTCTTCGGAGGTGAGCTGCGAGAGCTGTTGAACAAGGTCTCTGATCAGCTGTGCATCGGAACACGGGAGGAAATTATCTCACATCAGTGCCACTAATACATCAATGGATCAGCATTGTATTTGGTTTGAGACCAAGAATGCTCACAGAAGAATAGGACTCTTGAAAAAGGCCCACATAGCGAAATGGCTGCGTTCCTCCTGAATTGAAAGATCCCCATTACCTAAGAAGGCATTGTGCGTAAGGAATGAATTATGCCAAACGCTGGTCAGTACATACCAATTTCCATCATGTCCATGTCATTGTGGCCAAAGAAGTCGATGGCATCCAAGTGAGCCACGTTTGTTTTGGCGATATTCATGATGTACGACCAGGTCGGGCTAAACGACGATTAGTCGCGTACTAGCTTTCGATCGGATGAAGCCCTCACCTAGCATCTCCCAGCATCCTCCAAGAATGTCCCTAAATGAATCCCTTCGGTCCTGAGGTTCATAAAAATTCTAAGAGGTTCACATACAACGCGAGCACCCCAAGTCCAAACATCGGCTTGTCCCCAGATGCAGATATCAAGCTGAATGGGACGCGAAACTTGAGCGAGCGCTCCACTGTAACCACTTTTCAACTGGTATTTCCTTTTGCCAAAGTAGTGAGACTCACGCCATTTGACGGTAGCGAATAGCCGAATTGGAGTTGCTACAGCCATACAATATCAGAAACAATTAAAGATTCCTCAAAAATTTCACGTACTACCAATCTCCACCAGGTGGTGACTTGAGAGTGACGTTGAGCTGGATCTCACCATCAGAATATAGTACGATCTCACCGAGGAGTCGGTCCAGTTACTAGGGACATTGCAATTATCTGCAAAAGCATAAGATGGCATCCAGCTCAACTGGCTCAATGACACTTACCATATTTGAGATAATCAATACCCCAGCCGGCAAAAGTTGTTGCATCAGTGACTTCGTTACCCAATGATCCGGGGAAGCCAGCACAAGTCTTAGTACCAGCATCGCTACGGAAGAATGATTGTCACACACTCTGCCAAAAGCGAAACAAACAACCCACCTGTAGATACCGATCTTGAGACCAAGAGCATGAACTTGTTCAGCGACACCGCTAATGCCATTAGGGAACTTCGTCGGATCTGGTATGATCCTGTCGGAACTGTCTCGGCCTGATATAACAGACCAACAATCCTAGCAGTTTCTTTCAACCTATGACTGCGACAGTAAAAACAAATTGGATGACTTACATCGATGTTGATATACTCGTATCCTGCATCTTTCAAACCTAATGACATAAACTGATTGGCCGCCGCAAGGACTTTGGATTCATTGATGTCTTCGTGAAAATTTAGGTGTAACTGAAAATAGGTCAACCTCAATGATCAAGCTCACTACAGCCATAGGCATTCCAAGTATTCCACCTGAGAGTATGAATAAGCTCAAGGGTGACAGTTGGAATGAAGAGTGCAATACCCCAAGGCTGGAAGTCTACCAGTCTGGTTAGAGGGCGGGTCCGTTGGTGCCTGAGCTAGAACGAGGGAAGTGGCCACAAGAATGATTGATAAAACGGTCATGATATTTTATCAGCGATCAAGACTGAGCTTTATAGCACCCAACCAGTTCCAACAATAGTAACCGGAAGAATTGTCGCAACACTTGAAATTTACCCGAGAACACATGGAGAGACAGAACAAGGGGGTATCACTTGAATAGCAGATCGATGATGCTCCAGACATAGAAGAGAAAGATCATGTGTAAACCTAAGTACATAGAAGCCTTGTCAAAATAGAAGTACTCTATACAAAGCGAGAAGAAACCTTGAGGCTGAGAGTTCCTAGCCATTTTGATACATGTCTGGGGCTTAAGCGCTCCACGGACCGACAAAAGAAGTTGATTTGCCTGATTTGATGAATATCAATCATGGGCCCTTTTAAGAGGTTTCCATAGTTGAGAGTGGGCGAGCAGGTCCAGTCATGTCGACAAGTGATCATTTCGGCCGTTATTAAAACCCTGGAAATATTTTTCTCTAAAATCCCTATGCGCTGGTATATAGTTCCCTTCGGAAGCTTCTGCTATAGTCGGGAAGGTTGGTGGAAGGTACTTTTCCGTTGTTTTCTTTTGTAAGGTGATGAGCTGTCGTAGTAAGAACTCGGAGCTAATGTGATACAAGTCCGGAACCTTACCCGGCGTCCCCAAGAACCAAAATCTTGCAATGAATTGGCGATAACCTGCATGCCTTCACATAACATGTTATGTATATCAACCTCTTGATACTCGTCTGTTACTGTTGGAAGAAAGAAAACCAAGCGACCTCCAGGTTTCAGGAGGTAACGGGCTAGAACTACAAGATCTTTGACAAGGTTTGAAAGCTCATATGGCTTGGTGGGAGGAATGTAAGGTTGATCATCTCTACAAACAGGTCTCAACACATTGCTGCAACAGACTAGCAATTGCTTACGGTCTGGGGTTCTGAGAGTGTTGAAGGCAGAGTGTCTTCTTCATTTCTGATAGTTCCTTTTTTCGACCTAACCTTTTTGCTCCTGCACGCACACCATCTATTTAAGAAATCGTCATAGTCCAAGAAGTTGTAACAATTATGAGGACCTACATGGAGGGTCTGTGACAATGGCATCAAAAAGCTCCCCACATCGCCATGGATTACGCGTGATATCAAAGGTACAAAGATCAATGATCCTGGATGCAACTCCATATTGAGTGGCAGCACGAATAACGCCTGATGGCTTCCCTGGTGATCAGAAGGCTTACTTCAAGATATGTTTTAGGCAGGCCGAAAAATAGTGACGAACCCTTCCCTCTCATTTGTCTCCCATCTATGTCAGACCCGAATACAAATGCTCCAAAGTAGGCAGTAGGCTGTCGAAGAGGATGTGATCAATTAATAGTATGCGGAAAACGTTGACCCTCACATATGCCATACTCCCAGTGCCCATGAATGGATCATATATCCATCTTCCAGGAGAAGACTACCTCTTTAAGCGTAAGCTTTCCTACTTTCCTTGATATAGGAAGGAATACTTGCCAGGGTTTGATTGGCCATTAACAGTGAAATCTCTGCTTCCATGCTGGTATTACCAAAATAGGCACGTTTTTTTACATCGAATACACCAACCAGCCGCCTCGCTGACCCTTCAACTATCTATGTTACTATATGAGCTTTACCTGCGATCATGACATAAAAATGGACGCACCAACCTCCCAAAGAAAATCTCCTTGAAGTGACTATCGTTTTCGCGTCGTTTTCGTGGAGAACCATTGGGAACAGCGGTTCGACTCTCGTCTATTCTTGGTTTTCGGTTCTTGAGCTCTCGAGCGACAGAATATGTGGGGTATGCAAACTTACACTCCTCGAAGCAGGCCATAGTGATCTCAGGGCTTTTCATATCAATCTTTCCTCGAAAATCCATGTATGAGAAGCTTTCAATCACATCACGTTGCCTCCTCTGCGGTATGGTATGATTGAAGCCAGTGACATTGAACTTGAATGATGTATCGGGGATGTACTTTTCCCAGAGGTGCTTGTTCGAACAATTCATGTTATGAACTTGACCATATGTCTCGCCTCGTGCATAGAATTCGTAAATAGATCTTTTCACAATAAACATCGCATGAGAATGATGCGACTAATGACATAAACAAGAATATTCACTTTATCAAGACACACCTACGAGCAAGGATAAGCGCATGCTCCTCCTTTTCCATCTCAACAACCATAAAAGGCCTTGAAGTATCAGAATCCTCTAGAAGCGAAACTTGAAATCCATGAAGCTCAGAGACTGATTGGAGTTCTGGGAGTCTAAAGTCACTGTGAGACTGAGCAAAGACAATGAGATAACGAGACTTCATTGGTAAAAGATATAGAATCAGGTCACGGCATTCGCCGGGTGGACAAAATACTAAAAATGGGATTTGTGAAATCTCATTCCAGTTCACACAAAATGACGGCTAGTCTGAAAGAACCTTTGTCAATTGCAAACGCGGTGATTCATTCGATGAGTCGAGAGACCTGTCAGTGCTCATTCTCGATCAATTGAGAACCTTCTTCTTCATCCGCTCTGAATCGCCAATAGTCACCGATGATGATCTCCTCCGCCTTCAACATACATTTCCGGAACAAGTTATTATCGGTGCGCTGGATCTAATTGATAGAGGAAATGGTAAATAATTCCGTCCGCCTCTCGTATCTTATCCACGAGGCGACTTTTCTAACGGTTCACGAGTTCTCAAGTATACGACTACCTGGGGTCACACAGAGTATGAAGTCATCGGCACGAATGGGACTTATCTTGTTTTGCTTGAAGTGAGCAACACAGGATATCCTTACTTCTGTAGTTGTCCAGCTTTTCTTCATTACGTTCATCAACAAAAAAACCACATCATGGTGATTTTGGTATCTGCAGCAACCTCGAAAACTAACCAATCCAGATGAATAGTGCAAACATATACTTGCCACACGACTTGCGGATCACATCTCAGCATGTAGTGAACGTCAGATCAGTCTTGATGAACTTGCATCACTATACGCCCGACTCTATCCTCCTCCTGCTGGGGACCCATGACCATGGTATTACGATTCACCCTTATGGTAGACAGAGACAAGATGACATATATGTGTACAGGTCCGCCAGTATGGACACAGATACTTTCTTTTCGGTCTGTAATCGAACTGCCTAAGCAGATATCAATACCATCAAAACAGAATAAACATCTCATCCAACACTTTTTCAAAAATACCCTTTGACAGACAATTCAACCCCACACCCTTGATAGATTCCGATCAAAAAAAACTTCAACTGTATCAAAAAGTCTATTCAACCCTAAAAAGGGAAACAAAATAAAACAATATCTATAGATATAACAACAATTCGTCCAAAACTTTTTTTAGAGAAAAAAAAAGCTTCCCTCAAGAAAACGAAATCTTACAAACATTATGTTGGAATTGTACACGTTATGACAAAAGTCGAATGTAAAGTTGTATACTCAAAAAAAACAAACAATATAATCAAGAAAAGAGGAGGGGAGGGAAGCGCGGGCAACAAGAACAAGAGTCCAAATCGCGTCGTGTCATCAAAAACTATCCTTCCTCTCTCCTTTCCCCCATCTCATAACTACTCACAGATTCACCCATCCCAATACTTTCCCTCACTTTCACCCTCACCTTCCCAATCACGCTCTTCCCATCACGTTCACTCCCACCAGAAGGTACAGGCGAAGTATCCACACTTTCCAGCGCCAAACCACCACCACCACCAGAAGCAGCAACAGGATCACAAAGCACATTCTCATATTTGTCCACTTTCATTCTCCAGTCAAGTAAAATTGCAAAATTTCGAAGCTCATCGACGAGTGACCTGAACTGTGCTTTACTTTGGGTGATATGAAGATCATTGACAACCGTGACACTCGTGTCTCGACTTTTCTTTCCCATATGTTGATTCGTGTACCCATTTGATGGTATCCTAGATCCGCCAGTAAGCGTAGCAGTGGATGACGATGCGTGAGACTCCATTTCGTCATATTGGCCATGGCGAAGCTGTAGCGGTACAGTCGATACAAAATCTTTTGATTGGGAAGGTGAATGTCGATCATTTTGGTCCTTTTCTTCGAAGTCAAGACCAGTTTTGATAGCTATCCAGTTGGAAAGTTTCATGATCTCAAGTGGATCATAAAACCCCCACCATCTTTCCGCAGCATCGTCCTCTTCTTCTGTATGATCGTCGAGGTCACCAGAAAATACATTATTTCCGTCGTCGTCATCGTCTTCTTCTTGATCCGACTGTTCACCGGAAAAGGATGTCGGAGTCGTCGTACTAGCTGATGAATGCAAAGGCGAGGATGACCGTTCTTGATCAGAAAGACTAGCCATCTCTTCATCTTCTTCATCAACATCCATAGCATCAGGGACGTTTCCAGGTCCCTGAATAGGACTGACTTTAATCTTCAGCTTGACGCCACTCCTCGCAACACATTTTTCCTGTTCCTTTGCTCCTGTACCACTTGCATCTTTGGGTTTCCGACCCCAAACAGCAACAAACCAACTCCACGACCTCATTTCTTTCCTTTCTTCTTCGGTAGTCAGTACCTTGGATTTGGGAAGTTTTCTGCTCTTCCCTGGCTTTCCCTTGATCTCTCGGGAGCAAGACAGGATAAAGTCTGATGCTGCATCTCGCTCTGATACACCAGGCGATAAGATCCAGTATACGCGGGAGTCAGCATCAATGCCGATGGGTGTGTATCGAGGAGCAAATCTTGGGGTAAGAACCTTGAGCGAGTTCTCAAGGGAGGCGAGTTTATGTTTGTGATATTCACGCTTTGCGCGATTTTCAAGAATTTGAGGTTTGGACTTAACACGAGTTTCCATCCCCTTCCGAACTTGTTCCCATCTATCTGCTTCTCTCTTGAATGCTTCTCGCTGCTCTCTAACAATTTCCTTTCCTTTTTGGATGCCAATTTCGACTTCCTCGCGGATAGCACTGGTTAGAAGGGCATCTTCAATGAGGGAGGATATGACAGGAATCATTTGAGCTGAACAGACTATGCAGAGACCATCGTTTGCGTCATTGTGGCGAGTTGTCCGGATGGAACGGATGTCGTAAGTCGCTGGAGGAGGGCGAGGATCCGGGAATGTGAATGCAAAGGGAGTATGAGGGGAGCCTGGGAGTGTGGATTGGGGGGAGCTGGAGTCGGAAGGGGAGTGAGAAAAAGTGAAGGAGGCGTCGCGAAGGGAGGAGAGGACCAGCCAAATTTTGTTAAGGTTGACGCCGAGATTGCGGATTTCTTTCATGGCATGTTTGATGGACTAGAAAATAGAGGATAAGAGAGTCAGGTAATTTAGAGAGAGGAAAAAACGCACGGCAGCGAGAGGGCCGTGAAGCTCTTTCTCAAGGAGACTGAGGAGGGCAAGGATCATCGATTTGATGCAAGACTCGCTGACCCAACTAGCCATTTTTGCGTGATCTTCGCGGCTTGGATAACGTGCACCGCCAATCTCGTCTAGTTCTTCAAGGTTGGCTTTCGAAAGGAAAGGATCGAAGAGGTCAGCGAAGCGGACAAGAAACTCGCGGATATAAAGACGAGTTTCCGCATCCTCTAGAGAAAGCTTTACAGGAACATGGGTCCATTTAACGACGGGGAGGGGTTTTGGGCGGGGCTTCTTGGGGAATTTGGGGGTAGACTTGGACTTGAGCTTTGGGAGTTTTGGAGCTGGCTGAGGCGGGGGTTTGCGGATGGTACCGGCGTTGCTGGAAGTAGACATCAGCGGGGGGAGAGACAGGAAGAGAAAGAGAATATACCCCATTGGTTGAAGACCCTTTGACTTGCGGCAGCGGGGACAATTGCAAATGTCGCAGCACTTGGGACACCTGGACAAGGAGGTGAGAAGAGCAGTAGAGCAAAGCAAAAGACGACGTACTTGTAAATGTAGCCTGCAGAGTCGATGTGGCCCTGTTGAGGCAGAGCGGCACAGACTGAGGCAACAAGATGAGCAAAATCAAGGTCGTAACGGTTCTTTAAGCAGAACCTGCAGAATTTTGCGACACATCGGTGAAGGCGAGCAGTAAAATCTGTATTAAGTTCTGCGTGCTTTGTAGGCTCGAGAAAAGTGCACTGGATGGCGTCTGGGAGGGTGAGGGACAGCAGAACAGGCTCGTGCGGACATACCGGTGACACTGCGTTTTTTTGAACACTGGTGGCAGTAAATAAAACCGTTTGGATATTCTTCACAGGCATTTGGCATTGGAATTGGCGCAGACGCAAATAGCCTTGCCTTTGGCTTGACGGTTATCCTGACCATTGTGCACTGCAGCCAAGTCCTCAGGGCCAGCAATGGGCTGCCTCACGTGCCAGCCTCACGTGCCTTACAGCCATCTCACTCACGTGCGCCAAAAGTTTCCACTCTCGCAATGGCTCACGCCGACCACACTCGCGATCCCTGGTGTGTCTCTTCCTCTCCTCCATCCACCCTGCTTACAATAACAGCCCTTGGGTAATCCTCAACGACTTTGGGGGTGCCTTCTCCATGGGTGCCGTCGGTGGCGGCATCTGGTACGGCATCAAGGGCGCCCGCAATTCTCCCCGTGTACGTTGGCTTCTCCGTCCCCCTTCCTGCTCATCACTCCCCACAGGGAGACCGTCTCGCAGGTGCTGTCTCCTCTATAAAAGCCCGCGCACCTGTTACCGGCGGTAATTTCGGTGTCTGGGGCGGTATGTTCTCCACCTTTGATTGTGCCATCAAGAGCTGGCGGCAGAAGGAAGACGCTTGGAATGCCATTCTTTCGGGCTTCATGACAGGCGGCTGTCTAGCAGCACGAAGTGGGTCATATGTTGCCTACGCTCCCCTGTGCTCATGTCTTATCGCCAGGTGGACCCAAGCCCGCCCTCGGCTCCGCCATTGCTTGTGGCATTCTCCTAGGAGTATTCGAGGGTGTTGGTGTCCTCGTTTCACGAGTGTTCAGTGAGGGAAACAGACCACAGATGGCTCCCCGTACGTTCTAATGCTTTCCTCATTCCCCCATTTGACACCTCTTTCTATAGTGCCTGCAGCCATGACACCTGCATCTCCACTCACAGGTGTTCAGTAGACATACCCCTTCCCCGCCTCCCTGTTTCCTGCTCCCTGCTCTTGCTCATCCTGACGAAAAAATACGAATCACGGCGCATCATGCATCGCAGCCATTTTACTCCTCTGGATAGACTCACCAGTCATGTTGTCGTATACTATAATACCTATATATTCTATTTTTCTTTGGCTTGTCCTCAACTCCAATTTGATGACGTCAGTATCCCCACTTGACCGACGTCAGTAGTCCTGTCCTATATAATCATCCTTTACATCCGTGTCCCTGATTGTTTAAACACCCATTGTCATGTTGGATCCGTTCGTAGCACAGTCTTCAATGTCTTCAGCTTCTTCACAGGAAAAGGTCGATGGTAGGTCATCCTTTTCAATCATACTCTGCTCCTCCATGTATCTTCCCGTGACAGGTTTAAGGGAAATTATATCTTCTACACAAACCGCTATGCTCACCACCCGTTCCCCTGATGGTCATTTACACTCTAGAGCTATGGCACCTGCATCCTGTACGCTTTCCCTCGCTCTCTTCATTTTGTCTCTCATTTTGCTTTTAGCCAAAGAAGATAAAGAACAAAAATTCATTTTCCTTGCCAATAACGTGTCACATAAATTTGATGAAATGAAGAATGACGAACATGTCAATGTTGCGTTTATAAATCCTACCACCACAGCTTGGGCCTCGTGCGTGCTCTCTTGCTGTTCCTTTTGTCGGACTCCTGACCCTTGCCTAGCATCGCTGGAAAGGCTAAACTCATCGACGACCGAGAAGTAGTCAATAAATATTGGTCTGCTGGAACGGGCGCTTGGTTTGGTGACCTCAAGGATGGCGTTCATAAAGGCGATTCCACAGACCCTCGTGTATCCGTCATTCAAGTTGTTCCCGAAGAGATTCGGTATTGGTATCCGACCAAAGGCAAAGTTTTGCGCGCTGTGGAAATTGGGGTGGATGCTCTTACCGGTCAAGTTGCGTCTCCCGGTGAATTGAGAACGATTACCCCGGCAGAGGTGTGTGTGTTGAATCAGTGAATGAAAGCATATATGAAATGATATTACTTAGCTTCACACTTGCCACAATTGAAACGCAATCCCAAGTTTAGAATCGCAACGTCTATTTTTATCGCTTTTGTAATGAAAACAAACTGGTGTTTTGTCATATTATTTTTGTAGATAAACTGAACATCGTTGTTTATCTTATCATTGTAAGGATAAATTGATTAAGATCTGAGGTTGAGGTGCCATTACATCATCTTTGAATGGATTAGATTGTTATCAAGATGAAACCTGAAGGATCGATAGGGAACTAGTCTCTACAGAACCTTGTCCTCCAAAGTCCCGACAAGAAATGGACGAGAGACACACATACGTTCCGCATTGTCATATGGGAAGATAAGAAAACAAATGGGAGTAAAGGTAGTGGTGATTGAGTGCATATTAAGCAACGAGGACTGCCGTCTCGGTAAGAGCGAGACTCCCAAAGGCACTATAAACCGGGTCATCAGTGGTAGCACTTGAAACTATATGGATCTATGACTTTGATAACGAAAAGAATGTATCATCGTCTAAGATGCCTTTCAAGACTGTGTTCCTCTTCTACAAGGGGGGGGTGGTTGAGGCGGCCTTGGTATAACTCACAGGCCGGTTGTGGACGCGAGGATACAAGGAACCTTGATTCATGGGAACATGGTGAACCAATATAAGCAACAACCGGGAGAATGTGGACTTGAGAAATACTAAATGGTTCCAGTGAGCTTACTATGATGGTGTCAATTGTCCAATGT
>Ga0153928_1000364_pt1 | contig 23140 bp, 18 predicted proteins | sample TSNJ012MetaG_FD_106656 | JGI IMG/M metagenome (GOLD analysis project Ga0153928, IMG submission 106656) | Attine ant fungus gardens microbial communities from New Jersey, USA - TSNJ012 MetaG | ecosystem: Host-associated > Fungi > Mycelium > Unclassified | place: USA: New Jersey, Wharton State... | reverse complement strand
TGTTGCCAAAAACATTCTGCGTTGGTATTCGTTAAGCATCGGAATCATTGTTGTAATTCGCATTTCAAGTGCTTCTATATCTATTTTTATCATGCTTTAATTATTTCATATTAAACCAAAGTTATCAACTTTATTTTTAGACAATTCCTTAGGCGGCAGCGGCCAGCTGAACAAGGGCCAGTGGTTCACCATTCCAGAGGCACCAGATAATGAAGTGAGCGAGCCGCATATGCGGTTCAAGACCCGGGTATTGCCGGTAGAAGAACGGTGTGACAATTTCCGGGAAGTGGATTTAGGCTTCCATAAGCTGGATGCCATGGCTGAAGCACTCAGATGTCTGCATTGCGACAAACGTTGATCTAGAGGTGATTACGCCGCTTCAGGCGGCAGAATGGAGGAATATATGGTACAGATAACAATCAATGGAAAACAGGTAGCAGTCCGGGAAGGTGCTACGATCATGGAAGCGGCAAAGCAGGCCGGAATCAAGATTCCCAGTCTTTGTCAGTATAAAGACATTCACAAATACGGTTCCTGCCGGATCTGTGTAGTAGAGGTGGAGGGCATGAGAAACCTGCAGGCTTCCTGTATGGCCACCGTGCGGGCGGGGATGGTGATTCGCACCCATTCCCCGAAAGTCCGCTCCGCCCGTAAAGTATTATATGAATTGTTATTATCCAACCACCCCAAGGATTGCCTGAATTGTCATCGCAGCCAAAACTGTGAGCTTCAGTCCCTGGGTTATGAATTAGGCGTTACCGAAAGCCGTTTGGCCGGAGAACAGACGGAAAGCCGTCTGGATATCTCCCCATCGATCACCAGAGACACCAGCAAATGCGTCCTGTGCCGCCGCTGTGTTACGGTCTGCAGGCAGATTCAGCAGGTTGGTGCCATCGAGGCCCAGAACCGTGGCTTTGATACCGTTGTCAGTCCGGCCATGGGCTTGCCGCTGAATTCCACGGCCTGCGCTATGTGCGGTCAGTGCACCGTAGTCTGCCCGACCGGTGCCTTACAGGAAACCGATGGCCTGACACCCGTATGGAATGCTCTGGCAGATGCAAACAAACGGGTCGTTGTCCAGGTAGCCCCGGCAGTCCGTGCGGCCCTTGGCGAAGAATTCGGGATGCCCTGCGGCACTCCGGTAACCGGCAAGATGGCCGCCGCGCTTCACGAACTGGGCTTTGACGATGTATTTGACACGCTGTTTTCGGCAGACCTGACCATCATCGAAGAAGGCACGGAACTGTTAAAACGCCTGAACGCCGCTCTGACCGGAGGCAATGCCGTGCTGCCGATGATTACCAGTTGTTCACCGGGCTGGATCAAACACATCGAGCACCAGTTCCCGGACGAACTGGACCACCTGTCCACCTGCAAGAGTCCTCACACGATGCTGGGTGTCCTGATTAAAACGTTCTATGCAGAGAAGGTCGGCAAAGACGCGAAGGATATGTTTGTCGTGTCCGTAATGCCCTGTACCGCTAAAAAATACGAAATCCAAAGACCGGAAATGCAGGTGGACGGACATCCGGATGTGGATGCCGTACTGACGACCAGAGAGCTGGCACGGATGATGAAATCCGCCGGTATTGACTTTGTTAATCTGCCGGAAGGCGATTTCGACGCACCCCTGGGATTGTCAACCGGTGCTGCCGATATCTTTGGTGTCACCGGCGGGGTTATGGAAGCCGCCCTTAGAACGGTATATGAACTGGTCACCGGCCGGGAACTGCCGTTTGAGAATTTGCACGTAGCTCCGGTGGTTGGACTGGATCAGATCAAAACTGCTTCGATCACCATTGAGAACACCTTGCCGGCATACAAACACCTGGAAGGGGTTACCGCCAATGTCGCCGTAACCAGTGGTCTGGAAGGTGCATCAATCCTGATGAAGGAAGTTGCCGCCGGAACATCACCCTATCATTTCATCGAAGTAATGGGCTGCCCCGGCGGCTGTATCAATGGCGGCGGTCAGCCAAGAACCTGGGAAGAAGGGTATCGTGAGAAACGTTCACAGGCACTTTACAGTGAAGACGAACGCAAGGTTATGAGAAAATCTCATGAAAACCCGGATTTGGCGAAGCTGTACGAAGAATTCCTGGGTGAAGCCAATGGCCACCGGTCTCATAAGCTGTTACATACACACTATGTAAAACGCGGGAAATATAACGAGTTAACTGAATCAGCTTTCGAAAAACGGACATAATTTCCTTGACACAAGATGTCGTTCCATGTTAATATATAGATAATAAACTAAAAAACTTTGAATTAACTGAAAATTTTGTGGAAATTACACAACAAAAGACAATTTTTATGAGGATAAGTTTATGGGAGATGTCTATTGGAAGCGATGCCGAGATAAATGGCGAAAACTATATACGAGATAGTAAAACGGGAGCAGCCTTACAGGGCTGCTCCCGTTTTGGCTTTGTGTAATTTTTCACAAGCAAAAACAAGGAGGGATTATGATGGAGGAACAAAAAACGACAACATGCTGTTGCTGTGATAACAGCGAAGAAGGGCTGCTGAATTTGCTGAAAGAACGGGCAGCCGAGTACCGGGGCCAGGAGGGGGCATTAATCCAGGTATTGCATATGGCCCAGGGAATCTACGGATACCTTCCGCTGGAAGTGCAGATGGTAGTTGCGGAGGCGCTGGCGATACCGTTAGCCGAAGTTTCCGGGGTAGTCACCTTTTACTCCCTTTTCTCAACTCAGCCCAGAGGAAAGCATACGATCCGGGTGTGCCTGGGAACAGCCTGCTATGTACGGGGCGGCAAGAAAATCGTGGAACGCTTAAAAGAACTGTTAGACGTGGAAATCGGGGATACCACGAAAGACCGGCAGTTTACCTTTGAGGTCGCCCGGTGTATCGGTGCCTGTGGCCTGGCGCCGGCGATGTCCATTGACGACCAGATGTACAAACAGGTAAATCCTGACAAACTGGAGCAAATACTGGCAAGATACGAAGAATAAGGAGGCATAGAATATGGAACGATTGAAAAATATTGCAGATTTAATAAAAGTAAAAGAACAATATCATATGCAGCAGAAGCGCTGGAAACGGCAGGTACTGGTCTGCGGTGGGGCCGGTTGTATTTCATCTCATTGTGAAGCCGTGCAGAAAGCGCTGCGGGCCTCAGTAAAAGATCATTTTCTGGAAGAGGAAGTAAATGTCCTGGTAACCGGTTGTATGGGAACCTGTGCGGCAGGGCCGGTACTTTTAGTGGAACCGGATGGCATTTTTTATACGGAAATGACCCCGGAAAAGGTAGAAGACATCGTTCTGCGTCATCTGGCCGGGGAAGAAGTTTGTGAAAAATACACCTTCTATGATCATGAATTACATGCGCATATCCCGAAGCTGGAGAATATCAGCTTTTTTGAAAATCAGGTGCGAATTGCCCTGCGTAACTGTGGCCGTATGGACTATGCATCGATGGAAGCGTATATTGCCAGAGATGGTTATCGGGCGGCGGCCAATGCTTTGAATTACTTAAAATCGGCGGACGTAGTAGAGATAATGAAACGTTCCGGTCTTCGGGGCCGTGGCGGCGCCGGTTTCCCCACCGGTCTCAAATGGGAAGCAGGAATGAAAGCCGTATCAGCTGCGGGCCGCAAGTTCATTGTATGTAATGCGGATGAAGGTGATCCGGGTGCCTTTATGGACCGCGGTATTCTGGAAGGTGACCCACACAGCATTATTGAGGGCATGCTATTAGGCGGTTTTGCCATTGGCGCAGCCAAAGGCTATGTGTACGTTCGGGCCGAGTACCCGATTGCGGTAGCGCGGTTGGGAGAGGCAATCAGGCAGGCCAGAGCAGCAGGCATACTGGGAACGAATATTTTCGGCAGCAACATCACCTTTGATCTGGAAATCCGGATCGGTGCCGGTGCTTTTGTCTGCGGCGAAGAGACTTCGTTGCTGGCTTCCATTGAAGGGCAACGTGGTGAGCCCAGGCAGAAACCGCCATTTCCGCATGAAAAAGGTCTGTTCTCCTGCCCCACCATTATTAATAACGTCGAGACACTGGCCAATGTAGCTCCCATTGTATTAAACGGGCCCGAGTGGTACCGGAGTTTTGGGACCAGGGAGAGTACCGGAACCAAAGTATTTGCTTTGGCCGGTGACATTGTCAATGCCGGAATCATCGAAGTGCCAATGGGAACTTCACTGGGCGATATTATCTATAAAATCGGCGGCGGGATTGTCGGCGGTAAAGCGTTTAAGGCAATTCAGTCCGGCGGACCTACCGGCGGCTGCCTGACGAAAGCTTACTTAAATACTCCGGTGGATTATGAATCGCTGGCTCAGCTGGGTGCGATTATGGGCTCCGGCGGCCTGGTGGTAATGGACGAAGATACCTGTATGGTAGATACTGCCAGATACTTTGTAGACTTTATCCGGGATGAATCCTGCGGCCAATGTCTGCCTTGCCGGAACGGTACCAAACGGATGCAGGAGATTCTGGAACGGATCACCGAAGGCAAGGGGCAGGAAGGTGATCTTGAACTATTGGAAGAGCTGGCCGAGACGATCAAACAGACGGCCATGTGCGGCCTGGGTCAGACAGCTCCCAATCCGGTTTTGTCCACCCTTAAATATTTCCGTCAGGAATATGAGAATCACATCATTGATAAGCACTGTGATGCCGGTGTCTGTGCAGATTTACAGACCTCGCCATGCTGCAATGCCTGTCCGGCCAATGTCTTTGTGCCGGGTTATATTACCTTGTTGTCGGCCGGTCGGTTTGAAGACGCATACCAGGTAATTCGTCAGGAAAATCCCTTCCCGTCCGTGTGCGGCCGGATCTGTACCCATCCATGCGAGACCCATTGCCGCCGCGGGCAGGTTGATGAGGCCGTAGCAATCTGTTCCTTAAAGCGATTTATCGGTGATTATTCACTGCGCGACGAATATCAGGTTCCATTAGTAACACCACAGGCCCCAACCGGTAAGCGCGTATCGGTGATTGGCGCCGGTCCATCCGGTTTATCATGTGCCTATTACCTGGCCAATTTAGGTCATCAGGTGGATGTGTATGAAACGGAACCGGTAGCCGGTGGCGTACTGTACTGGGGGATCCCGGAATACCGTCTGCCGAAAGCGGTCCTGGCAAAGGAAATCATGGCCATTGAAAAGAGCGGTGTAACGATCCATCTGAACACCCGGGTCGGCCAGGATATCAGCTTTGATGCTGTCAAAGAACAGTCCGATGCCGTTTACGTGGCTGTAGGAACCCAGCTGGCCAGACTTTTAGATGTTCCGGGCGAGGATCTGATTGGTGTGGAAAGCGGCCTTGCCTTCCTGAAACGAGTCGGTTTAAAACGTGATTTAAGTGTACCGGGGCGTCTGGTCGTCATCGGCGGCGGCAGTACTGCCATCGACGTGGCCCGTACCGCAGTCCGCCTGGGTGCCAGATCTGTAACCGTAGTATACCGGCGGACCGAGAATGAAATGCCGGCCGGTGCTAAGGAGGTGCAGGAAGCCAGAGAAGAAGGCATTGAAATCCTGACGTTGACCTCACCGACGGAATTTATTGGCGAAAATAATCATGTAGCCGGCATAAAACTGATTCGAAGACAACAGACTGATTACGGTAAAGATGGCCGTCGCCGTACGGCACATATTCCCGGTTCTGGGTTTGTCATCCCTTGTGACGGTATCGTGACCGCGATCAACCAGGACGTAGATCATCAGGTTTATACCATCGCCCAGATGGAGATCAATAAATTTACCGGCCAGACTTCGCAGGAAGGTGTTTTTGCCGGTGGTGATATCAACCCGTGGAATTCCAATGTCGCGATACAGGCAATTGCGGATGGGAAACGTTCTGCAATCAATATCGACCGTTACTTAGGCGGCAGCGGCCAGCTGAATAAGGGTGGGTGCTTCACCATTCCCGAGGCACCAGATAATGAAGTGGACGAGCCCCATATGCGCTTCAAGACCCGGATATTACCGGTGGAAGAACGGTATGACAATTTTAAAGAAGTAGATTCCGGCTTCCATAAGTTAGATGCCATTGGCGAAGCACTCAGATGTCTGCATTGTGACAAACGTTGAATTAAGAGGTGATTAGCCGCTTTGGGTGGCAGAAATGGAGGAGTATATGGTACAGATAACGATTAATGGAAAACAGATAGCAGCCCGTGAGGGTGCGACTATTATGGAGGCAGCAAAACAGGCGGGAATCAGGATTCCCAGTCTTTGCCAGTATAAAGATATTCACAAATACGGTTCCTGCCGGATCTGTGTAGTTGAAGTTGAGGACATGGATCATCAGCAGGCTTCCTGTATAACCGCCGTGCGGGAGGGTATGGTAATTCGGACCCATTCCCCGAAAATCCGCTCCGCCCGCAAGATATTATATGAATTATTATTATCCAATCATCCCAGGGACTGCCTGAATTGTCATCGCAGTCAAAACTGTGAACTTCAGTCCCTGGGGTATGAATTAGGCGTTACCGAAAGCCGTTTGGCCGGAGAACAGACCAAAAGCCGTCTGGACATCTCCCCGGCGATCACCAGAGACACCAGTAAATGCGTTCTGTGCCGCCGTTGTGTTACGGTATGTAAGCAGGTTCAGCAGGTTGGCGCCATCGGGGCCCAGAACCGCGGTTTTGATACCGTTGTCGGCCCGGCCATGGGTTTGCCGCTGGCTTCCACAGACTGCACAATGTGTGGCCAATGTACCGTGGTTTGTCCGACCGGTGCCTTACAGGAAACCGAGAGCCTGACGTCCGTATGGAAAGCTCTGGCTGATTCAGACAAACGGGTCATTGTCCAGGTGGCCCCGGCAGTCCGTGCCGCCCTTGGCGAAGAATTCGACATGCCCTGCGGCACTCCGGTAACCGGCAAGACAGCCACCGCTCTTCATGAACTGGGCTTTGATGATGTATTTGATACCCTGTTCGCAGCTGACTTAACCAGCATCAAAGCAGGCACGAAACTGTTAAACCGCCTGAACGTCGCTCTGACCGGAGGTGAAGCCGTGCTGCCAATGATTACCTGTTGTTCATCAGGTTGGATCAAACACATTGAGCGCCAGTTCCCGGACCAACGGGACCACCTGTCTATCTGCAAGAGCCCGCATACGATGCTGGGCGCCCGGATGAAATCGTTCTATGCAGAGAAGGCCGGCAAAGACGCAAAGGATATGTTTGTCGTATCCGTAATGCCATGTATTGCTAAAAAAGATGAAATCCAAAGACCGGAAATGCAGGTGGACGGACACCCGGATGTGGATGCCGTACTGACGACCAGAGAGCTGGCACGGATGATGAAATCTGCCGGTATCGACTTGGTTAATCTGCCGGAAGGCGATTTCGATGCACCACTGGGATTATCCACCGGTGCTGCCGATATCTTTGGCGTCACCGATGGGATTATGGAAGCCGTACTTAGAACGGTATATGAATTGGTCACCGGACGGAAACTGTCATTTGAGAATTTACAGATAGCTCCGGCAGTTGGTTCGGATCAGATTAAAACGGCATCAGTCACCATGGAGAATACCTTGCCGGCATACCAATATCTGGAAGGCGTTACCGTCAATGTCGCCGTAGCCAGTGGCATGGAAGGTGCTTCGATCCTGATGAAGGAAGTTGCCGCCGGAACATCACCCTATCATTTCATCGAAGTAATGGGCTGCCCTGGCGGTTGTATCAATGGTGGCGGCCAGCCAAGAACCCGGGAAGAAGGGTACCTTGAGAAGCGTTCACAGGCACTTTACAGTTACTGATTCAGAAGCCAGCCGAAACAGAGGCTGGCTTAAATTTTTTTTTATTTCATCACAAAATAAACACAATCGCCTGTTAGTATAATATGTGACAAATGCATGTGAAGCATAGCTGAACTTGTAACAACATCTTTGAGAGGAGCCCAGATTATGCAACAGCGAAAAATAGCGGCATCCATGGTCCTGGTGCTGGCAGCCACTGCAGCAGTGCCGCCGGTGACTGCCGAAGCAGTATCCAATAATATGGATTATCGAAAGAAAGTAATCGGTGTTGCCGGAATCATGAGCAATACCAGCACGAGTATGGATCAATCAATCACCCGGGCGGAATTTGCGCAGATGTTGGTAAAAGCTTCCACCTACCGGGATTATCTGACAACCAACAGCAACGTATCGGTTTACGCTGATGTCCCCAAGACCCATGATTATGCCGCCAGCATCCGCATCGCGGCGGAACAGAAATGGATGGTCGGTTATCTTGGCGGCGCCTTCCGACCCGATCAGACCATCACTCTGCAGGAAGCTGCCAGAGGAATCTTAGGCCTGCTGGGTTATACCAACGATGATTTCACCGGTGACACCGCCGGTGCCAGAATGGCCTTGTTCTATTCCCTGGAATTAAATGACGAAATGGATCGGAAGGCCAATGAGATTCTCAATCGAACCGATTGTGTAAACCTGTTTTACAACCTGCTGAAGACCGAAACCAAAAGCACCGGAAAAGCCTACGCCACCGTGTTGGGCTGCGAGCTGAACGCCGACGGCGAAGTCAATCCGATGGGGCTGGCCGAAACCAACTTAACCGGACCCAAGGTAATCCCGAAAGGCCGGCAGCTTGGCGATTATGTTCCTTTCAATGTTCAGCAGGCCAGTATTTTTGTCAATGGCGATGCTTCCAGCTACGAATCGCTGAAGAGCCATATTGCGAACAACTATGTCGTAATCTACTATAACCAGTCCGCGAAGACAATTTGGGCCTACATTGCTGATGAAGACGTTCAAACCGGCCGCTGCGCCGTTCGTGGTGTCGTGGAAAATATTTATTACAGTTCAGCAGATGTCATGACGCCAACCTCGATTACCCTGGACGGTGACTCGGAGACGTATAAGCTAAGCAGTTCAGAAGTGCAGTTTGCATTCTCCATCTACGGTTCCGTGCGGGTGGGCGACCGGGTAACGCTGATTTGTGAGAAGACCGTGAATTCCAATGACGAAGCAACCTACACGGTCATTGATTATGTGGAAGACTAACAGGAGAACGATGATATGTGGAAGCTGAAAAAGAAAAACGGTGCGGAACAAGCAGAGAATAAGCCGAAACGCAAGCGTAAAGGTAAGAAATGGGCAGTGCCATTAGTACCGTTACTGATTATCGGTATTGGCGGCGCCATCTTCTGGCAGTACCGCTCCACGCAGGCCAGTGCGGCCAGTGCAGTGGCTGACGGACAGCGGACGGCAACGGTAATCAGAGGAGATCTGGAGTCAAAGCTGACCTCCTCCGGAACCATTTCGCCCAAAGATACATATAGCATTACCTCATTGGCAGAGGGCGAGGTTGTTCGGGCTGATTTTGAAGAAGGTGACCAGGTAGAAAAAGACCAGGTACTATATCAGATTGATGTTTCCTCCATGGAATCAGAAGTAAGATCGGCTAATAACACCCTGGAACGTGCCAACAGCTCCTATCAACGGGCCCTGGAGGATTACAATGATGCTGTTTCCAGGTACAGCGGCAATACCTACAAGTCTACCCGCAGTGGCTTTATCAGCGAGCTAAAGATTGAGGCCGGAGATAAAATAAGTTCCAATACGGAACTGGCAGCGCTTTATAATGATCAGGTGATGAAAGTAAAAGCACCGTTCCTGTCCGGGGAAGCGGCTCTGACCGGAGCCGGCAATCAGGCCGTGATTACCCTGGCGGATACGGAAGAACAGTTATCCGGGGTCGTAACCTCGGTCAGCAATAGGGACGAAGTATTAAGCGGCGGCCGTCTGGTCCGCTATGTCACCATGGAAGTATCCAATCCCGGCGGTTTGACCACCAGTCATACCGGAACCGTGCAGATCGGAGAATTCACCAGTGTTGTCGAAGGTACTTTCGAACCGGTGACGGATACCGTGCTGAAAGCGGAACTCACCAGCAGCGTCGAAGTAGAAGCAATGCTGGTCCACGAAGGTGATTATGTAACGGCCGGCACACCGATCTTCCGGATGAAGAGCAAGGATGCCGAAAATATGATCCGCACCTATAAAGACAGTGTGGATACCGCCGAGGAAAGGATCGAATCCGCTCAAAGTAAAATTGATTCCACTCAGGACACCTATGAAAACTACACGATTACCGCCCCGATTTCCGGTCAGGTAATCACTAAAAGCATAAAAACCGGGGATAAGATCAGCAAAAGCTCCGGCAGCAGCAGTACGACCATGGCGGTAATCTATGATTTATCCGAAGTGACATTCCAAATGTCAATCGATGAATTGGATGTGGGTAAGGTCAAGGTCGGACAGACGGTTGAAATAACCGCCGATGCCATGGAAGGAAAGACTTTCACCGGCAAAGTCACCAATATCAGCCTGGAAAGCTCCCAGTCCAACGGTGTTACCAACTATCCGGTGACGGTAACCCTGGATGAGGTCGGCGGTTTGCTTCCCGGCATGAACGTCGACGGCGTGATCATTCTGGATGCTGTTGATGATGTTCTGATGATTCCGGTGGATTCACTGATGCGAGGCAACCGTGTTTATATTAAGGACGATACGGTAACCGAACAGCAGGGCGCCGTTCCGGCAGGATTCCGGGCGGTTGAAGTAGAGACTGGACTGACCAGCGATTCCTTTATTGAGATTGTCAGCGGCTTGTCCGAGGGTGATGTTATCTATGTCAGTGAATCCTCCAGGACTGCCAATATCTGGATGGGCGGTCAAGGCGGTATGGGCGGCCAGGGCGGCATGGGCGGCGGTCCGAGCGGCATGGGCGGCGGTGGCGGCAACGTGGTGATCCGGCCGTAAAGAACTAGCAGGAAAGACGAGGAAATGACATGGCAGAGCCGTTAATCGAATTAAATGATATCTATAAAACATATCAAATGGGATCGGAAGCGGTCCGGGCCAACGACGGCATTTCCCTGACCATCCAGCGGGGGGAGTTTGTGGCGATTGTCGGGAAGTCCGGAAGTGGCAAGACGACCCTGATGAACATCATCGGTGCCCTGGACGTTCCGACCTCCGGCAGTTATCTGCTGGGCGGTGAGGATGTGGACCAGATGAGCGATGACCAGCTGGCGGACATTCGTAACCGGATGATTGGTTTTATCTTCCAGCAGTACAATCTGCTCCCTAAGTCGACCCTGTTGGAGAATGTCGAACTGCCGCTTTTGTATGCCAAAATGGATCGGGACGAACGTCGGGAAAAGGCGATGGCCTGCCTGGAACGGGTCGGTCTGGCGGACAAATGGAAAAATAAGCCGAACCAGCTTTCCGGCGGTCAGCAGCAGCGTGCTTCCATCGCCAGGGCACTGGCCGGTGATCCTTCCCTGATTCTGGCTGATGAGCCAACCGGTGCATTGGATTCCAGAACCAGCCGGGATGTATTGGACTTTTTAAAGGAACTGAATGGCGAAGGCAACACGATTGTGATGATTACCCATGACAGCTCGATTGCCTTGGAAGCAAAGCGGGTCGTGCGGATTCATGACGGGAAAATTAATTTTGACGGAGATGTGAACGAGTATGCTACAATCATTTAAGCTGGCAATCAAGAGTATATTGAGTAATAAGATGCGGTCGTTCCTGACGATGCTGGGAATTATCATCGGTGTGGCTTCGGTTATCATCCTGGTAAGCCTGGTCAATGCCTATATGTCCTACATGACAGAAAGCTTTACCAGTATGGGAACCAACCAGATTACGGTCAATATGATCAATCTGCCGTCCCGTTCTGTTTCTGTGGATGAAATGTATGAATTTTATGATAAGAATACCGATGCATTTGATCACATGTCCCCAACGGTAAATGTAAGCGGTACGGTAAAAAAAGGCAGTGATTCCATGGACAGTACCTCGGTCAGAGGCGTCAGCGAAGATTATCTAAGCATTAAGAACTGGAAACTTGAATATGGCCGGAATATTCAGTATGCCGATATCAGCGGACGGCAGAAAGTTTGTGTCATCGGTGCCTATGTTGCTGAGGAATTATATGGCAGTGCGGAGAAAGCCTATGAGCAGACCATCAAGATCAACGGTTATGCCTTTAAAGTCGTGGGCATCACCGAGCAGCAGGATGACAGCATGGATGACGGCGGTAATGATGATTTTGTCTGGCTTCCCTACAGCACCGCCATTAAAATGGCGCGGAATGCCAATGTCAATAACTATACCTTCACCATCAACGACATTACCAAGGCTGGTGATGATACGAAATTAATTGAAACTTTTCTTTATGAGAAATTTAAAAATGATGATTTATATACCGTAACCGCTATGAGCGAAATGCTGGATTCCCTAAATTCCATGATCACGATGGTTTCCGCCGGTTTGGGCGGCATTGCCGGTATCTCTTTGCTGGTAGCCGGTGTTGGGGTTATGAATATCATGCTGGTATCGGTGACCGAGCGTACTCGTGAGATTGGTATCCGTAAAGCTTTGGGGGCCAAACGGAGCGTTATCATGCAGCAGTTTATTATTGAAGCTGCGGTAACCAGTACACTGGGGGGGATCATAGGCATCGTCCTGGGTAGTGTGGCCACTGTGCAGGTGGGAGGTCTGGCCAAGCTGGAAGCGACGCCGACCCCCTATGCGGTCATTATTTCCTTCAGTGTATCCGTCGGAATCGGATTGCTGTTTGGATATATGCCGGCCAGCCGGGCGGCCAGGTTAAACCCGATTGATGCCTTGAGAAGTGATTAAATCTATGAAAAAGGAGCTTGGCAGCGATGAAAGTAGTTGATATGCACTGTGACACCATTGCCGAACTATATTATGGTAAGCGTGATGGAAGACCGGTATCCCTTTTAGAGAACACCTTACATATTGATTTGAAAAAAATGCAAAAAGGAGATTACCTCCTGCAGAACTTTGCCTTATACACCAACCTGGCAAAGGCAGAACATCCCTTTGAATACGCCATGGAGTTAGCAGATGTGTTCTTTTCGGAACTGGCAGCTTATCCGGAGCTGATTGGAATTGTCAAAACCTGGCAGGATATCGAAGCGAACCGTGGGGCCGGCCGAATGTCCGCCCTCCTGACCATTGAAGAAGGCGGCGTCTGTCAGGGCCGCCTGGCTTATCTGCGGGATTTTTACCGTTTAGGCGTTCGCATGATGACGCTGACCTGGAATTATCCCAATGAGCTGGCGTATCCCAATAACATGAAAGAGCGAATTCCGGACACCGTAAACGGTCTCACCGAAACCGGAATCGAATTCGTTCAGGAGATGGAACGGTTAGGTATGATTATCGACGTATCCCACCTGGGCGATGCCGGAATCTGGGATGTCTTCCGCTATACCACGAAACCCTTTGTTGCCAGCCATTCCAATGCCAGAGCCCTAAGCGGCCATCCCCGCAACCTGACGGACGACATGATCCGGGCCCTGGCCGGGCGCGGCGGTGTGGCCGGTATTAATTTCTGTGCCTCATTCCTGCAAATGGCAGAGCCGGATCAGGAATTGACCCATAGTTATTGCCGTGATATGGTTGCCCATATGAAGCACATGAAGCAGGTTGGCGGAATTGACTGTATTGGCCTGGGTTCTGATTTTGACGGAATCGAAAGCATCGTTGAAATGAACGATTGTTCCGGCATACAGATGCTGGCCGACGAAATGGTGCGGCAGGGTTTTGTGACAAGGGAAATTGAAGCGGTTTTTTATAAAAATGTACTGCGCATTTATCAGGAGCTGCTCAGTCAGGCGGTAGTGTGACCGTAAGTATCAATCCTCTGCATTCTGCTTATCAAGTGCCGATACAAACAAGAACTTACGAATCAGGAATAAGATTGCAATCGCCGTAACCCCGATCAACATTTCCCAAATCCGCAAATGGTCAATAATCATCATCCGGGCTACCGCAAAAAGCAGCACCTCCACAACCGAATCCAGGCCGTGGCGGCAAAGCATCTTAAGCAGCTCAATGCCGATGATAATATTGAAAATGTCTTTCAAAAAATTATTGAATCCTCCGTTAATATATAGCTCTTTTAAATTGTCTGGTACGCCTAAAAAGGCAATCGCAATTGCAATGATTACAACAAGAGCCACTAAAAGCTCCAGAAACTGTGCCGTGTGGAACACAAAATTTTGTGTCCGCTGCTGCTGTGCTTGTCTGTTAAAGTGGTGTTCTTTCATTTTTTTGTTACCCTTCTATAAGTTTTGTCTTTCGTACAACATTATTATAGTGCATAAACGCAGTTAATTCAAATGGATTTGTGATGTTTTTCACTTTATCACGTTAATTCCTAATAAAGTTAAAGCAATAAAATTGACGAAATCATTTTTTTGTAGTATGATACCTATAATCCAAAAACCAATGGATAAGCTATATATTTAAGAAAGAGGAGAATAATTATGAAAAAAAGAGTATTGTCATTAGCCCTTGCCGGAGTGATGGTGTTTTCTTTGACCGCATGCGGATCAGGCGCCCCCAAGACAGAGCCGACAACTACAGCAGCACAGGCAAGTACAGATGCACCTGAAGCCAGCGCTGAGAGTACCGAGGCAGCCATTGCTGCTGCAGCCGATGAAAAGGAATACAAGATCGGCGTGTTGCAGTTTGTGCAGCATACGGCGCTGGACGCATCCTACGAAGGTTTTGAAGCTGCCATAAAGGATGCAGGTATTAACTATAAAATGGATTATCAGAATGCTTCCGGTGAGCAGTCCAACTGCCTGACCATTGCCGAGAAGCTGGTCACCGATCAGGATGACCTGATTCTGGCAATTGCCACGCCGGCCGCTCAGGCAGTAGCTGGGGTAACCAGTGATATTCCGATTATTTTAACCGCTGTTACCGATCCGGCCGCCTCCGGTCTGGCTGCTTCCAATGAAGCACCGGGCGGCAATGTTACCGGTACTTCCGATCTGACACCGGTGAAAGAGCAGATGGAACTGCTGCAGAAGCTGCTGCCGGATGCCAAGACAGTTGGTATTTTATATTGTTCAGCAGAGACAAACTCGGAGATTCAGGCCCAGATGGCCAGAGAAGCTTTGGATGCGCTGGGAATTGCCCATGAAAATTATACCGTATCCAATTCCAACGAGATTCAGACCGTAGTAGAATCTATGGTAGGAAAAGTAGATGCCATCTATGCGCCGACGGATAACATGATTGCTGCCGGGATGGCGACGGTTGGTATGGTAGCGCTTGACAACCAGATTCCGATTATCTGTGGTGAATCCGGTATGGTAGAAGCCGGCGGGGTAGCTACTTACGGTATTGATTACTATCAGTTAGGCTATATGGCAGGTGAGATGGCGGTTGATATTCTGGTAAACGGAAAGAATCCTGCCGATATGCCAATTGCTTATTTATCGGCTGAAAAATGTGAGTTGACCGTTAACCAGGAGACTGCCGATGCTCTTGGCCTGGATGTTTCTTCGTTAAAATAAGAAGGTCTAACATACTCTCACAATCAGAAAAACACACTTAGATGTCGGATGAAGCCACGTGTGGTGTTCACCTGACATCTATTTGAATGAGAAGGTTCCCTTCACCAAAGCACGGGGAAAGAATAGAAGGGGAATGGAAAGAGGTAAGAAAACATGAGTGGATTATTGGTTTCAATGCAGGGTGCGGTGGCTCAGGGCATCCTCTGGGGGGTGCTGGTATTGGGTGTCTACATTACGTTTCGTTTGCTTAATTTTGCGGATATGACGGTAGACGGCAGCTTTGCCCTGGGCGGTTGTGTCTGTGCCGTTATGATTTTGAATAAAGGCTGGAATCCGGTCCTGGCCTTGCTTTTATCAATGGTGGCCGGGTCGCTGGCCGGTCTGGTGACAGGCACCCTGCATACCGTTTTCGAGATTCCCTCTATCCTGGCCGGTATTCTGACCCAAATCAGTCTCTGGTCGATCAATCTGCGCATCATGGGCGGCAAGAGCAATATTCCGTTGCTGCAGGCGGAGACGGTCGTCAGCAAGCTGGTTGGCAAAGCTGGTTTCACCCAGCAGCAGTGTTCACTGATCATTGGCATTATCGTGGTAGTTGCCCTGACGGTTCTGTTATACTGGTTTTTCGGTACGGAATTAGGCAGTGCTTTGCGGGCAACCGGTAATAATGAGGATATGATCCGGGCTTTAGGTGTCAGCACCAAATTCATGAAAGTACTTGGCCTGATGATCAGCAACGGTCTGGTGGGCTTATCCGGCGGTTTGGTATGTCAAAGCCAGAAGGTTGCCGATATCAGCATGGGAACCGGTGCCATCGTCATCGGTCTGGCCGCCATTATCATCGGGGAAGTGCTGTTGGGACGTCTGCGTTCCTTTGCCAGCAAACTGATATCAGCAGTGGTCGGTGCGGTGGTATACTTTATGATTCGGGCGATTGTCCTGCGGCTGGGGATGCCGGCGAATGATATGAAGCTGCTGTCGGCAGTGATTGTCGGGGTTGCCCTTTGTGTTCCGGTGATGCTGGATAAGTATCGCACGTGGAAGTCATATTCAGAGGAAGGAGAAGTGCAGGATGCTGACAATATCTAATGTAAGTAAAACCTTTAATAAAGGTACCATTAATGAAAAGAAAGCATTAAGCAACATCAACCTGAACCTGGCCGAAGGCGATTTCTGTACTGTTATTGGCGGTAACGGAGCTGGAAAGTCAACGATGCTGAATATGATTGCCGGTGTCGATCCGATTGACTGCGGCAAGATTATGATTGACGGCGTCAACATCTCAAGACAGCCGGAGCATCGCCGGGCCAGATATATCGGCCGGGTATTCCAGGATCCGATGCGGGGAACCGCCGCGGGCTTACAGATTGATGAGAATCTGGCTTTGGCCTTTCGCCGTGGCCGAACCCGTGGCTTAGGCTGGGGAATCAAGAGCCATGAACGGGAATATTACCAGGATTCATTGGCAAAGCTGGGACTGGGCTTACAGACCCGAATGGGCAGTAAGGTGGGCCTGCTGTCCGGTGGCCAGCGTCAGGCACTAACCCTGTTAATGGCCACTCTGGAGCGGCCGAAGCTGCTGCTGCTGGATGAGCATACGGCCGCCCTGGATCCGAAGACCGCGAAAAAAGTATTGGAACTGACTGATGAGATCGTCCAGGAACAGAAGCTGACGACTCTGATGGTAACGCACAATATGAAAGATGCCATTCAGCTGGGCAACCGTCTGATTATGATGCATGAAGGCCGGATCATCTATGATGTATCAGGACCTGACAAAAGGAAACTGCAGGTCGAAGATCTGCTGCGTAAATTTGAAGAGGCAAGTGGTGAAGAATTTGCCAATGACCGGATGATGCTTGCGAAATAAAAGGAGTCCCGATAATACTTTCATCGGGCTTCTTTTTTTTATGCAAAGGGGAGAAGTTGTGCATAATGCATATAAAAAAAGGCTATAGAAAATAGAGCAACCGTGGAATTGACTAAATTAGATTGACAAATATAAAAATCGTGGTATAATACAACCAAATCTTGATTAAAATTTAACCAAAGATTAATTTAATACAACCAAAACAGTAAATAAGGAGGTAATTAGCTTATGAAGAAAAAAATGAAAGTATTTTCCATGATGCTGGTTGTTAGTCTGGCTGCGGGTGCACTGTTTGGCTGCAGTGGAAATGCCCCGGCAGAGTCCACTACCACGGCACCAACAACCGAAGCCGCCCAGGAGTCACTCACTCCGGAAGAGACATCCCAAGCATCCGTGGCTGATGAGATGACTCATGACGAACTTGTTGCCGCCGCCCAGGCTGAAGGTAAGGTTGTTGTATATGCCACAACCAGCCGTATTTCCAAGGCCGCCGAACTGTTTACCGAAAAGTACGGCATACAGGTTGAAACCAGTAATTTAAAAGATTATGAGTTGATTGAAAAGGTTTCCACGGAAGGCAGAACCGGAACAATGGCGGCGGACTTTGTGATCTGCCAGGATGCCGGCCGTACATTTGGTGAGCTGATGACACCCGGATATCTTTATTCCTATTTACCGCCAACCATGGCAGATGTTATTCCGGCACAGTATCAGGATCCTCTGGTATTTTGTAATATTAATAAAGTGTTTATTTTCAATAATGAAAAAAGCGATGAGGCGCCAATTACAAATATCTGGGCGTTGACCGACCCGGAGTGGGCAGGGCGTTTCCAGTTTAAAAGTCCTTTTGGCGAAGGTGTTAACTCCAATTTCTGTACCATGATTACAAATGACGAATGGGCGGGTAAAATTGCCGATGCCTATCAGTCCTATTATGGTAAAGACATTGAACTTACCACCGAAAATGCCGGATATGAATGGCTGAAAGCTATTTTTGAAAATGATTTGGTTCTTGGTACCTCTGATACAACAATTGGCGAAAACATTGGCATTAAAGGGCAGTCAGAGCAGAACATAGGTCTGTTTGTTTACTCAAAAACCCGTTATGATGCAGAAAAAGATCTTGCTCTTAAAGCAATTATGGATGTGGAGCCTTTCAGCGGATTCTACTATCCTCTGTATACCTTAATGTGCAAAGATGCAAAAAATCCTAATGCAGCGAAGTTATTTATTGAATTTCTTTTAACCGAGGAAGGCTTCTCCCCCTGGGGTTCCGATAATGGCACTTATTCTTCCAATCCGTCTATTGCGGTGAATGAAGGTGACTTCCCTATCGAAGTATGGGAGAAAATTCTGGTTCCGGAAGATCCGGAATGGTGCTTTTCCAATCGTGCTGATGTGGAGGAATTCTTAAACAACTATATTTATTAACTTGATATTTTACATGCCGGGTGGCGGGCAGGAATTGAGGTGAGAGGCGCTGATGCACTTGAAAAATAAATTTAGTTCCTACTTTAAAAAGCCTTATAATGTAATATTGTGGTTGTTAGTTATTGTATTGGGTTATTTGACGGTGATCCCGATGTTTTCGATTATTATGGACACCTTTACCGTCCATTCCTCAGAGGTTATGAGGCTGCAGGGGTCGGAAGTCGGAGATTTCACATTCTACCACTGGACCAAGGTGCTCCTTGATTCATCGACAAGGATGAAAGTATTTTATGAACCATTTGTAAATACAATCGGTATTTCACTGGGAACCTGCTTTTTGTCTATTTTACTGGGCGGCACGGTTGCATGGCTTATTACAAGAACAAACATCAAATATAAAAGCTTTATTTCCACTGCTTTTGTATTACCCTATATTATGCCCGCCTGGACGTTGGCCATGGCATGGCTGAACTTCTTTAAAAACAGCCGCGTAGGTGGAGCCCCCGGCATATTTACAGCACTTACAGGAATCCAGACACCGAACTGGTTTGCATATGGTGCATTTCCTATTATTGTCGTGCAGGGGCTGCATTACGCCCCTTTTGCATACATACTGACAGGTGGTATTTTACGTAACATGGATGCAAATCTGGAGGAAGCGGCTACAATCCTGAAAGCCAGCCGATTTCGTATATTTATAAAAATAACCGTTCCGGTCGTCCTTCCAGCTATTTTATCAACCTTTTTATTAGTATTTTCCAGTGCCATGAGTGCTTTTGCCGTGCCGCAGTTTTTAGGGGCACCCGTCCGTTTTCAAGTGCTGACAACACAAATGTACCGCACGCTGAATGGTTTGAATCCAGGTTACGGTTATGTGATTGCTCTCATCATGATAGTAACAGGTGTATTAATTCTTGCCATCAATCAAAGGATTGTTGGCAATCGCCGGTCATTTACTACGGTTACCGGTAAAAGCTCCAATATTTCTTTGGTGAACTTAAGAGCGGCACGGATTCCTGTTTCTGTCATTCTGGTGGTATTATTGCTGACGGTTTGCATAACTCCGCTTGTTTCCTTTGCAATCGAGTCTTTTATTATGGCCCCTGGCAATTACTCCCTTTCAAACTTTACTACGGTATTTTGGACGGGTGAGGGCAGCGTATCTATTGCCAATGGGGAACCGGGTATTTTACGCAACAAGTATATTTATCTGGGCCTTTGGAACAGCGTGAAACTTTCGGTAGCAGTTGCCCTTATTGCCGGTTCAGTGGGAATTTTAGCAGGTTATGCGATTGTCCGCCGCCGCGGTTCGAAGCTCTCCACTTTTGTGAGCAACCTGGCGTTTTTTCCATATTTAATGCCCAGTATGGCATTTGGCGCCATTTATCTGTCCATGTTTTCGGTGAAACGCGGTTTCATTCCGTCCCTATATGGCTCGTTTGCATTGCTGGTACTGGTGGGCTCCGTTAAATATCTGCCATTCGCTTCCCGTTCCGGTGTCAATGCGATGATGCAGCTAAGCAGCGAAATTGAAGAAGCCGGCATTATTATGGGGGTAGGCTGGTGGAAGAGGATGATAAAGATTATCATTCCCATTCAGAAATCCAGCTTTCTCTCCGGTTACCTTTTACCGTTTATCTCCTGCATGCGGGAACTTTCATTGTTTATATTGCTGGTATCCCCTTCTACCCGGATCTTAACAACAATGTTATTTCAGTATAATGAAAAAGGATGGAACCAGTATGCCAATGCGATCAACCTGCTTATCGTAATGATTGTAGTCTCCTTCAACTTGATTGTGAATAAGCTGACCGGTGCGTCAATTGATAAAGGAATAGGAGGGTAACGATTATGCCGGAAATTATACTGAAAAATTTAACAAAGCGGTTTGGCAAGTTTGTTGCTGTAAACAACTTGAATTTAAGTATTGCCGACAGAGATTTTGTTACTTTACTTGGACCGTCGGGCTGTGGTAAAACGACTACACTACGTATGATTGCAGGTTTGGAGACACCCACGGAAGGGGAAATATATATTGGCGGGAAACTGATGTTTTCAGCTGAAAAAGGGATCGATATCTCTCCGGATAAACGAGATGTAGGCTTTCTGTTTCAAAATTATGCACTTTGGCCTCATATGACCGTGTATAACAACATTGCCTTTGGCTTGCAAAATCTAAAATGGAGCAAGGATAGAATTGAGCAGCGTGTGAATGAATTACTCCAGATGCTGAAAATTGATGAATTTGTAAAGCGTTATCCGGCGGAGTTATCCGGGGGGCAGCAGCAGCGGGTGGCGATTGCCAGAACCCTTGCCACCGGATCCAAGGTTCTGTTTATGGATGAGCCTCTGTCAAACTTAGACGCCAAGCTGCGGATGGAAATGCGTACAGAATTAAAAAGATTACATTTAAAGACGGACTCTACCTTTGTCTATGTCACTCACGACCAATTGGAGGCGATGACCCTTTCCACGCGCATCTGTCTGTTAAAAGAAGGGCATTTGCAGCAATACGAAGCACCGCTTGAGGTATACCATTCTCCGTCCAACATGTTCGTGGCAGACTTTGTTGGCAGCCCCAATATGAATTTTATAGAAGGGAAAGCCAATCATATCAATCCGGATGAGATCAAGCTGGAATGTGGGAAATTAAATATGATTTTCACACCTCGCCCGGCCGGCGTCACACTTGACAGGGACCAGTCTGTGGTGATGGGGATCCGTCCTGAATACATCCATCTTTGCGATCATAATGAAAAGGGCAAAACATCAGGAACAATTTATTCTACCCTGCCATCAGGTATGGAAACGGTCGTACGCATTGATATTGACGGCCAGCTGCTTACCTGCGTTGTGTTCGGTGGTGTGGATTTTGAAGTAAACGAGGAGGTACAGTTAGACTTTAATTCCGAACGGAATATTATGTTTGACCGGCACACCGGTAAAAATTTAGCGTCAGGTAAACTGGACATTATTCAGTAGTCTGTGCCGTTCCTGATTTCGAGGTGCATTTATGGAAAAAAGAAGGATTTTGGTAATTGACGACGAGGTTTCCATTGTTGAATTGTTAGCTATAAGTATGAAAAATTATGGATATGAATGCATCCCGGCATATTCTGGGGAGGAAGGACTTGCCTTGGCAAAGTCGGAACGGCCGGATCTTATTTTGCTGGATATCATGTTATCAGACATGGATGGAATAGAGACTTGCAGGCAGCTTAAGGCGGATCCGGCGGTAAGCCAAATCCCTGTTATAATGCTAAGTGCAAGGTGTGATGAAGCAGATAAAGTGATGGGGCGGGAAACCGGAGCAGACGATTATATCACAAAGCCATTTGGTATTGGCGATCTATTTGCCCGCATTGGTGTCGTCTTACATAGAATTGAATGTAAACCAAACTGAGATTTCAATATCTTATGATGTGTGATATGATAAGTGTCATAACACACATGAGGAGGATTGTCTATGGATAAGAGTAAACTTGTCATTACCATTGGCCGGCAGTACGGCAGTGGCGGCCGAATTGTCGGGACGAAACTGGCCAAAGCGCTGGGAATCAATTTTTACGATAATGAGATTCTTCGGATGACGGCCGAAAAAAGTGCGGTCGGAGAACGGTATTTCCGCCTGGCGGATGAAAGAGCGGGGAATAACCTGCTGCGGCGAATCGTTGGCGGGATGAGTAAGAATCCGTTGGAGGAGCCAAAGATAGAAGGGGATGTGACATCGCCGGATAACCTGTTCAAGTTCCAGTCGGCGGTGATCCGTCAGCTGGCAGAAGAAGAGTCCTGTGTGATTGTGGGGCGCTGTGCCGATTATGTACTGGAAGCGGCCGGCAAAGAAGATCTGATCAAGGTGTTTGTATACGCCGATATAGCGACCTGCATTCGCCGGACCAGGGAAGTGGACGGTATTATTGATACCAGGGAAGCTCTTGACCGGCTGAATAAGATTACAAAGCAAAGAAGAGAGTACCATAAGTATTACACCGGCAAAGACTGGGAAGATATGAGAAACTATGATTTGTCAATCAATGCCGGTAAACTGGAGCTGGACCAGGTAGTCGAATTGATCATGACGTATATTCGTATGGCTGGGTATGATATTTGAGAAATAATCGAAAAAAACAAAAGCAGGAGGCAGGGTGATACGTTCCCCTGCTTCCTGCCTGGTCATTTGCCGGCACATTATTTTTTAACAACCTTAACTGCCGGAATCTCTTTTGCCGTAACCGTACCGGTATAGGTGATCTGCAGAGTATCACCGATACTATAGCCGGAAAAATCATGCTCATCGGATACAAAGGTGTAGAAATCACCGTCGTCGGCCTGCAGGACAATGGATTCGTCCTCAATGCTGGCAACCTTGCCGATAAAAGCAAACTTATCAGCATCGGCACTGTTGTAAGAATCTTCCATAACAACTTTGACAGCCAGCGGAACCGGATCGGTATCATCAATATCACCAATATAGGTTACTTTTGCCTTCTT
>Ga0153928_1000362_pt1 | contig 23193 bp, 19 predicted proteins | sample TSNJ012MetaG_FD_106656 | JGI IMG/M metagenome (GOLD analysis project Ga0153928, IMG submission 106656) | Attine ant fungus gardens microbial communities from New Jersey, USA - TSNJ012 MetaG | ecosystem: Host-associated > Fungi > Mycelium > Unclassified | place: USA: New Jersey, Wharton State... | reverse complement strand
GTGGCTGACGGCATGACATTTACCATGCACAACCATGAACCGGCGCTAACTGCTATGATCGGCGGCAAAGGAGAAGGTCTTGGCGTGTATACCGGAAGGACTTCCGATGATCGTCCGCACGGGTTCTTCCTGCCGAACTCACTGGTTATAGAATTTGATACATATATCAATAATGACATATATTCAATGGTTAGGGATCCCGTTTCCCCTGACGAAGTCAAATATGCCCATTGTGCCCTTGTTTATCCCAGGTCAAACAATCTCGATAACCCTATTTTAGCAAGTGAACACAAAAATGTTTGTTTTTTTGAGCCTACGCAGGTCTGGATCCCGTTCAACGTCAAGTGGGAGGTCCAATATGATGCCGATAACACTCTGGGCGGCACTCTGACCTATAGCTTTGCCGGCATGGAGCAGGTGGAAGTGATTGAAGATGTAGAGGCAGTTTTCGGCGGGACGGAAGTCTGGTGGGGATTTACCGGCGCCACCGGGGCGCAGACAGCGGTTCAGGCAGCCGCCATTACCAAGCTGCCCTCACCGCAGCACAGGATGGATGTTGTGAAATCCGTGAAAAATGCGGATGAAGAAGATATTGACGATAAATACGCCTATTCGGAGGACATCCTTACTTATACCATTAGAGTAACAGGCGGTATAAAGGCTGGCGGAAGCAGAATCGGACCTGTAAGCATTGAGGATAAGCTGTCCAAATATGTGAAGTATGTTGACAGCGATATTATGGTAACAATGAGTGACGGCACCGGGCCTTTCTCTGTGGTACCCACTGTAGTGCCTGGTGCTGACGGCGAGACGCTCACCGTGGATACGGGATGTTACCTCGAAAATTCAGAAGACTGGCTGGAAATCACCTTTAAGGTAAAGGTGAACGAAGACACAGACGTGGGCACCGTCGTGGAAAATACTGCTAAGGCGGAGGCAGAAAATTTAGAGGATCCTGCTCAATCAAATACCACAAGGGTAACGATAGCAGACATCTCCAGGAAAACCGTGGCCTCTGACAGTGCAGCCGGCGTCTCCGGGGCGGCAGTAACAGTGGGGGAGGATATCACTTATGAGATCTACTATTATAACCACAGTGGGAGTACGGCAGACCTGACAATTACCGATGCCCTGCACGCAGGCGTGGAGTATCAGAGGCATACAGGCGGCGGAGGTACTTATGCTGCAGACACCCGCACGGTAACCTGGCAGATAAGCGGTGTGGAAGCGGGAGAACACGGAAGTGTAACAGTGACAGTCAAGGTGAAGTCTGACATAGATCTTGAAGCGATTGATAATAAGCTGGTCAATACGGCTAAGCTGATCTGGAGCACCATTCCTGACGCACCGGAAGAGCTCACTGTCCAGAATCCCGTCGCAGGCTACAAGGTGACCTATGTCGGGAACGGCGGAGTTACTGCGCAGAACAATGTGACATATGTGGAAGGCCTGTTTCCAATAGGGGACGATTACACCGTACGGGGAAATGACGAGATGGGCTTTGCAAAGAGCGGATGCATATTTCTGGGCTGGAACACGGCAAGGAATGGGTCGGGAGAGGATTTCGATCAGGGTGATATATTCTATGCAGTCACGTCGGATATTACCCTGTATGCGCAATGGGGCAGAAACCTGGTGTTCCGCAAGATCGACGCAGAGTCGGTACATAATGAGCCAATTACAGGCTTAACCGGCGCCAGGTTTGAGCTATATAAATGTATTCATGTTCACGACACGGCATGCGGCGAGCCGGCTGACCCATACGCTTGTACCCATACGCATTCCCCGCTGGAAAAAACGGGCACCTGCTGGGAATCAAGCTCCTATACGGCGTCCTACGCTGCCGACGACAGCATAGTGACTTTCACAGGGCTTACAGACGGCATTTACCTGCTTATGGAAACGACAGCACCGGACGGCTATCGGCTCCCCAAAGGACAATGGATAGTAGAAGTGGAAAGCGGTAAAATTCTATTTACAGGAACCAGCGGCGATTCTAATATCCCGGCAGTCGTTGCAAAAAATAATTTCTATGGCAAGGAAGCCGACAGCAGTGTCGAATTCTGGATTGGTAACATCAGGAAATATGTACTGCCTGCCGCCGGTCACGTCGGTATGTTCCGGTTTATGGCTTTGGGCGGCTTGCTGTTGATGGCCGGATTGCTTATGGGAATTTTAGTAAAATATTCTTTTCAGTATACAGATTCAGGTAATAAAAAAAATTCAAAATAAAAAGGAGGAATTAAAATGAGAAAATTCAAAAAAATCACTGCAATATTACTGGCACTTGTCCTGGTACTCGGGGTGGGCATAAACGTTTCGGCAGATAATGGTGCCCTGATCGTCCCCGACAAAGAAGGCACCATCACGATCCATAAGTTTGACAGTACGGGAAATTCTGACAGCGATGAATTCGGGATACCATGGAACGGAACGAAAATCGAAGATACATCAGGTTTTGGTAGCCCTCTGGGCGGCGTCACATTCAAAGTCACGTTAATACCGGGTGCAACGGCTAACATGACGGTCGTGCAGTCACTGGCTATCATCGAGGCAATGACTGAAAGCGAACTGGCCGAAAACCAACACACCGGCATGACAGGTAATGGCGGCATATATACATTCGAAAACCTTAAACAGGGTATTTACCTGGTGGAGGAGGTTGAAAATAAAATCAGCAAGGGCATAGTTGCTCCGTTCCTGGTGAGCATTCCCATGACGGATCCCGGCGATCATTCAAGCTGGTTGTATGATATCCACGTGTATCCTAAAAATACAATGGCCGATGGTTCGATTGATAAGAAAGTTTTAAACAAAGAGGGAGATAAGCAGTACTCTGTCAATGCAAATATCGGCGAAGAAGTGAAATGGGTCATCACCGGAACATTTCCCGGCAGCCTGTCCACGATTAACCCGAACGATGAAACTAAGGGATACTTCTACATCACGGACAGCCTGGACAGCCGCTTGAATTATCAGGGCATTAAGGTCGAGGTGGTAAGCCCTGACGGCAGTACCAGAGAAGAGTTAGAGGCAGGAAAGCACTACAAATTGACCGCGCCTGGTGTTGGGGACGCCGGTACCCAAAATAAGGATATTATTGTCGATTTCAAGACTGCGGCCGGCTTGGAGAAGCTCATTAATACACCTGTTGACAGCACGATCGAGATAACTATTACGACAGTTATAAACGAGACGGCCGTGACGAATCTCGCAAGCCCTATTATAAACAGCGGAGAATTGTATTTCAATAATAAGGACGGTGATCCGGAAGACCCGGATAAGCCTCTGATACCCGTAGATCCTGATCCCGAGGTTGATCTTCTGGGAATTGCTATAAAGAAGGTTGATGAAAAAGGCAATCTTCTGGATGGCGCCACGTTTACCATCTATGAGACAAGGGATGACGCGGAGAAGGGACTCGCAATCCAGCTTAACGGCTCCGACTGGAAAAAGACATCGGGCTCCAGCCTTGCAGTAGTGGGCAGTCACCCTGTAACATATTATAAGGGTTACATATATTTCTCCGGGGAAGAACTGGATGAACTGGAACTCGTCAGCACTGCCGGCACGATATACTATTTCGTAGAAACCACAGCTCCTTCAGGTTATGATCTGCTGGATAATGTCTATGGATTGGCGTGTGGCACTACGACAACGATTACGAACGTAAAAAGTCCGGGCTTTTTACTTCCGATCACAGGCGGCTCAGGCAGACTGCTGCTTAGCATAATCGGAATTGCCCTGATCGGCGGAGGGCTTACACTGATCTTCACATCCAGGAAAAAAAGGAGATTCACTTTAAATTAACAATAGTCATACAAGCATTTCTGCACTTGGCTCATTGCCTGCGGGAATAGAACACCGGCATGACCTGGCCCGACTTTGGCTGGTTAGGCCGGTGTTTTTCATAACAACAGACAGTCATGAAACAATTCCGCTATTCTTTAACAAATTAAGTGAGGGATCCTTATGAAGAGACTTATATTTCTTTTCTTAACAATATTGATGATTACTTCCGGTGTCGGTTTCCTGCTCTATCCAACCGTCAGTAATTGGATCACAACGCACTTTCGGGAACTTGAAATAGAGTACTACAATGAGTCTGTGGATCAAATGGATCCGGAACTCGCAGCCACAGAGCTGGAAAAAGCGAAAGCGTATAATGACGCCCTGACAGGCTCCAATATTGAGGATCCTTTCATACCGGGGAGCGGCATAGCCCTGCCGGACAACTACACCTCTGTCTTGAATATTGACGGAACCATAGGGTATATCAAGATTCCGAAGATAAACGTGTATCTGCCCATATACCACGGGACCAGCGAGGAGGTTTTGCAAAAGGGTGTCGGCCACCTGGAAAACACGGCCTTCCCCATAAGCGGGAAAGGGAATCATGCTGTGCTCACCGGGCATACGGGACTGAACTCCGCCAGGTTGTTTACGGATCTGACAGAACTGGAGACAGGCGATGTGTTTTATATCACCACGCTTGACCGGAAGCTGGCTTATGAGGTGGACCGGATACTGGTGATTGAGCCTGACGACACAGAGGATCTGCGTCCTGTTAAAGGCGAAGACTACGTGACACTGGTGACATGTACACCTTATGGAGTAAACAGCCACAGGCTTCTTGTGCGTGGCACGAACATCCCCTGCGATGCAGAGAAAGTAGAAGAAGCACCAGAGGAAGGAGTGGTGCACTGGATGGACTGGCAAACGGTGCTTGTTGTTTCGTCCTTATTATTTATAGCTGCGGCAGTTACCATATATATGTTTGTAAGACGGCGCAGACGCCGGAAAAATAAAACTAAACAGGAGGAGGGTCAATGAAAAGAAAGATAAATACAATTATAAACAGATGCCTGACAATACTGGCCCTGCTTCTGCTTGCCGCAGGTCTGGCGATGATCCAATACCCCAATGTATGTCAGCATCTGTACAAACGTAAGGCAGAGCAGATTATCAGCGACTATCAGGACAGACTGGAGGAGTATACCGGACCACAGCCGGAATCAGGAGGCGGAGAATGGGATTGGCTTTATGAGATGATTGTGCAGTATAACGAGGAACTGTATGAGAACGGCCAGTCAAGCCTGGTGGACGCATTTTCCTATCAGCAGGTGGGTTTTGGCCTTGTCCGATTCGGGTTTAACGAGGAGATGATCGGATATCTAAGTATTCCCAAAATGGGTATTGAACTGCCTATCTACCTGGGGGCAAACAGGGAAAATATGGCAAATGGAGCCGCACATCTCACGCAGACCTCGCTCCCGGTAGGCGGCATAAATACAAATGCCGTATTTGCGGCACATCGGGGTATGAGTACAGCGGCGATGTTCCGGGATATTGAGGAGCTGGAGGCCGGTGACGAGGTTTTGGTAACAAACTTCCGCGAGACACTGACATACCGTGTAGCAGAGACGGCTGTCATTGACCCCGCCGATATAGATGCAATATTGATACAGAAGAACCGGGACTTAGTGACGCTTATCACATGCCACCCGTATCGCTATAATTACCAGCGATATGTCGTCTATTGCGAGCGCGTCACGGAGACGGGGAACGAATCAGATGAAAGCGGGGAAAAAAGTGGGGAGAGAAACGGACAAGCTGTGGTGACCGGGCTTAGAACTATATTCAGATATGCCGAAATGAGCAAATCCCAACAACGTATTTTCCTGGAGTATTGGATTCCTGCAGGAATCACGGTTCTTTTGCTAATTCTTGCAGCTGTTTTACTGGTTTTCAAAAGAAAGAAAGTAAAGAAATGCACCGAACTATAACATTGGCACCTTTTGGAGCAGGGATACCACTTGTCTATTTTAACAAGCGGCGATCCCTGCGCCTCCAATGTATGCCTCAAAAAAATTGTGAATATCCCCATTTGTTATCTGCAATCGATTTACCGCATTTCATGCCATTGGTCTAGGGGCGTTCCAAAATGGTGTGGCCACTGGCTCAAAAGTATAGAACAATCGGAAAGCTTAGATTAGGAAAATGATTTTTAGATAAAACACTAAAAAGGCAGAGGCAATCAAGTGTAAACTTATAATCCATGCTATAGTTAACATACTATAGTGAAGGGGGTGCCTAAAATGCACGCATGGGAATCCATACAAAAAACATTGGATTTTATAGAAATTAATATAAGTGAGGATATTGACCTTGAAGAACTTGCCAAAATAGCGTCTCTTTCTTCTTTTTATTATCAGCGACTGTTTTCCCGCCTTGTCAAAAAGCCGGTAAGGGAATATATCAAGCTGCGGCGCTTATCAAAAGCCTGTGAATTGTTAGATAATACGCGGCGAATTTTGGATATTGCTCTAGACTGTGGCTTTGGCAGCCATGAAACATTTACACGAGCGTTCAAAGATGCTTATGGAATGACACCAGAACAATATCGGCAGCATCCGGTCATTCTTAACCAATTTGACAAGCCGGAATTGCTGCTTTGCTACACGATGATTGATGAGGGCGTTCCCCTTATCAGCGATGGTCTGGTACTGGAAATGAATCATAAAACGCTGGATAAGCCAATAACTTTTATGGGTGTAACCGGGTTTATTCCAATCGAAGGGCAGCTGCCTCTTGGAGAAGCCACCGGAGTTGACATGCCTGGTGAAGTATGGCGGCGTTTTCACGAGACCAAGTACCAAATTCCCCGAATTCCAAACGGGCGGGAGGTGGGAGTTGCTTTTGTGGGTAATGCGCCGGAAGGCAGCTTCACTTATTTTTCAGGAGCGGAGGTTGAAGCGGATATCAAAGATGATAATTTTCAAACCTGGATACTTCCGGCACGGGAATATGTAGTTTGCAGCTTTGAAGCCGAGAACTTTGAAAAACTGGTCACTGTCGCAATCAATAAAGCGGTTAAATACAGCGGCCTGTGGCTTGAGAAGCATGGTCTGACTATGGAAGAGTATTCTCCGGAGATATACTATGACAGTTCTCCCGAGGCTTCCTATATGGAGTTATGGATGCCGGCATATAAAGCTTTATAAATATTGATAATCAGGACGCCACCGTGACTGTTTTTTGGCAGTGAGTTCCGTGCGAATCAGCTCTGCGCTATTGAAAGTGCAAGAGCATGGAAATAGAAAAAAGTAATGCGGCCAGGCTTTCCTGGGCGCTGACCTGGTCGGAGTTGGCAGTTGGTTCGCCAGAGCGTTGCCCTGTTTGCGTGAAGCATATTGCCTCCCATAGTGGCGTCCTGATGTCCAACATGTACTCCCATGTAAAACATTTTATTGACATTATACCCCAATAGTGGTACTATAGTATACAATAGTTAGTTAGTGCTAACCATTGCTATAAGTATAAACAAAATTTTTTTAATTCCAAGTTAGCCCATGCTAACCAAAAAAAGAGGAGGTAACTATGTGTGTAGTAATCATTGGCGGAAATGAGAGGATGGTCTGTCAGTACAAAGACATCTGCAAAAGCCACGGCTGTAAAGCAAAAGTGTTTGTCAAAGAGAAAGGTGCCTTGAAAAAGAAAATGGGCTGCCCCGATCTGCTCATTTTGTTTACAAATACTGTTTCGCATAAAATGATAAACAGTGCGGTGGCAGAGGCTAAAAAAAATAATATTCCGATTACCCGGATTCATTCAAGCAGCGCTTCAGCCTTAAACCACGCACTGTGCCGGCATTCGGAGTGCATGCCTTATGCTTGATCAAATGTTAATCAGGTACTGCTCACCCACTCTGGGTGCTCTTAAAACAGCAAATCTGTTTAGTTTTTCTTTTCTTTCCAAAGAAGAACTTGATTACATGCTTACGATGTGGAATGAAGAACTGAACTTAAAAGGTGTTTCGTTACATCTTTTGGGTATACGCAAGAAGCGGGCACTTATCTATGTGTGCCGTACTTCAATGCTGGAAAAGGATTTGCTAAAGGACGGCGTTCGGGGATTTCTCAAAGGATACGGATACCGGGATACTTTCGTCTCCGGTTACATTGATAAACTAAAGGAACGAATCCGGTGTTCTAATGAGTTTCCCCATGAAATAGGCTTATTTCTGGGATATCCCCTCGCCGATGTGAAAGGATTTATTGAAAACAATGGAAAAAATTATAAATGTACCGGAGAATGGAAGGTTTATTGCAATGAATGCGAAGCGATGAATCAGTTTACAAAGTTCAAAAAATGCAGAGAGGTCTATATAAAATTGTTTGAAAACCGCATTAAGTCAGTCTTCCAATTGACTGTTGCGGTTTCATAATACAAATAGAAAAGAGGTTAATTTATGAGCAAAATCGCTGTTGTGTACTGGAGTGCTACAGGTAATACGGAGGAAATGGCAAGGCAGGTAGCACAAGGTGCAAAATCCGCCGGAGCGGAGGTTACCATGTTTACAGCTACTGAATTTACCATCGATATGGTGGATACATATGATGCTATCGCTTTTGGCTGCCCATCTATGGGGGATGAAGTTCTCGAAGAAAGTGAATTCCAGCCGATGTGGGACGATATCAAACCAAAACTGAACGGCAAAAAGGTTGCGCTGTTTGGTTCTTATGGCTGGGGTGATGGAGAATGGATGCGCAATTGGGAGGAAGAATGCAATGTGCAGGGTATTTCCCTTGCCTGCGATTATGTCATATGCAATGAAATTCCTGACGTTGATGCTGCCCAGTCTTGCAAAGTCCTGGGTCAAAGCATTATTTAAGCGAATATCCTTAGCTATCGCAAACACACCGCAGTCCATAAAATGAGCACCACATTGAGATTTGGGTTAATCCACCTTTTTCTCAGGGGTGCGAATTTTTTTCTAATCTAATCTTATTCTAATATAAAGTATGGTAAAATAAAAATAAAAAGGGTGGTGGCTATGCGAATACTTGTAGCAGAAGATGATATTGATCTAAATGAGATTATTGTAAAAAAATTAAGAGCAGAGGGATATGCGGTGGACAGCTGTCAAAACGGTCAGGAAGCACTTTACTATTTGAATTCCGTCAGGTACGATACTGCAATTCTGGATATTATGATGCCGGAGATGGACGGAATCACGGCAGTAAAGAAACTGCGGGAGCAAGGGAACCTGACACCCGTCATATTTCTGACCGCCCGAGACACGGTAGCGGACAAGGTAAAGGGACTGGACATCGGTGCCAACGATTACCTCGTAAAGCCATTTTCCTTTGACGAGCTGACTGCCCGCATTCGTGCGGCTGCCCGTGCCGCATCAGCAAACCCTACCAATGTTTATTCCCTTGCAGATCTAACCCTTGATCTGGAGTCGCATATTGTAAAGCGCAGCGGGAGAGAAATATCTCTGAGTGCAAGGGAGTATGCACTTTTAGAATATCTGCTGCTGAATAAGAATAAAATTCTCTCGCGCCAAAAAATCGAGGATAATGTCTGGAATTATGATTACGAGGGTGGAACGAATGTAGTAGATGTTTATATAACCTATCTGCGTAAAAAAATCGACGAGGGCTATTCAACCAAGCTGATTCACACCGTTCGCGGCATTGGATACATTATGAAGGAAGAGAAATGAGAAAACTGACGATTAAACTTAAAATCACACTATGGTTCACGGCTTTCATGATTTTGCTGTGTGCCGTTGTTTTTGCATTTATTGCCGTCGTCTCCAGTCAGACGGCAGTGCGTGATGTTCGAATGTCCCTGACCGATTTGGTTGACAGGAATATAAAAGAGATAGATTATAAAGGCGGCAGACTGGAAATTGACGACAAATTTATATCTTTCCGAAATGGGGTTTATTGCATTCTTTTTTATGAGGATGGTACAAAGATCAGCGGCGATGCGCCATATGATGCATTGGAGGAAGAGCCTTTTAAAGATAAAGGTGTTCGATCAGTCAAGATTTCCGGGGAAAAGTATCTGGTCTATGACCGGTTGATTACATTTAAGCGTCATGACGACATTTGGATACGGGGTGTTGTTTCCGAAAAAGGGAACGCCATAAGCGTATCGACGATGTCAAGGGCGGCATTGATTGCCCTGCCTCTGTTGATCATACTGGCCGCTGTTGGTGGTTATTTGATAGCCAGACGTTCGCTGCAGCCCATACAGAAGATCAGTGAGACTGCGGAGGAAATCGGAAGCAGCGGAGACCTGTCCAAACGGATTGAGATGGAGGACAGCGGCGACGAGCTGAATCAGCTGGCCGGTACCTTCAACCGAATGTTCAACCGGCTGGAGACAAACTTTGAAGCGGAAAGGCATTTTACCTTCGATGCCTCCCATGAGCTGCGTACACCGGTGTCTACTATTCTGGCACAATGCGAATATGCTTTTGAAAACGCGGCCGGAGAAGATGAACTGTACGAGGCCATTGGGGCGATTCAGAAGCAAGGCTATCGGATCACCCGTCTGATTGAGTCGCTGCTGTATTTTACACGCATCGAGCAGCAAACGGAATCGCTGACCTTTGAAACCGTTGATTTGAGTGGACTGGTACTGTCCGTTTGTCAGGAGCAAAAAGAAATCAGGGAGAAAAACATCACTCTGACAGAGGAGGATGTGCAGCCGAAAATAGAAATGAAGGCGGATGCGGCGCTGTTTTCCCGTATGCTGGTCAACCTGATCCGGAATGCTTACCGGTATGGTAAGGAAAACGGAAACATCAAGGTCAGCTTGAAGAAAAATACCGATGGGATTATCCTTTCGGTGGCGGACGATGGGATTGGCATTGCACAGGAGGAAATCCCGAATATTTGGAATCGGTTTTACCGTGTAGATAAATCCCGCAGTTCTTTAAAAGACTCTGGCCTCGGCCTTGGTCTGGCAATGGTCAAACAGATTGCGGAGCTTCACAATGGATATATTAATGTCGAAAGCAAGATTGGAAATGGCAGTACCTTTGCCATTGTGTTCACAAAAAATTAACGAATTAAATGCAAAATTAAAACTCCTTCTAATTATTTTCTAATGAAATCTGTTTATACTTTCATTAAGAAAATATAGGAAGGAGTTGATTTTTTTGAAAAATAATATGCGAATCGCACTTATACCTGCGTATGAGCCGGAAGCTCTGCTGCTTAATCTGCTTTATAAAGTCCGGGACGCCGGACTCGTAGCAATTGTCGTAGATGACGGCAGTGGATCCCCGTTTTCAAATATATTTGAACAGGCGACGGAGCTTGCTGTTGTATTGACACATCCGCAGAATTACGGAAAAGGGCGCGCGATCAAGACAGGGCTGCAATATATAGAGAAGACTTTTAACGATGGATATACCGTGGTGACAATGGATGCCGACGGACAGCATCAGGTATCGGACAGCATCAAAATTTGTGAGGCGGCAGAGCGCCAGACAAACACATTGATACTCGGCAGTCGGCAATTACGGGAAAATGTTCCGCCCAGGAGCCGTTTTGGAAATACCGTCACACGCCTTGTTTACAGCCTTTCTACGGGATTGCACGTACATGATACCCAAACCGGTCTGCGCGCTTTTAGCGCTGCATTGCTTCCGGCATTGCTGGGTATCGCAGGGGAACGGTATGAGTATGAGATGAATGTTCTGCTGGAGTTTGCCCGCAGGAAAATTCCAATAGAAGAAATCACGATTTCCACCATCTATATGGATAACAATGCCGGCTCGCACTTCGACACGGTGAAGGATTCGTACCGGGTCTATAAGGAGATTATCAAGTTCTCCGCATCTTCTCTGGTCAGCTTTCTGGTGGACTATAGCCTTTATAGTCTGCTGATCATTATGACCGGAGGACTTGGTATCACTGCCAGCCTGGCAGTATCAAATGTTACTGCCAGGATCATTAGTGCCAGTGTAAATTACACTATTAACCGTAAACTTGTATTTAAAAGCGAAAAAAGCGTTTGGAAATCGGCCATCCAGTATTTTATGCTGGCGGCAGCAATCCTTGCCGGTAACACATTGGTGCTGGGCCTGCTGGTTGAACGGCTGGATATGAACCAGTATGGCGCAAAGCTGCTTACCGAGTTGATCTTCTTTATACTGAGCTGGTTTGTACAGCGTTTCTTGATTTTCAAAAAGAAAGGATAATTTGGAGGATGCAGGCAGATACCCGGCGGGCTTACGCTGAATCTATACAATGCCGGGATTGCCACGCTGACAGTTGGAAGCATAATGAAAGGGGAAAAAGTGAATCCCAATAGATTTAAAAACTGGTCCGTCATAAAAAACGGACCAGTAAAAATGCGTTATTTAACAGCAACAGCATCGACAACAACATCGACATCGACAGCAGCATCGACAACAGCATCGACAATTTCTAAAATTACATTGACGCCCACATCTGCATTGCCTGCAGGGACACCAACATCTACAACAACTGCACCAGAACATAAAAATATCCTCCTTAGTTATAGTTATGGGGAGTTTCCTCCCTCGCTATAAAGTATGTGGATGTGAAACTATATGTGACAAAATATGACAATAGTGTACTGTCAAGTTCCCTGGCTTCTTATGGTTACTTACTATTATTAAAATTGATATATATATTTTCGGCGTCGATCTGAGCTTTTTGTAAAAGTTCAATTATCTTTGTTTGGGAATGAAACAGCGTTTTATACAAATTCTTATCTAAGGTTATGATATTCGTTTCGCAAGCTGAAATATACATGTCTTCCGCCTCCTGCTGAGCTTTCTGCAAAATTTCAATTGCATTTGTCTGAGAATGGAACAGGGTTCCATACATGCTGGCATAGTCTGACATTTTTTACCCTCCCTTGATTACGCTGTCAATAATAAAGGGCGGGAAAGACCCGGCCCTTTATTTTGAGGTAAATACCTTTCAAAACGATAACCGCCAGGTAGGAGATATTACATGTTTTTACTCTATACTCATTCTAAGAGAGAAAAATTTAACAGCGATTAGTTTTGATACTATAATATATAGTTTAGATGTGGTATTTTCTACTTACAGACTCAGAAGGATGTTTGGTAATTGACGAATAAATAAAAATGTAAATATCTGCAAAGCTATAAAAATGTAAATATCTGCAAAGCTATTGACAAAATGAGTTAGTGGTAGTAAACTGTAAATAAAAAGTTAGGTCACGCTAACTTTTTTTAAGGATTGTTGTTAGTCAGCGCTAACACAAGGAGGTAAGGAGGTATCATGATGCCCTTAACAATGGCAAATGAAGGAGAGCTAAATTCAATCAAAAAGGTTGGAGGAAAAATGGAAACGAGACAATTTCTTGAAAACCTTGGTTTTGTAGTCGGCACTCCTGTTACGGTGATAACCAAAATCAGCGGCAATGTAATTGTAAATATCAAAGAATCCCGGGTTGCCATAAGCCGGGGAATGGCAAATAAAATTATGGTCTAAAAGATCGAAGGGGGAAATGAACATGCAGACACTGAGGAATGCAAAATGCGGAGATACTGTCCGCGTCATGAAAATCACGGGTCAGGGAGCTGTCAAAAGGCGTATTATGGATATGGGTATTACCAGGGGTGTGGAAATCTTTGTAAATAAGGTTGCACCTCTTGGTGATCCTGTTGAAGTAACCGTGCGCGGATATGAACTTTCATTAAGAAGAGCAGACGCTGAAATGATAGAAGTAGAGTAGCAGCGTCTGTATTTTTAAACTTTCATGTTAGCTTTGACTAACAATATTATATTTAGGAGGATAAGAAACATGTCAATTAAGATTGCGCTTGCCGGAAACCCAAACTGCGGTAAGACAACACTTTTTAATGCATTGACCGGATCGAATCAATTTGTTGGTAACTGGCCGGGAGTTACGGTTGAAAAAAAAGAGGGTAAATTAAAAAACCAAAAAGATGTGGTTATTATGGACTTACCTGGTATCTATTCACTTTCGCCATATACTTTAGAGGAAGTCGTTTCAAGAAACTATTTAATCGATGGGCGGCCCAATGTGATCTTAAACATTATAGACGGAACAAATCTGGAAAGGAATCTTTACCTGACGACACAGCTTACGGAACTTGGAATACCTGTTGTCGTCGCCATTAATATGATGGATCTGGTAAAAAAGAACGGAGATAAAATCAATACAGAAAATCTGGCCAAAGAGCTGGGATGTAAGGTGGTGGAAATCTCTGCGCTGAAGGGTAACGGCGTGATGGAAGCGGCTAAAACCGCTGTTTTGATGGCGAAAGGCGGAAAAACAATTCCCCGGCACAGCTTCAGCGGCAGCGTAGAACATGCCATTGCGCACATTGAGGAGGCTGTACTTCATCATCTGCCGGATGATCAGCAGAGATGGTATGCCATTAAGCTGTTTGAACGCGATGAAAAGATAATTCAAAAATTAAAACTGGATAAGAGTATTGTGGATCATATTGAAGAGGATATTATAAGCTGTGAAACGGAGTTGGATGACGACAGTGAAAGCATCATCACAACGGAACGTTATACATATATTGATTCCATTATCAAAGATTGCTGTAAAATTAAAAATAAAGGTAAGCTGAGTACATCTGATAAAATCGACAAGATAGTTACAAATCGATTTTTGGCCCTGCCTATTTTTGCTCTTGTAATGGTAATCGTTTATACGATATCAGTAACAACCGTTGGAGCATGGGTTACTGATTGGACAAATGATGTATTATTTGGAGAAGTTATCCCACCGGCAATCGAAAGCCTTCTGGTATCGATAGACTGTGCAGACTGGCTGCAGGGACTGATTCTGGATGGTATTATTGCCGGTGTAGGAGCTGTACTGGGGTTTGTACCTCAGATGCTGGTTCTTTTCATCTTCCTGGCTTTCCTGGAATCCTGCGGCTACATGGCACGTATTGCTTTTATCATGGACAGGATTTTTCGTAAGTTCGGTCTCTCTGGTAAGTCCTTTATACCGATGCTTATTGGAACAGGCTGCGGTGTACCGGGAGTAATGGCTTCAAGAACCATTGAAAACGAACGGGACAGAAGAATGACCATCATAACAACGACCTTTATACCCTGTGGTGCGAAGCTTCCAATCATTGCACTGATTGCAGGCGCTTTGTTTGGCGGAGCCTGGTGGGTATCACCCAGTGCATACTTCATCGGTATCGCTGCTATTATTTGTTCCGGAATCATTTTAAAGAAGACAAAAGCGTTTTCCGGTGACGTGGCACCATTTGTCATGGAACTTCCGGCATACCATATGCCCACTGTTGGCAGCGTTCTGCGCAGTATGTGGGAGCGCGGCTGGTCTTTTATTAAAAAGGCAGGAACGATTATTTTGTTATCTACTGTTTTTGTTTGGTTTACTTCACGTTTCGGCTGGAGCGACGGGGGATTTGGAATGTTGTCTGAAGACACCATGGACGGCAGTATACTTGCCTATATCGGATCTGGTGCTGCCTGGATTTTCAAGCCTCTGGGATGGGGAAACTGGCAGTCTGCAGTGGCGGCAATTATGGGACTCGTTGCAAAAGAAAACGTTGTAAGTACATTGGGAATATTGTATGGATTTGCCGAGGTAGGGGAAGCCGGGGAGGAAATTTGGAGTACTCTGGCAGCAAGCTTCACGACGGTTTCTGCCTATTCCTTCCTGGTGTTTAATCTTCTTTGCGCACCGTGTTTTGCTGCCATGGGAGCTATCAGGCGGGAGATGAACAATGCAAAATGGTTCTGGTTTGCGGTTTTGTACCAGTGCGGATTTGCTTATATAGCAGCCCTTTGTATCTACCAGTTTGGTACATTGTTTACGGAAGGCATTTTCGGTATTGCTACGATAGCCGCAATATTGCTGCTGGCGGTATTCATTTATATGCTGATCAGGAACCCCGGGGGTGTAAGCAAAAGGAAGAAAAGGTTAAAAGAAGGAGTGCATGTTTAATGGGAACTTTGATTGTTGGTATAATTGTTTTTGGTGTTATTAGTTTGGCAGCATATATAACATATAAGGATCGTAAAAACGGAAAAGGCTGCGGCGGCAGCTGCGAATGCTGCCAGGGCTGCCCAGGCTCTTTGAAATCTGATAACTCTAAAGCACTCTAAAAGGGAGGTGATAGTGGTATTTGTTCTGTAGATATTGCCACATTTTTTATAATTTGATTCAATTAAAGCAGCGGACTTTAAAAAGTTTGCTGCTTTTTTATTTTACACCCGCTATTTGCGCCATGATAAGTGTTTTAAATGAACAGGAATAATGACTGTAATTTTTTGCAAAAAAATATCGCCATCTTTATCAAATGACGAAAAAATTTATAAAAATATAGCGAATCCCTGTACGATGATATAATAATACCAGAATGGTGTTTTATTGTCAACTGCAATATTTTAGAATTTTTATGAATAGAAGCTTCGTTTTCTGTAAAAGCAAGGGTCAGCGCCCGGACGTTCAGATTCATTCCGGGCAGAAAGACAATCAAAATAAAAAAGCACGGGTCAGTGCCGCAAGATCAGGAAACGAAAGCGGAGGGAGACATCATTTTTTGCGCCGTCAATTGCGCCGTCAATTGACGGACGTACAGCCCGGGGAAAGGAAGGAATTTTCAAATGGCAAAGCGTGGTGAAAATATCTATAAAAGAGGAGACGGCCGGTGGGAAGGGCGGTATATCAAAGGACGCAGACCTGACCGGAAACTGGTTTACGGTTATGTATATGCCAGAAAATACAGTGACTGCAAAGAGAAGCTTGAACAGGCCAAAGCACGGTACCGGTATGCGCGGGACGCGGTTAAGAAATGCGGGACGGGAAAGGTCTGTGACTTTATCATGTACTGGCTTTACAGTATTGCAAAGGCGCACGTGAAAGCCTCCACGTTCAGTAATTACGCCGCCATAGCGGATAAATGGCTTCTGCCGTTTTTCGGGAGCCGGAAGCTGCGCGAAGTCGGAAGAGAGGACGTCCAGAGTTTCATCAGCAGCCTGCCGGGGCAGGGTTTGTCTCCGGGGACGGTGCGCAATGTCTATAGCGTCCTGCATACGGCCATGAAAAAGGCAGAGGAATACGATTATATATCCGCGAATCCCTGCGAGGGCGTCCGTCTGCCCAAAATGGAGAAAAAAGAAGCAAGGCTGCTGACGCTGCGGGAACAGAAAATATTGGAACAAACGGCGAAAGAGGATAAAAACGGGCTCGCCATACTGCTTGCCAGCTATACGGGTCTGCGCGTGGGTGAGATTTGCGGCCTGACCTGGAAGGACGTGGATCTAAAGAACGGGGAACTCCATGTATCCAGGACTATCCGGCGGGTCCAGTGCCTTGAACCGGAGGCAAAGACCAAAACCGTGCTCGTCACCGGAAGCGCCAAAAGCGACCGCTCCAAGCGCATCATTCCACTGCCTTCCTGCATTCTGGAGCTGCTTGAGGAGCATCAAAAAACATCCGCCGGGGAGTACGTGTTTGCCTACCGCGGGCATCCGCTGGAGCCGCGCATACTGCAGTACCGGTTTAAAGTCCTGTTAAAGAAAGCGGGACTTGCGGATATCAACTTCCATGCCCTCAGGCATACCTTTGCCACGAGGTGCATGGAGCTGTGCTTTGACATCAAGACGTTGAGCGAGATATTGGGGCATGCGTCAGCCAAAATGACTCTGGACCGGTACGGGCACAGCCAGATGGAGCATAAGCGTTCGGCCATGAATAGCCTGGACGGGTTATTTGCCCGGTCCGCATAAACCAATTCAATTCAATAGTATTCGGATGCGTGAAAAAATGACTTCACGCTGTTTGCCATGCCCGGAAACGGAAAAAACGGGAAGTTCCCTTTGGGAAATCCGGTGTTTTTTGTTTCCGGTTTTTTGCGCCCGTCATTCTCCGCTCTTTTTCTGATTTGCGTCCGTTATTTCAAAGACCGGTAAGAATAAGCCGTCAAAATTTTAGTCAGACAAGGGGAAAAACCCTGCGATGCCGGCGAAACAGAGCAGCCGGTCGTCATTTGATAAATTTGACGAAAGAAGGGCGGAAGACATCTCAATCATAACATGCCCATTATAACATGGCTTATCCCGGAAAAGCCATGGAATATTGTTTGAATCCAGGAAATTCCATAAGTCCCGGGCCGATTTCGTCCATGGAGGGAGCGGGATGAGGAATCCGAAAAAAGAAATAGAAATCAGATAGATGGAGGTAGAGAGGGAAGATGCAAGGAAGAAAGCAATTTAGGAAAATCAGACGGCTTTTGTGCCTGATCCTGGCGGTCGTTCTCATCTGCGGCACTGTTTGGAATGAACCGAGCTTTGCTTCGGAAAACGAGACGGAACAGGAAACAGAGGGATTGTCAGAGGCGGAACCCGTTTGGGAGCCTGACGGCGAAGCTTCAGGGACCATTGAGACGGAAGCGTCAGAAAGCACGGAGGCGGAGCTCGCCGGGAATCCGGAGCCCGCGGGCTATGCAAACAGCATCAGCGGCATGCTGTGGCTGGATGTGTATGATGACATTGGCAATGGCATCCATGCCGGCGACGCGGTCCGCCAGCCGGAGGAACCGCCTCTTGCGGGCTATACCGTGGAGTTGTTCAAAGCGGATGATTTAGAGGCCGCCGTGCAGACGACCGCCACGGACACAGATGGTACATACTCATTTACAAATTTAGAACCCGGAAGCTATGTGGCGGGCGTGAAAACCGAAACCATTGACGGGACCGAATACCTGCTGCCGTTCTACTATCTGGATGGGACCGAGGGTGATAACCGGTTCGTAGCGACCCAGGAGGACCCGGATGACGAGGAAAGTCCTTATACATATGCCTACACCGCACCGGTAACGGCAGCCGAAAACAGCCAGATCACCGGCATGGATGCGGGGCTGCGCATTCCGCCGGAAGCGCAGGCGATGGGCCTTACCGTCAACACACTCGGCGTAACCAACATCACTTATACTTCCGCCAACTTTTATATGAACGGCAGCCTGTCGCCTGAGCTGGAGTGGTGGATGGGCGAACAGGTTTTTTTCGAGGATACCCTTAGGTCCATAACGTATGAAATCAAATTATCGACTGCATCGACCTGGACGGCAGCCTATACGGAATCCATCAACATAGACTCCGGTCTTGGCATCCCCCAGACAATTGCGTACGGTTACAACTTTACAAACCTGGCGCCCAATACCACGTACAATTGCCGGATGTACTTCAATACGAAATATGGTAATCGGTATTCAGCCATACTGACTTTCACCACCACGTCACCGCCGACCGTCAGCGCGCCGGTCGTTTCAAGCATAACCGCCACAACGGCCGCCGTGACGGGCGCATTCAATTTAAACGGCAATGCCTTGTCAGGCGGAAGCTTTTTTTACGGCACGTCTGCCTCGCCGACTAACGCGAAGGCCTGGACTTCTAATACAACGGCCAGCGCATCGGGTTCTTTGACCGGGCTGACGCCCAACACGCGGTATTATGTCCGGAACCGCGTAGTGAATGTATATTCTTCCGATGCATCCTTTATCACCAGCCCGGCGACGCCTTCCATAAGTGCCAGCGGCACATCCGCGAGCGCCGGCTCCATAACGGGCGCGATTACCACGGCCGGCAATCAGGGCTATGCCGTAACGGTCATATACAGCACAAGCCCCACTTTCGCCAGCGGCAATGTCACGGTGGTGAGCGCGGCGTCGGGTACGTCCTGGTCAGCGGCGCCGGCCGGATTATCGGCAGACACGACCTATTACGTGAGGATAACGGTGACAAATACATCCACCGGCATCACAAACGCCGGAGCGAGCGCCACGGCCACAACATCCTTTAAGACCCTGCGGGATATCACCGTAGACTTTGATTCCCAGGGCGGTTCCGCGGTGCCTTCCAAAACCTACGTCTCTTTTTCCGGCACGACAACCTTCGGAACCCTGACGTCTCCTACGCGAACCGGATATGATTTCCTGGGCTGGTATACCGGTACAAACGGCACCGGCACTCAGGCGGCCGGCACAAAGACGATATCCGGCGTCTTCCCGACAGGAACCACCGGCATACTGTACGCCAAATGGACGCCAAAGAGTTACACCATGACGGTGAACTGCCGCACCCGTTCAGGGGGCGCGGTCACAGGCGCGGCGAATTTCACCGCTGCCGCTTTATATGATTCCACCTATGCCCTGACACCGGCGCAGACAGCCGCGCCAGCCGGATATATCTATCTTGGGTACTGTCTCGGAAGCGATACCGCCATAATATCAGGCGATCCGAGCTTTACGGTTGCGGGCAATACGACCGTCAACCTGATCTACGGGACCGACACCAACGGCAATGGCGTGGAAGAATTCGCGGTGACCAAGAAGTTTGTCAGCGAAACAGGCAAAACCGTCAAGGCCACCGAAACGGTATATCTCGACGTCGGCGATTACTTTACCGACGACGAGCAATATGCCTTTGGGAACCCGAACATCGGCTACCACTACGCGGGATATTATCTGGACGGCGATACAACCACACTGCATGCCGGAGCGCCGAATGTGGAAATCGGCCCCCTGAGCGTTCCCGGCGTTCTGGAGAGCTTCGACCACACCGTCACTTATGTCTACAATGAGGTGCGGTATGACGTGAAAATTACTTATGTGGATACGACGGGCGCAGAGCTTTCGGAGCAGTTCTCGCCGCGTATAAAAAACATGCTGGAGGGCGATGACTATGAAATCATGGCCAAGAACGTCCAGGGTTACCGGATCATTTATTATACGGTATCCACCGACCCGCTTAACACCCACTTCGATCTGAACACAGACCCGACGCAGCCGGTTACCGCGGATATGGAAATCAAGGTGGTTTACGCCAGCACGACGATGTCAATATCGGTACCGGTAAAGCTGCTGTGGGCGGCATTTGACGGCGGCGGCGGTTCCATTGAATCGCCGGAATTTCAGATCATCAACAACTCGTATTTCTCGGTGGACGTGGGCGCGAGGCTGAGCAACTCCACCTACTATGATCCCGATGGAACGATGGTCGTAGCCGTACCGGCGGCGGACAAAGAACTCAGACTCGACATTAACGGCAGTACGGCGAACGGCGTGACGGCATTGAATACCTCAACCTCACTGCTTTTCGGCGAAACGGGCTATCGGAATCTCGGCACCCTTCAGGCGAAAAGAACCGGCGGGTTCACCATCAACGGGAGCTACTTTGGCATGATTTCCACCGACGCAAGCCAGGCGCTCTACCCGGAATACGGCATGGAATTCAACTTTTCCATCAATGTTCCCGGCATTGGCGGACAGGTTATCATGGGTAAGGACCAAAACGGAGACGATATTGTCTGGAAAGTGCTTGACGTGGACGCACAGGGCAACTTACTGGTTATTTCGGAGAATATTTTGGAACGGCGAATATTCCACCACACTGCGGGCACTTGGCCCACATGGGGTAACAGCGATATGCGCGCTTACCTAAATAACCTGGGAGCCTATGCTTCAAACGGATTTATCACCAAAACATTTACAGCCGCGGAACAGACAAGGATTTTGACTACCAGCATAGAGACAGAAACGGCATATAATAATAGTACTCCGCTTACAACAAGCGATAAACTATTTCTACTCAGCAGAAGCGAGACATTCTTATATTTGCCAACTCAATCTGACAGAATTGCAAATTACAATGGAGTAGCTGAAAACTGGTTTCTACGCAGTCCGGGTAGTACTGATGGTCGTGTGTTGTATATCTCTGGTGAGAGTGGTTCGGGAGGTGCGGGTATTCTCTTTGACACTTATTACAGTGCTGCTAATTCTCAGGGCACCCGCCCGGCCATGTGGATCAGCACTCAATACTAAATGATAGCGACCACTTTGAAAAAGGAGGCGAATGAATGAGCGATAACAACCCCAATAACAACGATCCGCTTGAAACGGAGATAGAAGACATCCCCGGCGAGATAAACGGTAAGCCGCCCAATCCTCCGGGCGGCGGGGCGGCGGATAGTTCCTCTTCAGAGGGACTCACACCAGATAAAACAGGTAACCTTCGTAAGGATAAAAAACAGAGCCGTAAATCCAAAGATAAAATGAAATCCAAGAACAACGCCGACAAAGGAACGGCTAAAAAATGGTTGCCGCGGATATTCATCCTGCTCCTGCTCATTGTTATCCTGCTGCTTGTCCTCAAGCAGTGCGGGGTGTTCGATAAACACGAACCTGCTCCCGTGATCGCCGGAGACCTGTTCCCCGGCGGCAACGCCGAGGACGGCCCGCTGTCCGGCATGACCAAGGAGGAAATTCTGGAGCAAATGCAGAAAGAGGCCGACAAAGCCTACTTCTCCTTCAAGATCAACACCGAAATCGTCTTCAGGGACGGGAGCAGCGAAGGGAACCTGGGAATAGAAAACCCCAACAACAACGTCTACCCCATGTCGGTGCAGATATTCTTAGGCAAGGACGGCGCGGGGGAGATGATCTACGATTCGGGCGGGCTCATGCCCGACCAGCACATTGATAATGCCAAGTTAACAAAAGTTCTCAGTACAGGTACTTATGAGGCCCTGGCGTATTTATATGCCTATGACCCCGAAACCAAGGTTAACATTTTTAAGTCAACTGCAGAGTTGACAATCATTATTCAAAATTAAAGGAGAGATACTTAATGAAAATCAAAAAAATTATTTCCGTTATTTTATCGGCCGCAATGGCGGCGGCCATGTCCACATCGGCCTTCGCGGCCAACTGGACGCCTGACCCGGTAAACACTTATCCTACCGCCAACGGCCAGGAAGAAATCCCGATGTACGGTTATGTCGGTCCCGTCGTAACCAATCCGACCGATCCTGACCCGGACGATCCCGGCACAAACCCCTGGACAGCTCTGAACATCAGCGTTCCCGTGAAATTAATCTGGGCCGCCTTTGACGACGGCGTTTTGACCGGCACCGCTGTTGATTCACCGGAATATAAAATCATTAACAACAGTCAAAAGGACGTCACTGTCACTGTCACGGATTTTGCCACAACCAATCCTCTTGCCCCTGCTGACGGTGCCGTAACCCTCGGCTTCACAAAAACGACAGCCGGTACAAGCAGCGATAACATGGCTGCTTCCACCACCCTGGACAACATTACCGCCGCCACTCCTGCCACCGCTCAGGTGCTGGGCGTTATCGATGGACTGGATACGGTACAGGTAGGCACTCCATCCGCTACCTCGGGCGAAACATGGACATTCACAATCGGCGGCACTTATACCCCGAACGGCGCATGGCCGGGCACGCTGAAAACCCCCGAGTATAAAGTTACATTCAACTTTGCGCTCGTATAATCAACACAAAGAAAGGAGGTAAATCGATGAAACGCTTACTGAAAATAGGAATCGGACCGGTATGTGCGAT
>Ga0153928_1000357_pt1 | contig 23403 bp, 21 predicted proteins | sample TSNJ012MetaG_FD_106656 | JGI IMG/M metagenome (GOLD analysis project Ga0153928, IMG submission 106656) | Attine ant fungus gardens microbial communities from New Jersey, USA - TSNJ012 MetaG | ecosystem: Host-associated > Fungi > Mycelium > Unclassified | place: USA: New Jersey, Wharton State... | reverse complement strand
GTGTCTTGCCTCCCGCCTCCAGCAGCAGAACGTGAAAACGGCCGTTCTCGGTGAGGCGATTGGCGAGCGCGGCGCCCGCCGATCCCGCTCCAACGATGATGAAATCGACCGTGCGTTGCTCCATGGGGACTTGTCCTCCGGTTGGTTCCGCGTCTTGCCCCAACGACACCATCGAGGACGCCGATTGTCGAGAGCGCAGGTCGTGCATGCGGCTGCCCCGCTCAACCGAACATGCGCTCGCCGGCATCGATGTGAAGGGCGCTGCCGGTAATGGCGCCGGCACGTTCCGAGCACAGGAACGCGACCGCGAACGCGAGCTCGTCCGGCCGGGACTGCCGTTTGATCGGATTGCGTTGGCGCGCCAGCTCGGCGCTGCGCTCGGGGGTCAGGCCGGGATGGGTGGTGTAGTCGCGGACCGTCTCCATGAAGCCCGGATTGACGTCGTTGACGGTGATCCCGTACTCGCCCAGCCCCGCCGCCAGCGATTTGGTCAAGGTGCGCAGCGCGCCCTTGGCGGTCGAGTGCGGCACGCGGGTCCAGCCGCCGGTGTAGCCGTCCGGACCATTGATGTGGATGATGCGGCCCCAGCGCGCCTCGATCATAGCCGGCACGAAGGTTTTCGCGAGATACCACGAGGCGGTAAGCTGCTGGTTGAGAAAGAAATGCCAGTCCTCGTGGCTCGTCTCGAAGAATGTCTTGTGCAACCGTCGCGCCGCATTGGAGACGTAGATGTCGACGCGCCCGAACGCGTCCTCGGCGCGCCGCTTCATGTCCTCGATCGTGCCAAGCTCCCCGGCCGTGCCCATCACCACCAGCGTCTTCGCGCCGAGCGCCTGCGCCTCACCTTCGACGCTGCGAGCTTCGCCCTCGTTGGTGCGCGCGTTGATGATGACGTTTGCCCCGCGGGCGGCGAACTCGAGGACGATGGCGCGGCCGATGTTGCGGCCCGATCCGGTCACGAGGATTGTTTTGCCGGTGAAGTCGAGGTCCTTGTCGGTGGCCATCACCGCCCTCCCTGATTGCCGATGATCATCGCTACGCTAACGATTGCCCGAAAGATGCGAAAGTTCGGAGCGCCAAACGGAGCAACAGAATGAACGCCAACCCGCAACCGACGGCCTACGGCCGCATTTTCCCGCCGCGCGCAGACTGGCTCGCGCGGGCACCGGCCGAGCCGATCATCGAGCCGGAACTGCCGATCATCGACACCCATCATCACGTCTGGCGCGAGCGCGGGTATTACATGCTCGACGAGCTGCTCGCCGACACCGGAAGCGGCCACAACGTGGTGGCGACGGTCTTCATCGACTGCCGCTTCCAATATCGCACCGATGGACCGGCCGAGCTGCGCTCGGTCGGCGAGGTCGAGGCGGTCGCGGATCTCGCGGAGCAATGCGAGGTCGATCATCCCGGCACGACCCGCGTGGCTCAAGGCATCGTCGGCTATGCCGACCTCACGCTCGGCGATCGCGTGGAGCCGGTGCTGACGGCGCTGGTCGCGGCGGGGCGCGGCCGCTTCCGCGGCGTGCGCAATTCGGCCGGCTGGCATGAGGATCCAGTGATCGGCAACAACCACCACGGCGCCGGTCCCGGTCACTATTTGCGCGCGGATTTTCGCGCCGGGCTCAACCGGCTCACCGCGATGGGCCTGTCGCTCGACGCGCTGGTGTATCATCACCAGCATGCCGATCTGATCGATCTGGCGCGCGCCTGCCCGGACGCCAACATCATCATGAACCACACCGGCATGCCGCTCGGATATGGCCCGTTCGCCGGCAAGGAGCGTGAGGTCTATGCCCAGTGGCGCGCAAGGCTGCCCGACCTCGCCGCCTGTGCAAACGTCAGCATGAAGCTTGGCGGCATGATGATGCGGCTCGCCGCCTACGACTACAACCAGCGCCCGGCCCCGCCGTCCTCGCAAAAGCTGGCGGCCTATTGGCGGCCTTATATCGAACCTTGCATCGAGCTGTTCGGGCCCGAGCGCTGCACCTTCGAAAGCAATTTTCCCGTCGACAAGATGGGGATCGGTTATGCGGCCTTGTGGAACGCGTTCAAGCGCATCGCCGCTCATGCGTCAGCCGATGAAAAGGCCGCATTGTTCAGCGGCACCGCACGGCGCGTCTATCGGCTGAGCAGATGATCCCGAAAAAGCTTGCCCCGCACCTGAGCCGACAACCTCCGCTCCGTCTCCTGCCTACGGCGTCATGTCTCGGCCTTCGCGGCAGCGGCAGAACTCCAAAGGGCACCGGGATTGGCGCGGTCGGGATAAAGCTCCAGCATCTTGTCATAGAGCTCGCGGGCGGTTGTCGTCGCGTCATTCAGCCGAATGAAGTCACGGATATAGCGGCGCGTTTCTTTCACATTTTTCGGACTGTCATCGTTGCGGGGGATCTTATGTCCCGCAACGACCGCTGACGGTTTCAAAGCGTCGATTTTGTCGAGCGCAGCAATCCATTCCAACCGAGTTTGCCTGTTCGACTCAACGAGAAATGGATGAATGCCGTTGTAGACGGCATCGCCGGCGACGACCAATCCGATGGACGGGACGTGAAGACACGTCGTATCGTCGGTGTCCGTATGACCGACTTGGACAACGACCAACTTGTTTCCTTCCAAGTCGATCTCATCGCCTTGCAACGGATCGGCGATCGAAACGACATCCGGAATTTGATTTGGGAAAAGCTTACGCCATCGGCCATTCAATTTTTCCGGCGCGATCTGCAGCTTCATTCTGGCGACCACCGCGGGTGTGGCCAGTGCTTTCACGCCCGGAAATCGATCCTGCAGCACTTTTATCCCGAAGAAATGGTCGCCATGGGCATGAGTGACATAGATTGCCTTCAGCGTCTTTCCGCTCGCAACAATGGCGTCCGCCAAACCGTTGGATTGCTCCACGGAGAGGAAGGTATCCACCAGCACCGCGTCCTGCTCTCCGTAAATGAGAGTCGCCGAATTGGCGACCCACTGAAGGGACTCTTTGCCGGGTGGCACATCGCGGTTCAGGCCAGGGCGAGTGACGGTAAATACCTCATACCTCAATGGAGCCCTGTTACCGTCCGAACCCGCCATTGCCAGGCCAGGCATCATGGGGAGCATCGCCAGAGACATTAGCTTCATCATGTCGCGACGCTTCAAACCTCCCGCGGGGTAAGCGGCCGCGCCGCCGCCCGTGGCTCCGGTAACCATCGCCGTTCCCTTCAGCCCTGACATTTGAAGCCTCCTTCAGCGGACCGAGTTATTGAAGACGACCGTAATCATTGACTTTACATTACGGTCGTCACTATTACTGTCAAGCATCCCGCCGGGGCGGATGATCACAAGGACGAGAGCGATGCGAGTTACGAAGGAAAAGGCTACCGAGAACCGCGAGCGGATCCTGACCGAGGCAGCGCGCCTGTTTCGCGAGCGCGGCGTATCTGCCGTGGGCATGGATGCCCTGGCGGCGGCCGCCGGGATGACCCATGGCAGCCTCTACAGCCAGTTCGACTCGAAGGAACATCTGGCAGCAGAGGCGCTGGGTCGTGCGTTCGATGCCAGTGCTGCCAGATATGGTGAGGTTGAAACTCTCTCCGCATATGTCGAAAGCTACCTGTCGCGGCGCCATCGGGACACTCCCGGGAACGGGTGTGCGATTGCGACACTTGGGTGCGAGGTCCCGCGCCAGGGCAATGCGATGCGGCGGACCTTTACGGACGGACTTCGACGCATGATAGAGAGATTGACGCGCTTGGTGGGTGCTAAGGATCGCCGAAAACGCGAGAACGAGGCTTTGGCCATCGCTGCAACAATGGTCGGCGGCATGATTCTAGCTCGCGCGGTCGACGACCGGGAGTTGTCAGACCGGATACTGGCAGCGTGCCGCGCGCGATTAGGCCGGACCTAAGGCTCGATTGCCGCGGCTGGACGTCAAGCCAAACGACGAAGCGTGCCAAGGGCCTCGCGCAGGCGGGAAACCGGTACTGCTTTTCGAGATCATGCGCTAATTTAAGCGAGCGCGGGCCGAAGGGCAGAACGAATGAGCGACTGGAGCAAGGTGACGAGGCCCGTTCCCGTTCCCAACGAATGGACCAGGCCATTCTGGGACGCCGCCAAGCGCGGCGTTCTCGAGCTGCAGCGCTGCCAGAGCTGCGGACATTTTCAGCATCCGCCGTATGCGACCTGCGTCAAATGCATGGGAATAGATCTGAAGTTCGAAGCCGTGCGCGGCGCCGGCGCCATCTACGCCTACACCATCATGTACCACACCGGCGACAAGCGCTTTGCCGCCGCCGTCCCCTACGCCAGCATCATCGTGGAGCTTGACGAGGCCCCCGGCGCGCTCATCGCCGGCAATCTGCTCGGCGCGCCTTATACCCAGGCGAAGGTTGGACGGCGCGTCGAGGTCATCTTCGAGCCGCTCAACGACGACATCACGCTGCCGCAGTTTCGTTTGGTCGACGCGGCGCCTGCCCAATAGGGAAGAGCGGCATGTGGGAAAACCGGTGCAAGGTGGCCGTCAGCGGCGTGGGCTTTTCCAAGGTCACGCGCTCGGCCGAAATCCCGCTCGCCGCCCATGCGCTCGCGGCCGTGCAGGGCGCGGTTGCCGACAGCGGGCTTGCGATGTCCGACATCGACGGGCTCGCCACCTATCCGGAATTGCCGGCGACCGGCCACGCGGAGGTCGACGGCATCACCATCGTCTCCGTCAACTGCATGATGGCGATGCTCAAGCTTCCCAATCTCACCTGGCACATCCAGGTGGGCACGACCAACATCGGCGGGGCTGTTCAGCAGGCGGTCAACGCGCTGCTCGCCGGCGTGTGCAAATACGCGGTGGTGTGGCGGGCGATGCATAACCCGAAGGGAACGTATCAGAACCTTCCGGGCGGACAGGCGGCCGGCGCCGCGCAGTTTACCGCGCCCTACGGCTTCGGCGGTCCCGGGCAGGGCATGGCGGTCGCCTATACGCGCTGGCTCGAGCGCCACGGCCAGGACCGCACCAAGATGGCGACCTTGGCGCTGACCCAGCGCCGCCATACCCAGCACAACCCGCATGCTTTCTTTTACGGCGTGCCGCTGACGCGCGAGGACTATCTCAACTCGCGCATGGTGGCCTATCCTTTCTGTTTGTACGATTGCGACATTCCGGTCCAGGGCGCAGTCGCCATCGTGCTGACAACGGCCGACCGCGCGCGCGGCCTCAAGCCGAGGCCGGCTTATCTGGCGGGCTACGGCCAGCGACTGCACTTCGAGGTGGCCGGGCGCATCGGCAGCCTCTCGAGCTACATGGAAGGCGGCAGCAGTTCCGCCAAGCTGACCTGGGAGCGCTCCGGATTCGCGCCGAAGGATGTCGACGTCGCGCAGATCTACGACGGGTTTTCCGCCTCGGTGATCTATGGCCTGGAGTCCTACGGCTTCTGCCGCGAAGGCGAAGCGCTCGATTTCATCCAGGATGGGCGCATCGAACTCGACGGCGAGCTGCCGCTCAACACCTTCGGCGGCAGCCTCGGCACCGGCCGCATCCACGGCCTGTGGCACATCATCGAAGGCGCGCTGCAGGCGTCCGGGCGCGCCGGCACGCGCCAGGTCAAGGGCGCCAACGTTTCGTTCGTGGGCGCCAGCGCCCCGATCGTCACCGGGACGACGTTCATCTTTGTGGGCGAGCCGTATTGAATTTGGTGATTATACCAACGGCGCCAAATGCTGACTCGTCATGTCCGCGAAAGCGGGCATCCAGTATGCGCCACGGTCGCAGATACAACTGAAGCGGCGACGTTTACTGGATCGTCCGCTTTCGTGGACGATGACGATTGATGGGTCATTGCGAATTGCTCACATATTGCCGTGGCCGCGCGCGATGGTCTGGCGGATCACCGGCGCCGTGACCTGATCCGAGATCTGGATGTTCCACATTTCGCTTTCGCCCTGCGCGGCGAAATCGGCAAACAGCTTCGGGATTACCGACACATCGCGTATCTCGTGGCCGCGCAGGCCGAAGCCGCGCGCGATGTTTTCGAGCGCGGGCCGGCCGAACAGAGCCAGGCTGTCGTCGAGGCCGTCGGCGCGCAGCTTGTGAAACTCCGAACCGTATCCGCCATCGTTCATCGCGCAGATCAGGATGCGATATCCCTGACGCTTGAGCGTCTCGAGTTCCTGGATATGGAACAAGAGTCCACCGTCGCCTTCGAACAGCACGATCTTGCCCGCGCGGCCCTGCCGGCGCGCAGCCGCAACCCCAACCGCATACGACAGGCCGTTGCCGACCGCGCCAAATTCACGGACCGTCGTGTAGCGCTCCGGTGGCCGGCCGCGCATCTGGGTGTTGAAATAGGCTTGATGGCCGCTGCCGGCGACGATGTCCCAATCCTTTGGTACGACCGCATCGATGGCCCGGATCACCTCGCGCGGATCCAGCAGCCCCGGCGCGATGTCGAACGGCACCGAGTCCGCCGGCTCGGTCGCGATGCGATGCGCAAGCTCTTTCGAGCGTATCGCCGCCGACGTCGGCTTGCCAACGCCCAATTTCTTGTCGAGGCCGGCAAGGATTGCCTCGACGCCGACGAGCGCATCTGCTCTGACGTAGATGTCGGCGGCCTTCTGCCCATCGCGCAAGCCGCGTGGCGCATCGTCCAGCTGGATCTTGAGAGCCTTTCCCCAGTAGTGACCGCCACCGACGTAGTAGGACAGGCTCGTGCCGATCGCGAGCACGACGTCCGCGGACTCGTACATCTCTCTGCCCAACGACGTGAAGTAGCTGCCGGCGATGCCGAGCCCGAACGGGTGATCGTGGAAAAGACCGCGGGCGGGCAGCGTGTTGGACAGCAAGGCGCCGCAGCGATCGGCGAGCTTGGTCACCGCATCCCGCGCGCCGGACCACAGCACGCCGCGGCCGCCGAAAATGATCGGCCGCTTTGCCGCGGCCAGCCGCTCGACGGCCTCGGCCACGACCTCGGGATCGGGGTGCATGCGCCCGACCTTGGGCTGGTACACCGCCGAGGTCTCGTAGGGGGCGTTGGCCATGTATTCGACCTTCTGCAGGTCGTAGGGAATGCCCAGCACCACCGGGCACCGCTCGTATTTGGCGACGTGGAAAGCCTCGCGCACGTAGTCCATCATGCGCGGCACGCTGTGCGCGGCGATATATTTCGCCCCGGTTGCCATCACCAGCGGCGCCTGATCGATGTCCTGATTGTAGAACTTGGCGTTGATCGGCGCTTCGCCGGCGAACACCACCATCGGCAGGCGAGCGCGAACCGCGGCCGGCAGCGCCGTCATCAACTGGGTCACGCCGGGGCCGCAGGTGACCGAGGCAACGGCGAGCTTCCCGGTTGCTACATTGTAGGCGGTCGCCGCCGCCACGGTAGCGTGCTCGTGCCTCACGTGGACGGTATGCACGCCCGGCAGTTTGGCAAACGAAGTAGACCAGTGCATGTTGCCGTCGCCCATCAGGACGAACTGCGTGTCGACTCCCTCCGCAAGGAACGCCTCGGCGAGGGCCTCATAGAGTTTGGGCATGGGCGCGGTACTCTTGGATTATGAGTTGATCCGGTAGGCAACAAGCATGCCCGGCGGCGCCCCGTCAATTCAATCTACGCCGTCTGCTGCCGCTTCAGGAACGTGCGCGCGCGGTTGATGGTGCGCGCTTTCAGGTCCGCCGGCTCCTTCCAGGGAAACACGGTGATCTCGGCGTTCGGGCAGAGCGAGGCGACGTCGACCGACGCCACGAGCGGATGTGCGACGATATCGTCGGGCAGCACCAGCATCGGCGTCTGGCACGATTTCGCAAACTCGCGCGATACGCTGTACACGAAATCGGGCCGCACGCGGTAGAGGTTGTGCAGATATTTCTCGATGGTCTCCATCGACACGCCGGGATTGCGCTCGCGCAGCTCCTTAGCCCAGACAGTCTTGCCGGCGTCGTACATGTAATCCGGCTGCGCCGGGTTGTGTCCGACCGGCTGGCTCAATATCGCGGCTGCGACGCGCTGCGGCGCGCGCTCCATCAGCTTCATCGCGAACGGACCGCCGATGCAGTTGCCGAAGAAAAAGAACTTGCTGATGCCGAGATGATCCATCACGCCGAGCTGGTCGTCGGCGAACGCGCCCCAGGGATCGTCGACCGGCACCGGACCGGTGGACTCGCCGCCCGTGGCGTTGCGCTGGTCCATGGTGATGATGCGGAAATCGTTCTTGAACTCCTCCGGGATGTTGATCACCGCACGCGCCCACACGGCCATGCACGAGTTCAATCCGCCGCCAGGCGTCGCCAGCAGCGGGAAGCCCGAGCCGATCTCGGCATAGCGGATGCGGACATCGCCCTTCTCGTAGAAGCCGACCTTGGCGCCGGCCGGCAAAGCCTCCGGGGCCGCCGGTTGCTGCGCCTGCGCGAATACCCGCGATGCGGCGGCCGTCGCCGCGGCCGCGGCGCCGGTCGTCAGAACGGTGCGTCGGCTCGAATCGATCATCGCTACCTCCCCTGTCGCTGTTGCGGCTCTTGCGTGCGGCGCCCAACCCTTGAGCCGTTACGACAGCTCCAGGATTTGAGGGCTATTTCGTTGTACCACCGATTACGCCGGAGAGGGCCGATCTAGTCGGGACGGCAGGTCAGTGCAATCAATCTGCTGACGTCGCTCGCATGATCCATCTGCCGGCATTCGGCAACCAGGTTCGCATACTGGCGTTCGCCGACCGGGACCACGGCGCCGATCGGGGAGAGCCTTTTCGCCAGCTCATCGAAACTCATGACGAACTCGCGGCCGGTTGCCTGAAGGGTGTGGGCGATGCCGTCGCGCGTGTGAATCGTCACGCGCGGTGCGAAAAGAGGTTGCGTGTGGGACGGAATGAGGCGGACGCGCCGCATCATGTCGTCGATGCCTTGCGGATCGGCCTCGCCGACCCGTTGCTGCACGTTTTTGGTAACCGGGAATGACCCGGTGAGGATGGCATGGGCGGCGTAATACTGGGGCTGCTCGCGTCCCGGCTCGATGTCGGTCCGACGTGATGGGAACGCCGGGCTCGGGTATTGGGTCTCGAGCCAGTTCACGACGCACTCGACTTTCTCGACGTCCTCGGGCCGGATGCGGTCGCGCTTGCACAGCGCCGCGGTGACGTCGACATGGGCGATGTTGTAGCCCGCGGTCGAATAGATGCGATAAAGCGTCTCGAGGAACACCCAACGCTCGCCGAGCTTCTCGGTGATGGCGGAGAAGTCCGCGCTGCGTCGGCCGGCGAAGCTGTGGCTCAAGCGCCCTTCTTTGTTGCCGGCGTAGGCGAAATAGAAGCCGGCCTCGCCTTCGAAAACCGTGTCTCCGCCCGGTATCCCCTGGCGTGCCAGCCCGACGGCCAGCAGCGCATTTCGCACCGCCGCACCTTCGCGCACGGAGCGGCCGCCGCTGCGGCCGCCTTCGAGGTTGCCCGCAGCGAGATTCACGCACTGGGCGAGCGTGCCGTGAACCTGTTCCGCATCGAGGCCCATGATCTTGGCGAGCGCAACCGCGGCCCCGAAAATGCTGAACACGGGACCGGGATGAAATCCCCGCGCGAGGATGGTGGGAACGAAATCCGCCGCCAAACGATCCGTAACCTCGTAGCCCGCCGCCACGCCGGTCAGGAACTCGCGCCCGGAGCAGCGTGTTGCCTCGGCCGCGACGAGTGCCGCGGGCACGATGGCGCAATTCGCGTGAACCACCATCCGGAAGGTGTCCCACTTGCCGCCGGCAAATATCATCTCCGAATTGATGAAGGCAGCTCCGGCGCGGGTAAAGCGCCGCCCGTCGACGAGCGCCGTGCTCGTGCCGCTGCAACCGGCCTCTTCCTCCTCAACGAGGCGAATGGCCTGCTTCGTTTCCGGGAAATCATGGCCGAGCAGAGATGAGGACAGGCCTTGCAGCGTGACGCCGCGCGCGCGGTCGAGGACCTCCGACGGAATATCCGAATATGCGAGCCCCGCCACCCAACGTGAAAGGCGTCGGCTGATGCTTGCCGTCGACATGCGGTCTCCATGCATGAATGAGCTTTAAAGTATACTACGCCGCAAGATCAGGCGAACTTCGGAAATGGGACACGAGTGGAATACGTCATGCAACCGGTGCTTCGACTTTACGAGGACACATTATCGAGCGGCGGCGAGGCTCGGCTGCCGGCGCTGCCGCGTATCGTATTCGTCGTGCATGGCGCGCTCACGATCGGCGATCGCGGCATTGACGGCGGCGCGGTTTGGCATGGTGAAGGCACCGCCGTCCTGCGGGCGGGCAACACCGGTGCGACCTGCTGGCGCTGGGAACTTGCCGGCGGTGCGGGTGACGGCAGCGCCAGCGGTCATGGCGTGCGTTCGCGCGAGAAGCTCGCCGCACCCCTCACCTTGCCTCCCGGCGAACTCCTCCTGCGTTGTGACAGCGTCGCGTTCCCACCCGGCGGATGCGCGTATCTCCACACCCACCAGGGACCCGGTATTCGCTGTTTGATTGAAGGCGGCATTCGCATCGACACCCACGGCCATTCCACGTCCTACGGGCCGGGCAGCGCCTGGTTCGAGAGCGGGCCGGAGCCGGTGTTCGCGCAGACCATCGCCGACCAGCCCAGCCGCTTCATCCGCGTGATGATTATCCCGCGCGCGTTCTTGGGAAGAAGCACGCTCCACTTGGTCAACAAGGAGGACGAGGGAAAGCCGCGCGCCCAGCAGTACAAGGTCTATTTTGATGCGCCGCTGAATCTTGACGAGAAAAAATCATGACCTTGAGAGGTTGGTGAGGCATGTAGGGTGAGCTAAGGCCGCGAAGCGGCCGTTCCTACCAACGAGGATTGTTTGTTGTGAAATTGTGGGTATGCGGCTTCGCCGCTTAGCCCATCCTACGTAGCTGGCGCCGCTCAGAACACCCCGTCCGCTGCCAGGTCCGCGATCTCGCGTTTCGTCATTCCCAACAGCTCGCCATAGGACATATTCGTTGTCCTCGCCCGAGCACAGCGCGCCGCGGGCGGGCAGCTTCGTGCCCGGATACCCCTTCCGTCCCGCCGGCGGGCCGCTGTAGCCTAGGATAGAGCTGTCGGCGGGACACGCCGAAGCCCTATTTTGAGCGGCAGCGTCAGTGTCGTCGACGGGCTCGCAATGCGAACATCGTTTGGCCTGCACTCGCTGGTACGACCATCATCTGCGGCTACCGGATCGCACGCGATCGTGCCTTAGGGCAAGTTGGAGGTGGCGCCATGAAACTTCCTCGCCGCACGTTCCTACAGCTCGCCATCGGTTCCGCCGCGCTGCCGCTCGCAGCGCGTGCCGCAAGAGCGCAAGCTTATCCGACGCGGCCGGTGAAACTCATCGTCGGCTTCGGCCCCGCCAGTGCGGCCGATGTAACCGCGCGCATCCTGGCACAACGCCTTGATCAAACCATGGGGCAGCAGTTCGTCGTCGAAAACCACCCCGGCGCTGCAAGCAGCATTGGGGCCGAATACGTCGTGCGCGCACCCAAAGACGGCTACACGCTGTTGCTGGCTACGGTGGCCAATGCGGTCAACGCGACGCTGTCTCCCGACCTAACTTTCGATTTCGCCAAGGACCTGGCGCCGATCGTACTGGTCTCGACGCTTCCCAACATTCTGGTGGTACACCCCTCCCTTGGCGTCAAAAGCGTGCACGAGCTCGTTGCGCTTGCAAAATCGAAGCCCGGCCAATTGTCGTTCGGTTCTGCCGGCGTCGGTACATCGACTCACCTCGCCGGCGAACTTTTCAACATGATGGCCGGCGTCAAGATCGTGCACATTCCCTATCAAGGCAGCCCGCAAGCGGTAACCGATCTGCTGGCAGGACGTATCGGCATTATGTTCTCGCCGGTGTCGACAGCGCTGCCCCACATCGTCGCGGGCAAGCTCGTGGCGTTGGCTTCGACGCAGTTGCAAAGAGCGTCCGCCGCTCCCGACTTGCCGACCATGGCGGAACTCGGGTTCAAGGATTTTGATTGCGGCATCTGGTTCGGTTTGATGGCGCCCGCAGGAACGCCGCCCGCGATCATCAACGCTCTCAACCGCGCAGCCAACGATGCGCTTGCATCCGATCAGGTGCGTGCCGCGCTGCGCCAGCAAGGGATCGACGCGCTCGGGGGGTCGTCCGAGAAGTTCGCGAATTACATCGGAACAGAGATCAAAAAATGGGCCGATGTTGCGGCGGCAGCCGGTCTAACCGTCCAGCGAGGAAATGGCCCGGGATGAGCCGGCCATCCGCCTGCTCAGCGACGCTGCCTTCAACGCGCGGCGCTGAGAGGGCACGAGATGGCAACGTGTCTAACTGTCAAAACACCCCGTCCGCCGCCAGGTCCGCGATCTCGCGTTTCGTCATTCCCAACAGCTCGCCATAGACATATTCGTTGTCCTCGCCGTAGCACGGCGCGCCGCGGTCGATGCGGCCGCCCGCGAAGGCGGGGCTCTCGCTCAGCTTGACCGGCACCTCGGCGACCGGCCAGCGGCCGATCTTGCTGCCGGTCACCTCGGTCAGCCACGCGAGGTGGGATAGCTGCGGATCGTGATCGCAGCGATCCTCGGCCGTCTGGCAGACGCCCGCCGGTACGCCGGCGCTCTGCAACGCCAGCATCAGTTGGCGGGCCAACGTTTCGTTCGTCGGCGCCAGCGCCCAAGTCGTGACCAGGACGACGTTCATCTTTGTCAGCGAGCCGTATTAAGTCTGGGTCGTGTACTCATAAAGGGCTCTAGCCAATCCACCACTTCAGCACCAACCAGCAAGCTCCCGCAGCCGCAGAACCGGTCAAGGGTATGAGCAGCCCCCTGAGAACTAGGAGGACCGGAAGCGCCCATCCCGCCGCCTCGATGGCTTTTTCACCCTTCAAGGTGATTTGCGACCACCCTTTTCCAATGGTCACCTCGGGTACAGCCGTAGCCACGGTCGAATCCTCCATTGGAGTCTCGCACGACCTTCCGCGATCAACCTTCGGATCGCAACGCACTAAGGCTGCGTCCAAAATTCAGCACCATTCAACGCACCGAAGACTGAATGGTCTCAAACGTATACCAACTATCAGCGACTGCATATTTGGCGTAGCTTCACCCTAACTGCGTGATTTTTTCATAGCCACTTGCCCCAGTCAGCCACAGGTAGTCAGTGCGTCCGCGCTCCATGAAACGCAGGTAGTCCGCCCGATAGGCGACCACGGAAAAATCTAACCCTGTGTTATCGCAACATGGGGACATCAAGTCCTTGAATGCGGACCTGGTAATCCCTCTCGGTCGCTAGGCAGGCTCAGATCGATAATCATTCGGTTCCGTGTGCCGCCGCTTGATCGTCCTCGCCTGACGTTCTCGTCCCACCTTCGTCCCGAGCTCCCCTTGGCCCTTTCTATCCCGACGTGTTGTTCGGCCTCTTGCCGATGTCGCCGCAATTCTTTGTTGAGGGCAACCAGGGGCAAGTGACCGTTGGTTTCGTCTCTCATGGGTCCTTTGCTTTGTCAGCGTCCTTTCGATTGGAACGATTGTGGCGTCCGTTTTTGCGGATTTTCTTTGACAGTCCCGGCGCAGCGGCTCGCGACACATCGGATGCGCCGAGCGCGACGTCGGATTTCATTTCTGGAGTGTCGGTGTGGTTTTTATCTTGTGGCTCATCGTTGCCGTCGTCGTTACCGTTACCATCATCGTTATCTGGAGCACGATAAAAACGCGACGCTGAGTGAAGTTCGGATTCATCCAGCTTAAAATCATTGTAAATGCCGAGTTTCTTCATGATCTCAGGTAAGACCTGATGGAGTATTCGCATCCCGACAAGTAGCTCATTCATATAGATGTCTGGGTGCAGGCGCGATTTGGTAAATCCCAAGGCTTTGGCTTCGGCCTCATGTCCAAGCGCGTCATGCGACTCGCTGATCATGTCCATCAGTTCCGTCCTGATCGGAACATGGGCACGCAACGCTTCGTCCCTCAGAAGCGTGAGCCATTTTCTATAGTCGTTGTGCACCCTATATCTGAACTCTGCGAAGTTAGGCGCGAAACTCTGGTCGACCGCGAGCTTGGCCGCGGCAAGTTTCATGAGACAAGGCTCAATGTTCGCCGTGTCCTCGCCGCTCAACTTTTCGAAAAGAGCGTTATCATTGAGGAGCTCATCGACATAGGCGATGTAGAAGCCATAAACGTCCGCGAGAGATTTGTAGACCTTGTTGACGAGAGCAACATAGGGGTTCTCGTAGATGATCTCAATTTCCTCCCAATCAGCGCTGTCGTAATCCAGCACCAAATCCTGGGGAAATGTCTTGGGCGGCGCCACACCCATTTCGTTGAGCGTGTGGACTGTGTGCCAAGTCAAATTGTCTAGATCATCTTGAAGAGGGTAGGTGTCGTATCCCGTTTCCCCCCCCTCGTTAGCCATCTCTGCCAAGTAATGAAACAGTTTGTCCCATTGTTTGGCGTTCTGCAGCGAACCGGCCCACAGGACAACCGCCGGACTTAGATCGCCGATCTTTGTCAGTTCTTTGATCCGCTGCTCCATCTCCGACGACATATACTCGCCACTCTTCCACTTGCTGATCTGGCCCGGCGACACCCCAAGCCGAACTGCAAGCTCTTTCTGGCTGACGCCCAACATCGCCAGGGCCAGTTCAACGCCGGCCATCGCTTCCCTGTCCGCCATTTCGGTCCTCACTTCGTTTTTCTTAGTTTAGGAAATATCCATTCTACTTTACGAAATTGAGATAGAACATGTTGAGCGACAATGCAAATCAATTTAGTAAATGGCGAAGACCCCTGGGAGTCGCTTTTTGCCAACCCATTGATTTCTTTTGGACTTCCAAGTGATCCGATTTTCACAAAATGCAATGAAATTAATGTTTTGGTACGGCCGTCCAGATTCGTATCCTAGTCGCAAGGCCTACTGTCGCTTGGCCCGTGGATCGCCGTCTAAGGGACGGGGTGACCTTTTCGCTGGCTCCCGTCGCGGCGTTCGTACTGCGCAGCCCCGGGCGTGCGATGGCCGGGAGAGAATCCCACGGGCTCGCCCCGAGCGAGGCCACGAGGATCGGGGGCGGCGGCGGGACTTTAACCCGCGTCCTCGATGAGTTGGCACCTGGAGCCGCCGCCTGGACATTGGTCAGGATAGTCATCGCGCGTCAGAACACCCCGTCCGCCGCCAACTCGGCGATCTCGCGTTTCGTCATGCCCAACAGCTCGCCATAGACATATTCGTTGTCCTCGCCGTAGCACGGCGCGCCGCGGTCGATGCGGCCGCCCGCGAAGGCGGGGCTCTCGCTGAGCTTGACCGGCACCTCGGCGACCGGCCAACGGCCGATCTTGCTGCCGGTCACCTCGGTCAGCCACGCGAGGTGGGATAGCTGCGGATCGTGATCGCAGCGATCCTCGGCCGTCTGGCAGACGCCCGCCGGGGCGCCGGCGCTCTGCAACGCCAGCATCAGTTGGCGGGCGTCGTGCGCTTTAGTCCACTGCGCGATCATGGCGTCGAGCGCATCCTGGTGCGCGAGGCGCGCGGCAAGATCGACGAAGCGCGTGTCCTCCGCCCAATCGCGGCGCTTCGCGACCTCGGCCACGGCGCACCATTCGGCCTCGGTAAAACACGCAAGCGCGAGCCAGCGATCCTCGCCGGCGCAGGGGTAAACGCCGTGCGGCGCCGCCGGCTTATAGGGAGACCGGTTGCCGATGCGCGACCAGATGCGGCCGTTTGCCGACCAGTCGAGGATGGCCGTGCCGGCAATGAACAGGCCCACCTCGGTTTGCGAGGCGTCGATCCACTGCCCCTCGCCGGTGCGCGCGCGATGGAACAGCGCGGTCAGCATGGCGAGCGCGAAGCTGTAAGCCCCCATCCAGTCGAGGTAGGAGTAGCCCCACCCGGCCGGCATGGCGGGCTCGGGCAGGCCCGACATCTCGGAGAGACCGGCGAACGCATTGGCGATCGGCCCGACGGTACGAAAGCGGCCGTAGGTTCCCTGCGCGCCCATGCCCGACTGCTGCACGTAAATGATGTCGGGCTTGATGGCGCGAAGCTGGTCGTAGCCGAGGCCCCAGCTATCGAGCACGCCCGGCGAGAAGCCTTCGGCGACGATGTCGGACATCGTCACCAGCCGCCGGGCGATCTCCAGGCCCTTGGGGTGCCGGACGTTGAGCGAGATGCCGCGCTTGCCGGGATTCTTGTTGTTGAACTGCCCGCCCATGTCGGGATCGGTCACGCCGCGCAACGGCGCCGTGGCGCGCTCGCGCGCCGCGCGGCCGCCGATCGGCGCCATGGCGGCAAGCCGCGTGTCCGGATGGCTCTTGAGCTCGACCTTGAGGCACTCCGCACCGAAGGAGCTGAGAAACCGGGTGCCGCCGGCCGAGGCGAGAAACCAGGTGAAGTCGAGGACGCGAATGCCGTCGAGCGCAAACGGCTTGCCGCGCTTCGACGGTTTTCCCGCCCGCGCGCGGTCCGCCTTCGCATCGATCGCCGGCGCGCCGCGCTCCGCCAGATCGTCCACCATCGCGGCATGTTCATTGAGCTGCGGGGCACGGCGGCCCGGCGCCCAGCTCGTCGCCGTGCTGATCCACTTGCTGGTCGCGTAGCGAAACGACCGGCCAAGCTCGGGATGCTCGAGGTCCGTTACGCTGCCGCGCGCGATCCAGTGCGGATCGAGGGCGTTCTCGTGCGGCTTGCGCAGCGGCGCCCACAGCATCCCGTCCTGCTGTGCCTCGCGCCACGGAATATTCTCATAGGTGAAGGCGCGCACGAACCGCGCCACCGCCTCCATGGCGGGATCGCGCTTCGACTTGTCCGGTGCGGTCCCGGGAACAAAACGTCCGAACCTCGGCGGCGTGGCGTTTTGCGGATCGAGCCCCGGCTCGATGCCGTAGCGCTCCATGAGCGCGATCAGCTTGAGGCCGTCGTCCGGCCGGTTGCCGAGGTTGGCCATCACCCATCGTCCGTCCTTGGTGTGGGCGATGGTCGGGTGCGGGGAGATCGACTCGCGCGCATGGCGGCAGGTCTGGCGCAGCACCGGCGCACGCCGCATGACCCAGGTCATCAGGTCGACCTCGGTGCATTTGGCGACGGCCTCGTGCACCGCGCAGGAGACCTGCTGGCCCCTGCCGGTGCGGTGGCGGAACATGAGCGCGGCGATGATGCCCATGCTCAGCTGCTCGCCGGCGACGTGATAGGCGTGCCACATCTGCGGTGCGATCGGCGGCAGGTCGTACGCGCCGTCGGGCGCCGGGTCGTACCCGCAATTCATCATGACGCCGCCAAGCGCGAGATGGACGAGATCGCAGGCCTTGAACTCGCTCCAGGGGCCGTCATCCCCGAACGGCGTGACGCGGGCGTGGATCAGTGCGGGAAGCTTGTCGCGCAACGCGGTCGCGCCCAGCCCCAGCGCATCGAGCGTCCCTTTCGGCGTCGACTCCAGCAGAATGTCGGCGGAGGCGAGCAGCGAGCGAAAGCGCGCGGCGTCGCGCTCGCGCCCCAAATCCAGCGCGATCGAGCGCTTGCCGCGGTTATACTGCCAGAAGAACAGAGATCCCTCGGGATCCGCGCGATCCTGATAGAACGGTCCGATGCGCCGCGTCGAGCTTCCCCCCGGCGGTTCCACTTTGACGACGTCGGCGCCAAGGCCTGCGAGCGTGAGCCCGCAATATTCCGCCAGCTCATCGGCCAGCTCGATGACGCGGATGCCCGACAGCGGGCCCGGGCGCGACTCGCGATCGGGGGCTGGTTCCTCGGTTGCCGCCATGGTTCTCCGATCGCCCCCTATTCAACGTTCCCGGCACCGGCGAGGAAGTCACGGGTCCAGCCGGCGTAGTCGGCCGAGCGCGTCACCTTGGCCATCAGCTCCTTGGAAGCGAGGTTCTTCAAGTCCGCCGGGGCGGTGCCGTCGCGCAGCGCCTTCAAGGTGTCGTGGATCGCCCGTACGGCTGCCTGGAACGGCTGGTGGCCCTGCAGCGCCACGCGCACGCCCTTGCCGGCGAGATACGCGCGGTCTCCGAGTGCACCGCCACCGCCGAGGATGATGGGGATGCGCAGTTGCGCCGCCGCAGCCTCGAGCTGCTCCTTGGTCTTCACGCCCACAAGGAACACGGCATCGACGCCCGCCGCTTCGTAGGCCTTGGCGCGCCTGATCGCATCTTCAACGCCGGTGATGGCCATCGCGCTCGTGCGTCCTGCAATCGCCAGGTCCGGATCGCGCCGCGCCGCCAAGGCGGCCTTCATCTTGCCGACACCTTCCTCGAGCGAAAGCAGCTCCGCCTTGTCCGAGCGCCCATACCCCCGCGGCAGGTCCGTATCCTCGATGGAGAGCGCCGCGATGCCGGCGTTCTCCAGCTCCTCCACCGTGCGCATGACGTTAAGCGCGTTGCCGTAGCCGTGGTCGGCGTCGACCAGCAGCGGCATATCGACGGCTCGGCCGATGCGATAAGCCTGATCGGCGAACTCGCTCAGCGTCAGCACGATGAGGTCGGGTGCGCCGAGCACGGCGAGCGAAGCCACCGAGCCCGCGAACATGCCCAATTCGAAATCCAGATCGGCGGCAATGCGCGCGGAGACGGCGTCGTGCACCGAAGCTGGATGCACGCACGCGCTCCCAGCCAGAATTCCGCGAAACCGCGTGCGGCGAGCGCTCCAGCGCGAGGGCATGTCATCCTCCGTGGCGTTGTGATCGAAGCATCGACTGGTCGTAGCTCAGGCGAAGCAGCTTATGCCGGGTTGGGAGATGTTGAATAGCAGGGGAAGGTGCCACACCGATCGCCAACCCGTTATGGTGGATATGGAGGCTGACGAACTCCGGTCAACTGACCTATTTCGCCACCATGTTTGTTCTGCCGGTCGCATCAAGAAACGAGATCGGCTTTTGCTACAAAGTTCACCGACCACGCCGTAAGAGCGACGAGGGCGAGCGACGAACAGGTCCGGGTGAACCCTTTCGGACGGGCGCCTTCGCGAAGGGAACCGGGATCATTGACCGCGACGGCGCATTCGTCGCAAATGAACGATATGCGCAAGCATCTGCCGAATGCTTGGCTCGATGACCCAACCCGGCGGTGGCTGGCCGATGGCGGGCTCGCCGCCGCGGTCGGCGCAATTTATTTCCTTATTGCCCGCCTCAGCGTCGGCTTGGTGCTGCCCACGGGCGTGGCCGTCTTCTGGCCCGCAGCCGGCATAACATCGGGCTTCCTGATTGCGCTTGGCCCGCGCGTGCGTTGGCCCGTGGCGGCGGGGGTGACAGGTGCCTCGATCGCCGTCCACTACGCCGAGCCGTTGTGGGCCGGCATCAGCCTGGGCCTGTGCAACGCGGTGGAAGCCCTGCTCGTTGCCGGATTGATCCAGCGCCGTTTCGGCGACGAGTTCAACCTCGACCGGCTGAGCCAGGTTCTTGGGTTCCTGGCCGCGGCGGTCGTCGCCACCGTGGTCTCGGGGGTCGGCGGAGCCGCGACCTATCGGCTGCTGCAGGGCCCGTCGGCGGACCTGCTGATCACTTGGCACCATTGGTTCGCGTCGGACGTGGTGGGCATCGTCGCCGTCGCGCCGCTGGTGATCGGCGTTACGGCCGCGCTCAGGCAGCAGCCGCCGCGGCGCGAGGTCCTCGAAAGCGCCGCCGCGCTGCTCACGCTCGCGCTGATGACCGCGCTTATCCTTTCGCTGTCGCAAGAGAGCTGGGACACGATACTGCCGATCGCCTGGCTGCTGCCGATCTTGTTGTGGCTTGCCGCCCGTTTTCGGCCGGTGTTCGCCGCGGCGGCCGCATTCATCGCCTCGAGCGCGATCGTTTTGACGACGATCTTCGGCATCGGCCATTTCGGCGACGCCACACTCTCGATCGACAATCGCGTCCTCGAAGGGCAAGCCTGCATTTTGTTCGTCGCGCTCAGCGCAAATATTGCCGCCGCGCTGTTTGCCGAGCGCAAAGCAAGCGAAGAGCTGCTCGTGCATTCGAACATGCTGCTGGAGCGCGAGCGCGACAATAAACTGATGAACCTGGAGGCGATCACCGCATCGATTTCGCACGAGCTCAAGCAGCCCCTGACCGCAATCGTAACCAATGCCAGCGCGGCCCTTCGCTGGCTCACGCGAACGCCGCCCGATCATGGCGAGGTAAGTGGGGCTCTCGGCAGGATCATAGACGACGGTCGTCGCGCCGGTGAAGTGATCGACGGGATCCGCGCTTTGTTCCGCAAGGGCCGTCAGGGGCAGGGGCAGATCGACGTCAATGAGATCGTTGGCAGCGTGCTCCGGTCGCTCAGCGGCGAGTTGAAAGATCGCGGCGTCGAGAACCGCACCGAATTGGCGCAGCTGCCGCTCGTCGAGGGCCATCGCGGGCAATTGCAGGAGGTGATTTTCAATCTGGTGCAAAATGCAATTGAAGCGATGGCCACGGTGAATGAGCGAAGCCGGATATTGCACGTGAAAACCGAGCCGCACGGGCGCGATGCGGTTGCGATCATGGTCGAAGACTCAGGCCCGGGGATTGCGCCGACCCAACTCGACGGCATTTTCAACGCATTCGTCACGACGAAGCCGCACGGGATGGGTTTGGGGCTGGCGATTTGCCGGATGATCATCGAGCATCACGGCGGCGAGCTTACGGCGTCGTCGGACGGCCAGAACGGGGCATCGTTTCAATTCGTGCTGCCGATCAAATCGGCCGACCGCTCTAGAGCGTGATGACTTTTCTTCGAATCGTCATCCCGCTCTAACTTGTTTTTGGAGCATGATCGCTTTTCGGGATCATGCTCTAGCTGATCACTCCGTTTTCGTCAGGATCGCCACGAGCGAATCGGGCTGTCCGGCCCAATGAATGTCGGCGATCCGCCAGCCGGCCGCGGTCTTGGTGAGGTCGAGTGTCACGGTGGTAGGTTTCTTCTCGCCCGGCGGCGTGAAGCGGGCAGTGCCGGTCGCGCGATCGGCTGCTGCGCCGGCCAGCACCTTGAGGTCGATCCTGGTCGGCGACCAATCCTGTCCGCCGATGAAGGGATCGAAGTCGAGCTTGCCCACCTCGTTGCGTTTCGCCGACGTGGCGACGTCCTCGCCGATGAGCTTCGCCACCGACGGCACGAAATAGCGAGCAGCCTTTTGCTCCGAGCCGATGTCGAGCGCCTTGTCCGATTTCTGGTAGACCGCGTAAAGGCTTTGCAGGAACGCCTGAGCGCTCGCCGGCTGCGCCAAGCCACCCGTCCCGAGCAACACTAGCAGGCTCGCGGAAAGCGACGCGAGCACGACGCGGAACCGAGCTTTTCGCATGGACAAACTCCTGCCGCGTCGGATCCGGGCTCTCAATCGAGCGCTATGCCGCTCGCCTTGATCGTCTTTCCCCACTTCGCGATCTCGCTTTCCAGGAAAGTCTGCAAATATTGCGACGACCGTTCGTCGGACGGAACCAGATCGGCACCCATCTTGTGCGTCTGCGTCTGCACGATCGGAAGCTCCATCGCCGCAACGGTGGCGGCATGGAGTTTTCGCACGATCGCCGCCGGTACGGCCTTGGGCGCGGCGAGGGCGTACCAGATGCCTACGTCGAAATCGGCAAGGCCCTGCTCCCGCGCCGACGCCAGCTCCGGCAGGTGCGGCGAGCGGGTTGGCCCGAGCGCCGTGATCGCCTTGATGGTGCCGCCTTCGATCTGCGCCCGCGCAGTGAGGTCGGTCAGGCACAGATAGTCGATCCTTCCACCGATCAAATCCTGCAGGGCCGGCGCTCCCCCGCGATAGGGAACGTGGGTGACGTGGACCCCGATCGCCGCGTTGAACAGCGCGCAGGCGAGATGGATTCCGGACCCGGCGCCGGCGGAGCCGTACTGCATCTTCGCCTGGTTCGCCTTGGCATAGGCGATGAACGTCTGCAGATCGTCGGCCGGCAAATCCTTGCGCACCGCCAGCACGAGCGCCTGCCGGCTGATAAGCGCGACCGGCGCGAAGTCTTTCATGGTGTCATAGGGTGGATGTTTGTAGAGGGCCTGGCTGTGCGCATAGGTGCCGGTCGAGCCGAGCAGAAGCTGATAGCCGTCGGCCGGTCCCTTCGCCACCCGAGTGGCGCCGATCGTGCTGCCCGCGCCAGTGAAGTTCTCGACGATCACGTTTTGGCCGAGGACCTGCGACAATCCTCCCGCCAGCACGCGCGCGGTGCCGTCGGCCGCGCCGCCGGCGGCGAAAGGAACGACGATGGTCAGGGACCGGGTTGGCCAATCCTGCGCAGTGGCGCTTAGCGGTGTCACGGCGCAAAGCACGACGCCGATCGCGATCGCATCGCGCAGCAAGGCTCGCCCGCGCATGTGTCCGCTCCGCGCTTGGCGGTATCGCATCCGCCGCTCGGCGGCCATGTGGCGCTCGGATATTCGTCGAGTCAATCCAAGCTCACGCCGCTCGCTTTGACGGGCCCGCTCCATTTTTTGATTTCCGCCGTGACGAATTGTGTCAGATAGTCCGGGGAACGTCGATCGGGAGCGACGACGGTCAGGCCAAACACCTTCAACCTGGCTTGCACCGACGGGCTGTCGATCGTCGCGACGGCCGCATCATGAAGTTTTTGGACAATCGGCGCGGGCGTCCCCTTGGGCAAGAAGAAGCCGTTCCAGTAAGTGGCTTCAAAATCGGTGAGACCCTGCTCATGGGCGGAAGCCAGCGTCGGTAGCGTCGGCGACCGATCACGCGACAAGATCGCGATCGCCTTCATGGTCTTGTTTCGAATTTGTCCGATCGCGGCCGCGACGATGGGACAATAATAGTCGATCCGACCCGCGATCAAATCTTGCAGTCCCTCCGGTGCGCCGCGATACGGAACGGGCGTGACGGCAACTCCCATCGCCGCATTCAAATACGTGCAGGTAAGATTGGACCCGGAAGCCGGTCCTGCCGAACCGTACTGCATCTTTGCCTGATTTGCCTTCGCGTACGCGATAAACTCGGGCAGATTGGCGGCGGGCAAATCGTTGCGCGACACCAGCAGGAACGGCTGTTCGACCATGAGCGCGACCGGCACGAAATCGGTCAGGGCGTTGTAGGGCGGCTTTTTGTAAAGCGTTTGACTTTGCGCGAAGGTGTCGGTGCCGCCGAGAACGAACTGGTAGCCGTCAGGCGCCGCTCGTGCCACGCGGTAGGCGCCGGTCATGCCGCCTCCGCCACCGACATCTTCGATGACCACCTGTTGGCCCAAAATCTCGGACAACCGAGCACCGAGGATGCGTGCCAGGACATCCGACCCGCTGCCGGCCGGAAATGTCACTACCATTGTCAGCGGGTGGCTCGGCCAGTCCTCCGCGACGGCAGGCATGATCGCAGCGGCGAGCACTGCGCCCAGGAGAAGGCTTCTCATGCTCCACATGGGCTTCTAACCATCGACGCGAAGCTGTTGACGCAGCATTGACGCGCAGCGCCGGAATTCCCGTCGTCAGCAGGCTTCTATCGGCGTCACCAGCTTGACGCCCGGCAGCATGATGCCGCCGCGGTTCCCGATCTCGGTGCCGCCGTATCGGTCG
>Ga0153928_1000355_pt1 | contig 23460 bp, 29 predicted proteins | sample TSNJ012MetaG_FD_106656 | JGI IMG/M metagenome (GOLD analysis project Ga0153928, IMG submission 106656) | Attine ant fungus gardens microbial communities from New Jersey, USA - TSNJ012 MetaG | ecosystem: Host-associated > Fungi > Mycelium > Unclassified | place: USA: New Jersey, Wharton State... | reverse complement strand
GATAAAGAGCTGCCGCACCTCTTACTTTGTCATAAATCTGTCCGTTTGTCCACTCCGCCTCACCACGCAGCGCCTCATAAAGGGAGGAGGTGTTGACAATGCCAAGTTCTGCATCACCACCTTGCAGCAACTCCATATTTGCCGTCCCGCCGCCGGTTGTTTCCGAAGTAAACATAAAATACTCCGGCAGCTGCTTATTAATAACCTGGGCGATTCCCCCGCCGATAAGGTAGAAGGTGCCGCCAACGGAACCTGCCGCAACCGAATACTTATGGGGGGAAGAAGCTGCGGCCGTACTGCCGGTTTCGGATGCCGGGCCGCCGCCACACGCAGCCAGGCCTGCTGCCAGAGATAATGTTATTAAAATTGACATTGCTTTTTTGATTTTTTTCATAAAATTCTCCAATCTGCCACCGTATCGGCAGCTATTATATTTTTTCAGCTTTTGAGAGGCACCAGGAATACTCGCAGCTCCCGAAATGCCTTCCCGCTTTTCAAACCGCCGCCGCACACATGGCCGCCGGCGATTGCACAGCTGGCATGAATATGGACAAACAGCGGGCTGCTCTTATCCGGGTACACATGCTCCAGCGCCGGATCCATTTTTTCTCTTTTCATAACCTCACCGGTAAATGACAAAATCTCGGCTGCTCCATGACAGGGTGTCGATCCGGTTTTCAAAGGCAGTTCATTTTCTACCGGCGTGGTAAACGTCATCTCCCAAACGGAGCCAACGGCCCCCAGTATCGCAGCTGCCTCCCACTCCCGGGCCAACACATACTCAATAATCGCCGCCCGGATCTCTTTGCCGGTGGGAATGATGATATCGTATAAGCGATCCATGATCAATTTCCTTCCACTTTCTTTTCCGCCTGGCTGGCCGCAATCAGAATCGGATCATAGACCGGTGCCAACGGCGGCGCATAGACCAGATCCAGCTCACTGATGCGGCTGACGGTCATCTTTGCCGTAATCGCGGTTGCCAATACATTGATCCGGCCGGCCACACTGTCACTGCCAATTCCCTGGGCCCCCAGAAGCCGGCCGCTTTGCCTGTCAACAATCAGACAAATGGTATTGGGCTGACCCCCCGGATAGTAGGAGGCCCGATCTGATTTGGTGATGACAGAGCTGGCCGCGTCGTATCCCGCCTGCAGTGCCTGCGCCATGGTCAGACCGGTCGCGGCAATGGTAAGGCCAAAGATCTTGGTTACCATGGAACCAAGCACGCCTGGAAATACGGAACCTTTTCCCGCTATATTTTCGCCGGCAATCTTGCCCTGCTTATTGGCAGTAGTCCCCAGCGGAATATATACCGGTTCGCCGGTGATCAGATGCCTGGTCAACACACAATCGCCGCATGCCCAGATACTGGCATCACTGGTCTGCATCGTATCATCGACAATGATGCCGCCCTTAAGCCCGGTCTCAATCCCCGCCTGCCTGGCCAGCCCGGAAGCCGGGAGTACACCGATTGACATTACTACAAAATCAGCCGGCTGCTTCTCCCCCGTCACCAGTCTTACGCCACAGACCTTGCCGGCTTCGGTCAGGATGGCATCGATATCGGCATTCAGGTGAACCCTAACCCCATGTTCCTGCAGGAGTTCCTTGACCTCCCGCGAAAATTCCGGATCAAGAAACGGCAGCAGCCGATCCAGCTTTTCATATAAATACACGTCGGTACCTGCCCTGGTAAGCTCCTCCGCCATCTCCAGACCGATAAAACCGCCGCCGACAATGACGGCTGTCTGCCACCGCCCGGCGGCCTGCTTCTTTAACCGGATGCCATCCTCTACGGTACGCAGGTAATAGACCCCGTCTGCGTCAACTCCCGGGATGTCCGGCCGAATCGGCACCGCACCGGTGGCAATCACCAGTTTATCGTAGGCATGGACCGATCTTTTCTGCTGTTCCAGATCCTCTACCGTGACCGTTTTCTGTTTCCGGTTGATGCTGGTTACCCGATGATGGATAAAGGTGGAAATCTGCCTTTTGGTCCTAAGTTCTTCTGCTGAAACCGCAATTAAATCCTCCGGTTCTTTAATCAAATCGCCCACAAAATAGGGTAATCCACAGGCTCCGTAACTGACGTATCCTGATTGCTCAAAGACCGTGACCGTCAGCTCCGGATTCAATTTCTTTGCTTTCGATGCGGCACTTAAGCCTGCTGCCGTGCCGCCGATGACAATTAATATTTCCTTCATAAGATACCCCCCGGATTTTATTTGATACCGTACTTATCAATCACTCCCATTTCTCCCATCATGGTTTCCAGCTCCTTTAGCCGCCCGCCGCTATAAGCCTGGTACGGCCGCCGCAGATGTCCGCCCGGCAGGCCCAGAATATCCAATGCTGCCTTAATCACAATGGGATTGGAGAAATCATAAAGCTTCTCCAGAAGCGGATACCATTTAAAATAACTTTGACGGCATTCCTCCATAATCGTCATATCCGTCCACATCCTTGAGTAGGAAGCCGCCTCCTCCGGAATAATATTGCCGCCGATATTTGCTGTTCCGGTACCGCCAACGGCCAGCGTGGGAATGACGATGGAATACTTGGGATAATCGCAGCACATCATCTTCACCTTGTCACCACATAACCGCTGTACCTGCACCAGCTGCTGCACACTTGGCAGTGCTTCCTTATCGACCACAAAATGCGGATGGCGGTCAGAAAGCATTTTAATGGTTTCCGGCATTACCTGAACCCCCAGCCGGGAAGGATTATTATAAATTCCGCAAGGTATTTCGATCGCACTCATACACGTATCCAAATGCGTATATACGGAAGTCTGCGGAATCAGCACATAAGGCGGAACGGTGAAGATCACCCCATCGGCCCCCTCCTTTTCACAAAACCGGGCAAAATCCACACTCTGCTGCGTTGTCAGCGCCGAGGCACTGAAGAAGACCGGAATCTTGCCCTTGGCCATCCGGATAACCTCGCTGACAATGTTCATTTTCTCTTCTAACGTCAGCAACGTAACTTCCCCGGCGGATCCCAGGACAAACAGCTGCGAAGTCCCATATTGGATCTGCCGTTCCATCAGCGTATGAAAGCCCTGAAAATCAATCCCATCCTCCTTTGTGAAGGGCGTTGGCATGGCCACCCAGGAACCTTGTAAATTAATCATAACAAAAACCTCACTTTCCTTGATTGTATGGCTATATTGTACAAATTTTGGCGGCAATTCGTAAACATATTCATACACAAGGTATAAAATATTATATTGTAATATTTCTTACATAAATTATCAAAAAAAACCAACAGAGAGGCATGCTCTCCGCTGGTTTTACAACCGGTTCCGACACTTGTTTTTGTCCATAAAGTCTGCATATTCCCTGGCATTCAACTGGATATTCCGATTCAATATTCTGATGAACCGTTCGGCACACAATTCGTTGATCAGTTTTGTAACGGTGACTCTTGCACCGCCGACAATGGTACTCAACTCATATTGGGTATAAGAAACTTTCAAATTCAACCATTTTCCTTCGATCAAAACGGAGGGATCAGCAGTGTAGCAAAACAGTCTGCGGAGCCGGTCCTTGCAGGAATTAAAGGATAAATTGGCGATCTCATGGCGCATAATAAGCATTTTCTTCGAATAGCTTTCCATTATGGCATCCCGGAAAATTTTGTTGTCATCCAGAAGCTGCTGATAAGTAGATGATGGAATTTTGTACAATACTGTTTCGATCTCGGTCTTTGAATACAATCCGGTAGGTTCTCTCATCGAGCAGGGCGTTTCCCCAAAAAACCAACCGTCACTTAGCGTGTACAGGATTTTTTCGGTACCGTCTATGCCGATCATGTAATGGCGTGTGCGTCCACTCATAACATAAATAACATCATTCATCGGCATACCTGGCTCAAGAAATATATACCGGGCGGGATAAACACATTTCTTCCCATACTGCCGGATTAATAATCCAAGCTTATTATCTGGCTCAAGCGGCAGTGTCAAGTTGCTGCTGTCAAAGTTCATGGCCTCACTTCCTTATCTATCATACTGATGCATTAATACAAGTATAGCATGGTTTGGTTGAATCTGCAAATAGCTGTATTCAAATAAGGTCTTCAAACTAAGGTCCGAAATGCATATGCATCTTCCATGGTTTTGTTCAGCCCATACCCCACCTGCCGGGAATTGCGCGGACATCCGCAAAGCAGGGCGATCTGCCCATAGGTGGCGACTTTTCCAGACGGAATCGCCTGACATACAATTGTTACCCGCTGATAAAAATCCATCTTGTTTCACTCCTTTACTTGACACTCTGTATGGTTTGCCGGAATAGTATAAGGAAAAGGTTATTGTTAGGGGTGCTGCTATGCTTTTCGAAGCCGTCATTCTGGCCTCCGCCCTGTCCCTGGATGCCTTTGTCGCAAGCTTTGCTTACGGCAGTAAAAATATAACGATCCCATTTAAATCGGTTCAAATCATCAACTTCATTTGCAGTGGGATTACGGGCCTGTCATTTTTAGCAGGCGGCCTGCTGAAGCACTATATTCCCCATCAGCTGACGGTGGTTCTCAGCTTTATCATTTTATTTGTTCTGGGGATGATAAAACTACTGGACAGTACCACCAAATCAATTATTCGAAAGTACAACCATATTCACAAAGAAATCGCGTTTTCTCTGTTCCATTTTAAATTCATTCTGAATCTGTATGCCAATCCGGAAGATGCCGATGTGGACAATTCAAAAACGCTGTCCCCGGTGGAGGCGGCTTCCCTGGCGACCGCCCTTTCCCTTGACGGCATCACGGTCGGACTGGGCGCTGCTCTCGCAAATATCAATGGCCTGGCCGTTTTTATCTGCTCTTTGCTCACTAATATGACCGCTATTTTACTTGGCAGTCTGACCGGCCGTAACATGGCCGGTAAAACCCAGTTTAACCTGTCCTGGTTAAGCGGTGCCATCCTGCTGATATTAGCTTTTGCAAAAATTCTATAGCGTTTAAAAAAGCCCTTGTTACCAACAAGGGCTTTGCAAATGCCGTTATAACACTTTACTCAAAAAGCTCTTCAACCGTTCATTCTGCGGATTCTCAAAGAACTCTGCCGGTGTATTTTCTTCCATAAAACAGCCTTCATCCATAAACATCATCCGCGTCGCCACTTCCCTGGCAAAGCCCATCTCATGGGTGACGACCACCATCGTCATCTTCTCCTGCGCCAGATCCCGCATCACTCCCAGCACCTCACCGACCATCTCCGGATCCAGTGCCGAGGTTGGTTCATCGAACAACATCACATCCGGTTTCATGCACAATGCCCGCACGATGGCAATTCGCTGCTTCTGTCCGCCGGAAAGCTGGGAGGGATACGCATCCGCCCGGTCAGCCAGACCGACTCTGTGCAGCAGCTCCTTCGCCGCGTGCTCTGCTTCCGCCGGACTCTTGCCCTGAAGCTTCATCGGTGCCAGGGTCAGATTCTTCATAATCGTCATATGAGGAAACAGATTGAACTGCTGAAAGACCATGCCCATGCGCTGACGGTGTTGATCAATATCGGTCTTAGGGTTAACAATATCCACGCCTTCAAAGTAGATGTGGCCGGAAGTCGGCTCTTCCAGACGGTTCAGACATCTTAAAAAAGTACTCTTCCCGGAGCCGGACGGCCCCACGACAAAGACCACATCCCCTTGATGGATATCTACCGTAATTCCTTTTAACACTTCCATACTGCTGAAGCTTTTATTCAGGTTTACCACCTGGATCAAAGGTTGATTTAAATAATTAGCGCTCACTTTGCCGCAGCCTCCTCTCCAGTAATTTTACAAAATAGGAAAAGATCATTACCAATACCAGATAGATGACCGCCACTGCAAACAGTGGCATAAATGCATCATAGGTCCGGCTGCGGATGATATCACCGCCCTTTGTCAGATCCTGCAGCGCAATATAGCCGGCAACAGATGTCTCTTTCAGCAGAACGATAAACTCATTGCCCAGCGTCGGCAAGACGTTCTTAAATGCCTGCGGCATGATAATAAACCACATCGTCTGGGAATAGTTAAACCCCAGACTGCGGCCGGCTTCAAATTGTCCGGCATCAATGGAGGAAATACCACTACGGAAAATCTCCGCTACATAGGCTCCGGAATTGATTCCGAAGGCCAATACCGCGGCCAGAACCTTATCCACTTTAATACTCCCAAAGATTACAAAATAAATAATCAGCAGCTGAACAACCACCGGTGTTCCCCGGATAATCGTCAGATAAACCGCTGAGAGGGCATTTAAGACTTTCAACTTATGGGTCTTTTCATAGGTCGACCGGATCATGGCAATCAAAAAGCCAATCAGGATTCCAATCAGCACGGAGAAAAAGGTGACCTTCAGGGTAACCACCAGGCCGTCGGCAATATATCTCCAGCGGCCATCCGCAATAAAATTCAGGTAAAATCTTTCCTTCATGGTATTTCTTCCTTATCAGAGTATTTTTTCTTCTGCAGCTTACTCAGCGGTGATGTATTTATCAATAATTGCCTGAAGTTCTCCGGACTCTTCCAGCTTTGCAAGAGCAGCATTCATCTTGTCAAGCAGCTCGGTATTGCCCTTCTTCACACAGATCGCATATTCTTCTTCCGTCAGCGGCTCCGCCAGAAGCTTCAGTTCGGTATTCTGCTCAACAAACACTTTTGCCGGTTCACCATCGATTACGACCGCATCGATTTTATCCTGCAGCAGCGCCTGTACCGCTTCAAAGCCCTTGTTGTAGCGCTCCAGGGTAGCTCCTTCAATATCCTCGGCATAAATATCACCGGTAGTCCCCAACTGTACGCCAATGGTCTTGCCGGCCAGATCATCTACCGTCGCAATATCACTGTCCTGCTTTACAATGATGACCTGAGTTGCTTTTGCATAGGTGTTGGTGAAATCAACGTTTACCTTACGATCATCATTCACAGTCATACCGGCGGCACCAAAATCAGCCTTGCCGGACTGAACCGCCGGGATAATCGCATCAAAGGAAATATCCTCCACTTCCAGCTCCATGCCCAGTTCTCTGGCAATCGCGGTGGCAATATCCACATCGATGCCGACGATCTGATTATTGTCATGATACTCATATGGCGGGAATTCAGCATTGGTTGCCATCACCAGTTTTCCGCCGGCAGCCGGCGCTGCGGTGGTCTCTGCTGCGGCTGTATCAGCTGCGGTGGTCTCTGCGTCTGTGCTTTCAGCGGCAACTGTCGTTGGCGCTTCCGTTGGTGCTGCTGCTTCTTTGCTGCTGCATGCTGCCAATGAAGCAGTCATGCAGACGGCCATGGCCAATGCAAATACTTTCTTTTTCATAAATATAATCCTCCTCTTAATAAAAAAAATTGCTAACACTATTTATTATATAGTTTTTTAAGAAATTATCAAGAGCATTTGCATCATTTGGCAGGGAAACCACAGCATATAGGCATAATGTATAAATATTTATTATATTGAATAAATACTTATAATAATATTTACTAATAAGCCAAGATATGATAAAATCCTGGGAGCACGGCCATATTAAAATGGCAGGGGAAAAGAGAAGGAGAAGTAAAATGTCAAACGAAAAAGCTAAAAAGATTTTCAAAGTGCCGCACACCTACGTGATTCTATTCACCATTATCTTGATCATGGCGGCACTGACGTATGTAATACCCGCAGGAGTATTTGAAAAGGTGGTCGACCCGGAAACCGGAAGAAGTCTGGTGGATCCGGCTTCCTTTCATCTGGTCGAAGCGACACCGACTACATTTTTCAGCCTGTGGATGTCGGTTATCAAAGGTATGAATCAATCTGCTGAGATCGTCTTCTTTATATTAATCGTCGGCGGAGCATTTGAAATCATCAATAAAACAGGTGCCATCGAAGTTATGATCAGCAAGATTGCCGTAAGTTTAAAAGGTAATGAAAAGCTGATGATTCCAATTATCATGTTTATATTTGCTATTTTCGGCGGAACGATCGGAATGTCGGAAGAAGTGATCATCTTTGTTCCGATCGGAATCGCCCTGGCCAGAGCACTGGGCTATGATGCGATCGTCGGTACCGCTATGGTTCAGTTAGGGGCCGCATGTGGCTTTACCGCAGGTTTTATGAATCCGTTTACCGTCGGTGTTGCCCAGGGTATCGCCGAACTTCCGTTATTCAGCGGAATTGAGCTGCGGATCGTTCTCGGTCTGGCCATCTGCGTGATTACGATCCTCTACCTGTTCCGTTATGCCGGAAGAATCAAAAATAATCCGGAAAAAAGTATCATTGCCGACCTGGAAAAACAGGAAAAAGACACCATTATTGATTTAAACAATATAAAAAACCTGACGCTGAATGATCTTCTGGTGCTGCTCACTATGCTGGCCGGATTTGCTTTCATTATCTATGGTGTGTTCGCGAAAGAATGGTACATCAATGAAATCGCGACAGCATTTCTGGCAACCGGCGTGATTGCCGGCCTGTTTGGGAAAATGGGGCCGAGCCGGATTTCAACCGCCTTTTTAGAGGGTGCAAGAGGAATTATCTTTGGTGCAATGGTCGTTGGTATCGCCAGAGGAATCCTGGTTGTCATGACGGAAGGTTCCATCATTGATCCGATCATCAATTCCATGGCGGTTTTTATCAGCCGATTGCCGCAGTCGATTTCTGTTGCCGGCATGTACATTGTCCAGGTAATCATCAACTTTTTTATCCCGTCAGGAAGCGGACAGGCCGCAACCACCATGCCCATCATGATTCCGTTATCTGATATTCTGGGAATCAACCGGCAGGTTGCCGTTCTTGCATACCAGCTGGGTGACGGCTTTACAAACAGCATCATTCCAACTTCAGCAACTTTGATGGCGGTATTATCCATTGGTAAAATCCCCTACGAAAAATGGGTGAAATTCCTGTGGCCACTCATGCTGATGTGGATCGGCACCGGCGGTGTCTTTCTGTTGATTGCCAATGCAATTGGCTATGGACCGTTCTAGAAGCGGAACAGGAAAGGCTTGAGGATTGTGAAAATGAAAGAAAACATGGAACAATGGGAACGTCAGCTGAAAACGGAGCTGATCCATCTAAGTACTGAGATCTATAAGCATCCTGAGTTGGGAAACGAAGAAGTGCTTGCTTCCGGTCTGCACATGGACTTGTTGAAACAATACGGGTTTGACGTGACCGCCGGTTATCTGGAGATACCGACTGCATTTCGCGCCGAATACCGGTCTGGGAAACCTGGCCCGGTCATCGCCTATATGGCTGAATATGATGCCCTGCCGGGCATCGGACACGGATGCGGGCACAATATTCTGGGAGCTGTCAGCAGCGGCGCCGGGATTCTGCTTAGCCGTCTGGTTGATGAAATCGGGGGGGCTGTCGTCGTCTTCGGCACTCCGGCCGAGGAGACGAACGGGGCAAAGGTAATTTTGGCGGAACGGGGAGCCTTTCATGACATTACTATCGCCATGATGGCCCACCCATACAGCGGTCATGTAAAAAGCGGTTCGTCACTGGCGATGGTTGCGCTTCAGTTTGAATTCCGGGGGAAAACCTCACATGCGGCATCGGCACCGGAAAAAGGGATCAATGCCCTGGACGGTGTCATCAACACCTTCAATAACATCAACGCACTTCGCCAGCAGGTAAAGTCAGATGCCAGAATCCACGGCATTGTAAAGGAAGGCGGGAAAGCGGCAAACATCATACCTGATTACTGTGTTGCACAGTTCTATGTACGTGCCGCCACCAAAACCTATCTTCTTGAGTTGACCGAGCGGGTAAAGAACTGCGCCCGCGGCGCGGCTCTGGCTTCCGGCACCGAACTTACTATCTCGAATTATGAATTAAGCTACGACAATCTGGTCACCAACCAGAAGCTCTCTTCCGTGTATACGGAGATTCTCGCCGGATATGGCGCGGTTATTGAAGAGCCAAGGCCGGAAAACGGTTCACTGGATGCAGGAAATGTAAGCCACATCTGCCCTGCCATACATCCTTATTTTGATATTACCGAAAGGGTGCCTGTGAATCCTCACAGTACGGATTTCGCCGACTGTACGTTAACCGATTACGCTTATGACCAGATGATGATAACGGCAAAATCACTGGCGCTTACCGGCGCTAACATCATCCGGGATCAGGATTTGTTTGACGCGATCCAGTTTGAGTTTGAACATGCCGTGAAGTGATAAAAAACGGCGCCGGTTGGTCTTATAGCTTTGCCGCAAGAATATCGGCAATTCGCCTGGCAGCGAAACCGTCGCCGTAAGGGTTGGAAGCCTGGCTCATCGCTTTATAAGCGGCGGTGTCGGTCAACAGCCGCTTAAACTCCTGATAGATGGTTTCTTCACTGGTTCCCACCAGTTTGAGGGTTCCGGCGGCAATCCCCTCCGGCCGTTCCGTGGTATCCCGCATTACCAGCACCGGTTTGCCCATGGAGGGGGCCTCTTCCTGGATGCCGCCGCTGTCGGTCAGAATCAGATATGACCGTGACAGGAAATTATGGAAATCCAGCACCTCCAGCGGCTCAATGATCCGCACCCGCTCATCTCCACCCAGTACTTCGTGGGCCGCCTGGCGCACGGCCGGGTTCATATGAATCGGATAAATCACCTTGATATCCTCAAATTCATTGACAATCCGCTTAATTGCCCTGAACATATGGCGCAGCGGCTCACCCAGATTCTCCCGCCGATGGGCCGTCAGCATAATCAGCCGGCTGCCCTTTGCCCAATCCAGCTGGGGATGGGTGTAATCCTCCTTAACGGTGGTTTTTAATGCATCAATAGCCGTATTGCCGGTGACGTAGATGGTGTCTTTTGCTTTGCCTTCCCGCAGCAGGTTTTCTCTGGACATCTCCGTTGGCGCAAAATTGAAACTCGCCAGAATTCCGGTTGCCTGACGGTTGAATTCTTCCGGGTACGGCGCATAGATGTTGTATGTACGAAGCCCGGCTTCCACATGTCCGATCGGGATCTGCAGGTAAAAGGCGGCCAGGGCCGCTGCAAAGGTAGTCGTGGTATCTCCGTGTACCAGCACCACATCCGGGCGCTCCTGCACCAGCACCGCCTTAATCTTCTCCAGAATTGCAACCGTCACGTCAAACAGGGTCTGCTTATCCTTCATAATCGAAAGATCATAATCCGGAACGACCTGAAATGCCGCCAGCACCTGGTCCAGCATCTGCCGGTGCTGTCCGGTTACGCAAAGGACCGTCCGGATCTCTTTTCTTGCTTTTAACTCATTGACCAGCGGGCACATCTTGATCGCCTCCGGGCGGGTTCCGAATATTATCATTATTTGCTTCATACAGCAATCCTTTCATTGATTTCGATCTGAAATTAATATATGCTGGTGGTGTATGATCAATCAGTATTATTGTTGGTGGAACGGACGAAGAAGTTCACATTGTTTTGGGCGGACAGTTATGTTACAATAAGCGTATATTTTTTCGGACGAATCAAATTCCAGGAGGTTGAAATGGCTGTTGAGAAGCAATATTTATCGGATATTGAAACTATATTATCGCACCGATATGATAACGGAGCCGATTTCTGGACCACGCCGGATAAACGGCTATTAAAAGGTTCTCCATTCTCAGCTTATAACAGCGCGCTCATGTTGCGGGAGTTGGGCATGGAACCCACCGACCCGGTACTAAAAGAAACATCTGCGTTATTTTTTAACGCATGGAAAGAGGATGGACGCTTTAAGCTATATCCCAATGGCGGTATCCTGCCATGTCATACAGCCCTTGCAGCGTCTTTGCTATGTAATATGGGGTACCAATCCGATGAAAGACTGCAAAAAACCTTTCAGTATTTTCTTGAAACCCCCTACACGGACGGGGGCTGGCGCTGTCATAAATTTTCCTTTGGACGCGGCCCGGAAACAGAGTATTCAAATCCATTTCCAACGCTTTCTATTTTAGACGCTTTTCGGTTTAGTGATTATCTTAACACAGAACCGTCCCTTGACAAAGCGGTAGAATTTTTATTGGAACATTGGGTAATCAGAAAACCCATCGGCCCCTGCCATTATGGAATGGGTACCTTGTTTATGCAAGTCGAGTATCCTTTCAAAGAATATAATCTGTTCCCATATGTATATATTCTGTCATTTTATAATCGCGCAAAGGACGATCAGCGTTTTCTGGAGGCATTTGAAGCATTGCAATCCAAACTCGTTGACGGGATGATTGTAGTGGAGCGGGTGGTTCCAAAACTGGCAAAGCTCTCCTTCTGCAAAAAGGGTGAGCCGAGCGCATTGGCGACAAAACGCTATCACGAAATTTTAAATAATCTTAATATGACATACTGTCGTCATATTTAGTGTTATATAATGGCCCCAGGCAGTAAAATAATTGAAAAAGGAGTGTGTATTGTTATGCCTGATGCAATTTGGTTTATCTCTTATAAACTCAAGAAGGATGTATCGGTAGAGGATTTTTTGCTCGCATCAGAAAAGTGTCATAACGAGGTTTTATCTAAGCAAAAAGGCTTTATTTCCTGGGATGTGCTTCGTGATGGCGATACATGGGTAGATCTTGTGAAATGGGAGACAGCGGAGGATGCCAAAAATGGCGAAACCGCAGGTGCAAATAATCCTGCTTCGCATGAGTTTTATTCTTTTATAAACATGGATAGCTGCAAACTTCAGCTTTATTCTGTTGAAAAAAGTCACTGACAGGATACAGCAGCGGGGCGATTTTCGCCCCGCCGCCTTGACATTTATGTCCATCACTTTATTCCGTCTTCTCATAGCTAAAGCCACGTACTATTCCAATACATCAAGAAAAATCGCATCCAATCCTGTTGTATCATTCTTCCTGTCATCAGCAAGACCATTTACATACTCTTTTTGCCGGGCAATCTCTGCCTGAATAAATGCCTGGATCACCGGAATCGGTGCATTAAGTTCCTTTTCGTCCGTTTTCTTTTTGAGTTCCAGAAGTTCCTCAATTGCCCTTCGCAATTCCATCGGCATATCCATCTTCATCAATTCATCAAACCGTACCGGCGGCGGACACTGAAACCGCTCAATATATTGCCCGGCAAGCAACGGGCGCAGTGCATAGAAATACTTTTTATATTTCACAGTTTCTCCTTGCAGGAATTGACAATAAGTGCTATTGGCCGTTCCATAATAATGATATGCCGCCGCCTTTATCGAGAAATATTCCTTTGCCGCTTCATAAATCCGGCTCCACGTTTCGGTGGTCTTATATACCACCGGCGAATTGCTCCACTCAAACAAGGTAGCGTTCCCTCTGCGAAACTGCAGCAGCGCCTTTTTCAAATCCCAGCCGTTAATATCCAAAACCTCATCCAACTGCCATTCAATCACATCTCTGGGTTCCTGAATCTTAAGATAATCCACTTTCCGCCTCACATAAATGAACCGGACATCATAATCACTGTCTGGTGAAGCAAACCCCCAGGCACGGCTTCCGGACTCTACGGCATGCAGAATTCTGACCTGTTCCTTTTCTTCAATTTCCGCCATCTTTTGCCGGATCTCTTCTCTGATTTTACGTTCACACATTAATAATCACCCTCAATTGCCCTTCTGTTGACCGATTCCACAAATGCTTCCACTTGTTCCATGTCCGGATAATCCGGCAGGCGGCTTTCCCTGGCTGCCTGTTCCAACCGTTTTTCATAATCCGCCAGAATCTCATAAAATTCACCATCAAATGTCTTGTCTTCTTTCTGGAACCCGCCATTTCTGATGTTCAGAAGCAATTCCAAATCATCTTTCCGATTGGTATTGATCTCCCCTTTTTCCAGAATATCAATTGCCATCATAAATAACCGAATTAAGTGCATCGCATGCTTGTTTAGATGATTGTCATCCTTCTTCTTATTGCGTTTGCCGATTTTGTCATAATCTTTTACCACATTATGCATTACTGCCCACATATTCTCATAATCCCGCAGGGGCAAATGCCGGTAATCTGCATCCACAAAAATCTCCGTCTCCAGCTCCGGGGTCTCTGCCTTATCGATATAAAGCCGGATCTCCCCTTTCGCAAAATGATCATACCGGCGCTGAAAATCTGCCAATGCATTCTTCACGGAGTTGAAAATATGCTTTTCCCGCTCCTGCTGCGGCATGGAATCCCTGGCAATGGCATTCTGCAGCCGCCTTAGCTGTGCTCCGGCATAACCACCAAACGATTTTGCCGCCCGCTTGGATAAAAACAGTATTTTATGATCCAAAAGTTCCTGCCCCAGCGGAGTCTTGATCAGATACTCGTTTTCCGGTAGTCCGAGAATTTCACAGGTATTTGGATTGCACTCCAGCAACAGGCGGACCATTTTATTAAAACCGTAAATCACTGTATCCGTCTGACCATCCTCATACTGTTCAAAATGTGTCAGTCCGATTAAATCAGACGGCAGTTGTAAGGTGATTCCCCGGATGTCAATGTCACTGTTCTCATTATTCGTACCATAAGCGTAGCTTCCCCCTAATCCCAGAAGGATCACGCGCTTTCCCAGGCGCTTATTGGTTCTTAAAAAATCATATTCGCTTGTATTAATCAGATTTTTATAATCGTTCATTGAATCATCCCTCCAAATTATCCCGCTTTTCAAAAAACGCTTTCTTCACCGCAAACTCGTCCGCAGAATAAACTTCCTTACATTATAACATTTGCCGCTCTTTCAGACAAGCTGGTTGCCCCGTCCTGGGTGCATATTTCAAAAGTGCAAGCATATATTTTTAGTGGAGAATAATATTGACTTTTCCCTTTTTGCTTGCTAGAATGTAAGTACAAAGAAAGTTTACCACTGACCGATATGTGGTATATAAATGGTCGGGTTGAAAGTTTACCGCTGACCAATATGCGGTATATAAATGGATGGGTCGAAAGTATAGTCCTTCACCGTAAGGTGGAGGACTTTCTGATACTGATACTAAAGGGGCGCATATGCAGAATACAGGATTTTACATCATAAAGGATAAATTTTTCGAAGATATGAATGATCATTATCGGATTTTTCTCAAAAGAATTCTTAAGTCTTTATATTTCATAATAAATTCCACTATAAAAAAACGCTTTTCAATAGAATTTTTCATTTCTCCAAATTATCCCGCTTCTCAAAAAACGCTTTCTCCAGCACCGCAAACTCATCCGCCGAACAGACTTCCTTACATCGCTCCATACTTTGTTCCATTTTATGTAACACATTCCTTATCTTCTCACACGGGTACTCTTCACACTGATTACATTTTTCCACTGCATGTTCCTTAATACACTCCACCAAATGGAACCCACATTCCTTATCCAGGGAGCACCCCGAACATTTCATTTCCTCGGCAGGCAGAATACGATTCCGCCACCCGGCCCGATGCCATAACTCGGCAACACGCTCCAGCTCCGCTTCTGTATGTGCGGTATACCTGGGACAAACACTGCAATCATCACCGCAAAAGGAGTACAAATGGTCCAGTATCTGCTTCTGCACCTTCTTGCTGAAGCTCTGCAGTACCGTATCGTAAGCCTGGTCAATCATATTCAGTATCTCCTCTTCCGGAATTTTATCCAAAAAAACGGTGTTCCAATATGGCTGCTGTATTGGCGGACAATGATATCCCCGGACCACTGCCCCCGGATATACCTGCCGGTAAAATTGTCCCGCATCGGCGGTGCATTTTAGTGTTATTTTATAATCCTCCGGATTTGGATATATCTGCGCAAATACCTTTCCGTTCAGTTTATAACAGATAGGAATCTCGCCAAAAGGGTAGGTTTCACAAGCTTTCCACTTATTAATACAATATTCCTTTAGTTTTTGCAGTTTCATGTTGTCCTCCTTTATCATATTATTCATCGCTCAATAACCGTTTCAAAAAATACTCCCGATTATTAATAAACATCTCCGTCACCTGATAACTTTCCGTCGCCAAATACTCGCAGGAATGAATCTGTCCATCATCAAACGTTAAAATCTGCGCTCCCGGCACACCTAACAGAATCGGCGAATGACTGGCGATGATAAACTGCGCCCCGCTGCCTGATAACCGATGAATATCCATTAATAATGACAACTGCCGCTGCGGTGATAAGGCGGCCTCCGGCTCGTCCAAAATATAAATCCCGTCTTCCACAAAATTTCCATGGATCAAAGCCAGAAAACTCTCCCCATGAGATTGCTGATGAAAAGATTTTCCGCCAAATCTTTCATAGTAAATTTCAATGGCATCCCCATCCCGGTATTCCTCGGCTTGACTGGCCACATTATAAAAACTCTCCGCCCGCAAAAAATAACTCCCTTTTGGTCTGCGGATTCCCTTTACTACCCGAATAGCCTGATGAAGCTGCGAATGGGAATCAAAAGTAGAAAAACTGTAGTTCCTCGTCCCACCTTCCGGATTAAATCCATAGGCTACGGCAATCGCCTCTAACAATGTTGATTTTCCGGAGCCATTCTCCCCGACAAAGAATGTAACATTACCTTGAAACGTTATTGGATGATCGAATTGCAATGCCGAAATTGCTCTTAAATAACTGTCATCATCAATGCGGCTCCAGTCAATACTGATTTCTTTTATAAATTGTCCAGTCATATCACTCACTCCTGCGCTTTATATATAAGGCGGCAAAAACGAACAAATCAGTTTCACCAGTTCATCTACCGGCTGTCCCTGCTCCTCGCTCAACCAATAATTTACAATATTCCAGAACCCACCGACAAAAAATGCAATGGCATATGGCTCATCCTTATTCTGATAACTCATGGATTCCGTATGGTATTTTCGATGAAACTCCACAAAAATATCATTTAACTGATCTAAAAACAATGGCAGCAAGCGGTGCTTACGCAACAGTCCGAAAAACTCCCGATTCTCCTGGCAAATCGTCAAAAACGCCCGGGCTACCTCTTCGGTTGGCAGCTGATAATCCCGAGCCAGCGACTTGTCATATTGATCCGCCAGCTGCTGCACCTGATAGCTAAGGATCTCATCCTTACTTTTAAAATGCCGATAAAATGTCCGCCGATTTAAATCTGCCCGCTGTGCAATCTCTAAAATGGTAATCTCACTATATGGCTTTTCCTTCATCAGAGACAGCAATGATTTACACAGCCATTCTCTGCTTCTTTCCACTTGCTGATCAGATTTTCTCGCCATTCCTCTTATCTCCTGTCACACTTTTGCCAATTTGCTGCACTTGTTCTCAAGCCATTGACCTGGCTTCATTTTTCCATTATAGTATAAAAACACCGGTGTCACAAGTGTGACTTTTAATTGCAGAAAGGAAAAACCTATGAGTAATTCATCTGTCTGCCCATGGTGGGCCGGACCGGCATTGAACTGGTCCTTACGCAAGCTTTGGCATAGCCCTGAAACTATGTTATCGCCCTATTTGAAACCTGGCATGACGGTAATGGATGTTGGCTGCGGCATGGGATATTATACTGTTCCCATGGCAAAGCTGACAGGTTCCGCCGGTCAGGTCGTTGCTGTCGACTTACAGCCGCAAATGTTATCCGGTATGCTAAACCGGGCCCGCAAAGCGGGCGTCGACCAAATCATCAAAACCTGTAATTGCAGTACCAATTCCCTAAAAATTGACACGTGGAAAGAGCAAGTGGATTTCGTTCTGATATCGATGATGCTTCATGAGGTGCCGGATAAGACCCATTTGATCCAGGAAGTTCAGGAAGTACTGGCTCCTGGCGGACATCTTTTGTTTATAGAGCCGATTTTCCATGTGAATAAGGCTAATTTCAATGAAAGTATCCGGTTAATGAATGCCCATGGCCTGGTTGTTGCAGAAAAACCGGCTATCACGATGTGCCGGTCGGCAGTTCTGGTAAAACGCAGGTAAAAAGGGTGCTATACGCAAAAGGCGTCAGGTGCAGATTATACTGCTCTAACGCCTTTGCCATTTACCCGCCAATCATAACCCCAATATTTCCATGCAGCCAAATTCTTATCATTCCTGCAAGGATGAGATGGGCTGGATAATAGAAATAGAAAAACCACTTCATTCCGTTCCATTCCCCACGTTTGCCATTATACAGCTTTAATATTGGAATTGATATAATTACAAACAACTGAATCAGCCCATATAATGGATTGACAAAAATGATATAAACCAGCGCGTAGCCACAAACCAGTTTCATCATTTCTGTCATCTGCCTTTTGAAATTTCCCTGATGACGTCCGATTTGAACGATCGCCATCGCCCCAATAGAACTCCAGTCAGCACAGAACGTAATAATACAAATGAACACCATCGCAAGGTGCTTCATCCACGGTTTCCATTTTGGATCTTCACTCTGATCAATTGCCAGCGCCACCAGCCCCCAGGCAAGAGTCCAGATCACACTGGTCTGGTTGAATACCGTTGTCTGAAATGGTATGAAGGGAATCCCAAAGGCAAAATTATAGGCAAAATGTGATACAAAAGCAAAAACAAACAATCTGGCCGCATACCGTTTTATGTTACGGGTATAGTGATAACCCTCAGCAATAAAAAACCATATCGTCGGAGCTGCGATCCGGCCAATTATATGCAGGAACAAGATACCCACACTGGTTGGGTAATTGGGAAACACTACACTGGTAATATGGTCAATTGTCATGGCAACAATCGCAATCATTTTCAATTCATTACCACTCAGGCCTGTTTTTGCCAGCTTCATAATGGCTTACCGCCCTTCTCTTTCCGGCTGATTGTTTGATTAATTGAAGTGGCCACTTCCATCAAAGAAATCAATGATATCACATATGTCACAATAAATGTCGGAATTAAGATCGGGCTAATTTCCCATACTGTTCTCCAGGTAAAGGTAAACATACCAAACAAACTCCCTTCCAGCAGAACCACTCCATAGCAAATCGCCGCGCGTAAGACAACATCAAAAAGCATTGAAGAGATGTCTTTCCTTTTTTCCACATAATCCGTCAAAGCCATGCCGATTGCTATGGTAAATGACATTGCAAATAACTGCAGAATTATGTGGTTAGTAATAACTGGCACAATCTGATACCGGGAGAAAAACACAAAGAATAAGACAATGGTGGTGAAGCTTGAACACGTAACAATCATTATTTTTTTCATTCCGCTGCCTCCTGTTCGATTTTTTCACGAAAGCTTCTTAAATAATGCTTTGAGATCACGATTTTTTCACCGTTACGAAGCCGCGCTTCCAGGCGGCCACTGAACCCGGCCCGCACAGAAACAACATGATTGGTATTCAAAATGCAGCTTTTGCTGATTCTGACAAAGGGCGTTCCACTCAGCGTTGCTTCCAGCTCATACAACTTCCGGCTGCAAGGATACACCTGCTCTGCCATATACAAAAAGGTCTTATTGTCCGCCGTGTCAAAATAGTAGATATCCGCTAAAGGAACCTTTTTTGTTACACCTTCATATTCAATCATAAAAGAAGAGGCAAATAAATTGAGTTGCTCAACCAGACGTTCCAACTCCACATCCATTTGACTATAGATGATTTTAATTTCCGGCTCCTGACAGTCAAACGACTGTTTCATGGTTATCTTCACGCCTCACGTCTCCTTCCAAAAATCTATTTCCATTTTACCAGTCTTATCAATTATTTCAACCAGATTGATGGTAAGATGACTAAAAACAGACGTAAAATGAGTACCCGCTCAATATGCTCAATATTTTCTAGATTCCTGCCCATGATTATAACTGTGAAATCATCCAATATCACTTGATTTAATAAAAAGCAAAAAGATGCCTCACTTTACAAAGTAATAAGCATCTTCTTGCTTTTGTTATTCCACATCGCCTTTTTGCGGCTCTGTCCACTAAATTCTACGTTCAATAATTTTGTCAATCAAACCATATTCCAACGCTTCCGCCGCACACATAAAGTTGTCCCGGTCGGTATCTGCCGCAATCTGCTCGATCGTCTTCCCGGTATTCTCTGCCAGAATCTGATTCAAGCGCTGTTTGCTGCGCTGCATATAATCCGACATGATTTTGATATCACTGGCCGGCCCCTGAATTCCTTTTCCATGCATCGCCGGCTGATGAATCATGATCTCTGCATTCGGCAGTGCCATTCTTTTGCCTTTCGCACCGCCAGCTAATAAGAATGAACCAAAACTGGCCGCAAATCCAATACAAATCGTTGATACATCACATTTGATATGCTGCATCGTATCATAGACTGCAAAACCGGCAGTTACCGAACCCCCCGGACTGTTAATATACAATTGAATATCCTTCTCCGGATCCTGGGCATCCAGGAACAGCAATTGGGCTACTACCAGGCTTGCCGAAACATCGCTCACCTCTTCCCCTAAGAAAATAATCCGATCTGAAAGCAGACGGGAAAATATATCATAGCTTCGCTCTCCTCTCCCAGTCTGTTCAATTACGTAAGGAATTGTACTCATGCCGCCATTTTCCCTCCTAACATACGCAGTCCCATGACAACCTTCGACTGTTTGGGCAGAAATACGCCATTCTTTCTATATACTTGCGGAGATTGCAGATATAGCTGGTGAAATGCCAAAGTAAATGCTTGCTGTGAATTATAGTGAGCCTCCTGAGCAATCTCCACAATCGGCAGCTCCGTTTCAACCAACTGCCTGGCGGCTTCTGTCAGGCGACGGGTTTGGATGTATTTATATATAGTACATCCTACTTTTCTTGAGAATAACCGGTTTATATAGAATTTCGAATAGTTAAGCTCGCTGGCTACATTGTCCAAAGATAAATCCTCATGCAGATTCGCTTCAATGATATCAAGTATATTCTTAACGATGGAACTCTCGCTCATAAATCACACTCCTGCCTGTTTTTTCTATCATTATAGCACGTTCAACTTATGTGGTCTTAATAAAAATTGACTTTATCATAAAATCTTGATATCGTCCACTCGGAGGGTCTTGCCTAATGGAGCCAAATTGAAATTCCTCTTGCGCCCGAACATACATTCTGATACAATATAGTCAGAACATGTGTTTGAGGCAAAATGTCACTTTGCTTTTCAAAAAGGAAACCAAAGGATTAATTATGAGGTGGCGAGATGACAGGACAGAATAAATATACTCATATCATTTGGGATTGGAACGGAACACTTTTCGATGATGTAAATTGGTGTATATCTGTCATCAATTCTATGCTGAACAAGCGTCAAATAAAAACGCTCAGTAGTGTTGCAGAATACCAAAAGGTTTTTTGTTTTCCTATTATTAATTATTATCGAAATGTAGGCTTCAATTTTGCTGAGGAACCTTTCGAAAAACTGGCTAATGAGTATATTTCTCTTTATCATGCAGAGAAAAGCGGTAATTGCAAATTATATAAGAACGCATTGTCTGTTCTAAAAACCTTGCAAGACAAACAAATAACACAACTCCTTCTTTCTGCATCAGAAACAGGTAATTTAATATCGCAGATGAGTGAGTTTCATATTCAGCACTATTTTGACGAGATTCTTGGCCTTTCAAATGTTTATGCAGCCAGTAAAATTGATATTGGGTATGACTATATAATCCGAAAACAGGTTGCCGGTGCTGTCTTAATTGGCGATACGGAACATGATTATGAGGTGGCAAATGCGCTCGGGATCGATTGCGTTTTAATTTCAAATGGTCATCAGAGCAAAGATAAGCTGTTAACCTGTAACGTCCCTGTTTTATCCGACATTTCTCAGGTTATCGAATATTTGGAATAAACCCACTCTTGTGTACGGAGGTGGATGGTGGTGAAAACAAAATTCACCTTTGGCGAAAGGCTCATCCTATTTTTGTGGAAATATTTATGTTTTTATGTTACTATTGCATCTGAACAAGGAGACTACTGTGTTAAAAGTCACAAAATTAATATTTTTCGAAGGGGAATCACATGATAATTCGAGTCGCAACGCTTGATGATTTAGATGCTATAAAAGAACTGTTTCAGGAATTGGATACGGATGCTATTAATTCCCAACCCGAACACTTTCAACGAGGGGAAAGAACAACCGACTACCTATCTGGGATAATCAATGATGATATCTCGGTTTTTTTACTAGCGGAGGAAATCAAAGGATTAAGTCTATTGGTTCCATGCAAATACGCTTATCTCCAGGATTTTATAGTTAAAGAAAATTTCCGAAATAAAGGTATTGGGTCGCAACTTTTAATCGAATCAAAAAAGTGGGCAAAAATCCATGGCATGGAATATTTAAGACTTTCAGTTTTACCGAATAATAAAAATGCTCAACGCTTTTATGCCCGGCATGGACTCAGCGAACAAATGATAACGATGGAATGTCCTTTGCATATAGTATAAATACGATGTGGAAAAATTATATTTGTGGAGGCTTGAATAAATGCTTGTATTAACTTCAAATGGAATTACCTCTGAAATACTACATCAACACATTAAAAATATGATGGGGAAGTCTGCAAGATCGGCTGCTTTAATTACTACTGCATCTGTTGGATATAAAGAAAAAGACTGGAATGTGCCTCGCCATACAGGAGCGATGATAAAACTGGGACTGAAAGTTGAACTGTTTGACATTGACGAGCAAAATCCATTATTGCTTGAACAATATGATGTGATATTTGTTATGGGCGGAAACCCATTTTATCTTTTAAGTCAAATGCGCGCGGTGGGATGCAAAGAACTGTTTGCTGAATATATTAAAAGCAAAATTGTTATTGGTGCAAGCGCAGGTAGTATTGTGTTTGGAAATAGCATAGGCCTGATTCATGAGTTAGACCAGCAGATGAATGATGTAGTTGGACTAAATGACTTTACTGGTCTTTACTTAACGAACACAAATGTTTGCCCCCATGTATCTAAGTTTATTAATCGGTATGATAGATTTCTTGAGAGAATTGATAACTTCGAAAAATGCAATAATATTCAGATTACACGTATAAATGACGGTCAAGCTGTGTTTGTTGATAAGAATAATACTGTTATTGTCTAACCGAAGCACAGTTGCTATACTTTGGTAATAAGGAAATCAGAATATCTGTTCGGAGGTATATCAATTATGGATACAATTAGATTTATTCTGGAAACTGGGGAAGCATGGCTTCAATATGCTGCAAGAATAAATATCCTTAAAGAAAGCAAAGAAAGCCTGACGGACTTGCGGCTGAACGCATTTTCCAATCCCAAAATTAACGCTTACTTAAGTGACATCGCCGATTATCATAGTATTCTGGTACGTAATCATAAAGACCCTGATTTGCCTGTTCATAAGCTCCTGTTTCTTTTGAATATTGGATTTGATACTGATGTTTCAGAAATACAGACAGCCGTAGATAAAATTATGGAACATAAAGACAGTAACGGGGTATATCAGTCTTTAACCAACATCCCCAAACACTTTGGAGGGAGCGGCGAGGATATTTTCGGTTGGTGTCTTTGTGATGCACCGTTACTATTATTCGCACTACTCAAAGCAGGGATTGATTATGAAAAGCACATCAAGCAAGGCGTAGATTATCTCATGGGTTTCTATAAAATATCCGGTTTTCCTTGTACCGTTT
>Ga0153928_1000353_pt1 | contig 23573 bp, 15 predicted proteins | sample TSNJ012MetaG_FD_106656 | JGI IMG/M metagenome (GOLD analysis project Ga0153928, IMG submission 106656) | Attine ant fungus gardens microbial communities from New Jersey, USA - TSNJ012 MetaG | ecosystem: Host-associated > Fungi > Mycelium > Unclassified | place: USA: New Jersey, Wharton State... | reverse complement strand
AGTACCACTTCCACCACCTGTTTATTGATTTCCTCAAAGAAAAGCAGGAATATCTGACGCAGCCGGAAATAACGGATACCTATCTGAAGGCTGCTGACTGGTGCCTGGCCAATCATTTGAAATTAGAGGCGATTCCTTATTATAACAAATGTGGCCATTATGATAAGGCCCTGAATACCATGCTGCATTTTGGCGCCGCTACCTTTCCAAAATCAACAGCGGCTTATTATATGGACCTTATTAATGAATTTCCTGAAGAATTTGTAACTAAGAATCCGATCATACAGGTACTCCATGCCGGCCTTCTGCTTAACAACGCTGCGATACCGCTGGCGATAGAAAAGCTGACCAAAACACAAAAGGAACTGGAGGCTATGCCGCTGGTTAAAGACAACCGCTTTGTTTTAGGCAACATTTATTTCATGCAGGGACTGTTAAGTCTGGGAAACTGTGATTATGACTTCACGGAACTGTTCCGGAAAGCCAGTGATTACCTTCCGGGAGGAGGTATCATTGATAATAACGGGAAACCGATCAATACAAAATATGCCATTATGCTCAACAGCCCTGCTCCGGGGGCGCTTAAAAAAATGGAAGAGGCGCTGTTTTATGCCATTCCATATGCGTCAAAAGCGATGCATGGGTACGGACAGGGTTTGGATTATCTGGCCGCAGCGGAGGCCGCCTATTTTACCGGAGACATGAAAAAGGCCGTAAAAAATGCATATCAGGCCATCTACAGGGCAGACGAAAAGCAGGTGAGCGATGTTGTTTCCAGCGGGTATTTTTTGCTCATGCGGATTAAAGCTGCAAATGGAAATTATGAGGACGTTGTGTCACACCTGGAACAGTTAAGAACCTATGCAGGGAGTCATGAGGATAAACAGAATTTCAGCGGTATGCTTGATGTGGCGGAGGGATGGTTTTATACATTATTTGACAATACTGAAAAAGTTGCCGGCTGGATTATGGATGATCGAAACAATGCCCTTGCGCCTTACAGCACGGGCATGGAACGGTTGGTGAAAGCGAGATGTCTGTTAAGAGAGGAACGGTACTATGAGGTGCTGGCCTGGCTGGGACAGTCGGAGGAGTTGTTCCAGCTGAGCAATATGTGGCTTGTCTTGCTGGATAATTTTATTTGCAAAGCCATTGCTTCCCGTCACATCCAGGACGAGAAGCAAACAATTACAGCGTTGCAGACGGCTTACGAGATTGCTCATGAGAATGGTCTGGTTATGCAATTCGCAGAATATGGAAAGGATATGCGCACTGTAATTTATACTGCCAGGCACAGTGCCCTGACTACAATTCCCGATACCTGGCTGAACGGGATCGCCGCCAAAGCAGCTACTTATGAGAAGTATCAGATCCGTATGAACGCACAATATCAACAGTCCATTGGAAGTGTCTCAAAGCCTCACATCAAGCTGACCAAAGTGGAGCAGGAGGTGATCGGATATCTTTGCCAGGGCCTGACAAATGCGGAAATTGCCAAAGCCCGTTATACCTCATTAAGTGCAGTCAAAAAAACACTTAATAATATCTACATAAAGCTGAATGCCATGAACCGGGCCGACGCTGTCAGAGTCGCCCTTCAGATGGGTTTGATATAAAACGCTTAACATTACTACAATGATATTGTATAATGTAACTAAGTGAAGAGGGGTAAAAAATGGTTAGAAAGTTATCGCCTACAGAATATCGATTCATGGAGATTATATGGAATCATCCAGAAGGAGTGGCAAGCAGCGAAGTTTATGGCTATATTGAGCCTTTGCTTTTTTTGACATTCAATGTTCTTTCGGCTAATGCTCAAATAGTAGATTGGCCGAGTGATGTTTCAATTGAAGCCGAAGGCGGAATTGTTATGGATATGGATTCCGGGGCAGTCATTTATTGGAAAAACATGCATGAGCACTATTTTCCCGCAAGTATTACTAAGGTGCTGACAGCTCTGATTGTGCTTGAAAATTGTGATTTGAATGAAGTGGTCACGTTCTCTCACAATGCTATCTATAATGTGGAAGATAACAGTACAAATGCTAATTTGGAGGAGGGCGATCAGCTAAGTGCCCAGGATTGCCTTTATGCATTGTTATTAAAATCAGCTAATGAAGCAGCCAATGCATTGGCTGAACACGTAGCGGGAAGCAATGAAGCATTTGCGCTGATGATGAATGAAAAGGCAAGAGAACTTGGTTGTTAACTCATCTCATTTAAAATACTTTCAATGAGCGGCATAATTTTTGACTTATATGTTTCCTTTTCATCGTTTCCCATAATCGGTCGTAAACAATCATACGGTAAATCATTCTTATTTGATACATGATCCAACAAGGCTGTCTGGGCAAAGATGCCGGGATTACCGCAGTTTAAAAAAGCACACTCCATGCCCCGGTATTTCCGCCCGCAGCACAGCTGAAACAGTTCCTATGTCCTCATTCGCCCAAAGATCCCTCACCTGGAACCACTCATCCTGGTCAGCTATCCCCAGGCGTCTCAGGGAAAATTCAACCGCTCTTTTATCTGCCTGTGTATTAAAAAGGGCAAGATAGCGGTGCCCCTCCCGACCACTGGCCGACCATACAATAATCCCCTGTGAATGAACGATTTCCGCCGCATCGGACGCATCCTTTAAAACGGCCAGAACCTCACTGTTTGTCAGCAGCCCCAGGGTGAACGCATCATTATCCGTCAACTCCCCACCAATCATCAGCGGGGAACGAACCAGACACCACAGTGTCATCATCGTCCGCTGTTCATCCTCCGTCAGGCGGGTATATCGCTCACCTATCCCGTGTTCATTTCCCCTGATTGAGATATGCCCCAGCGGCAGCATATCACAGTCGGGCCAGCATCCGGGACCGGCATAAGGAGCCCATTCCCGACAGCGGTCAAACATCGCGAGAATATCCTTCCAGTCATCCCACAAATCGTTGGTAATCCGCCACATATTCGCAGTTTTACCCAGATGTTGTGCCGACTCTATCAGTGCCGGTCCCGGTGAAAGACTTAATACCATCTGGCGTCCGCACCGATCAATCCCATGGCGGATCATGTCAATCTCTGCCCTCGCAAAATAGCGGTCATGAGGCTTAAAATGTGTGACACAGATATCATCAACCTTGATAAAATCAACACCCCACTCCGCATAAAGTTCAAATAGAGAGTCATAGTATGCCTGTGCCCCCGGCACAGTATCATCCAGCCCATACATATCCGTATTCCAACTGCAGACCGAAAAGGGGTGGGCAATCTCCCTGGCCGTGATATCCATTCCTTTCACCTGACAGTTTTCATGGACTGCCTGGCGTGGTATGCCCCTCATTATATGAATCCCGAACTTCAATCCCAAATCATGAATGTCTTTTGCCAGCACTTGAAACCCCTTCCCGCCCGCCGCGGAAGGAAAACGGTTTTCGGCAGGTATCAGTCTCCCATATCCATCCATACATAATGGTGCAAATTTGTTGTACGAAGTGGAGCACGCGGAAGGCTCATACCACTGAATATCACAGACGACATACTCCCATCCAAACGGCTTTAAATATGCCGCCATATACTCCGCATTCTGCCTGATCTCTGCTTCTGTTACCGATGCCCCGTAGCAATCCCAACTGTTCCACCCCATCGGCGGGGTGAGGGCACATAGATTTTTATCCATCTGCTTTATCTCCTTAATTCCAGCGTTTAAATGATAACCAAATGCCCATTCTGTTCCTTTACCAAAAAGAAAGCAGGATGTTCCTGCAATGTGGTATTGGGCGAATGGAGGGTCAGGTATCGTGAACCCACGGTCCTTTTATGCTTCCGCTTAATGATCTGGCTACCGCCTGAAAGTAGCCCGCCCTCCCGAAACTGGACCAAGTCATCAGCAATGCACCGTTTCCGCAACGGTATAAGAAGGGTCCATCCGTAATATAATGCCCGTTTTCCAACGGCTCGACATAGGGAGATGCGGATGCCCGGAACAAAAGCCCGGGGGCTCCGGCGGCAGACAAATCACTGTTTAATGCCATCCAATTCATCTCCCCATCAATCACCTGCCGGTGTTCATGGCAAAAGACCAGATAAGCCTGTTCACCCTCAATATACAAAGTCCCATCCAGACAATCCCAATCCTCCGGCGTTACCGGGCCATCCCAATGCTCCAGGTCTGTCCCCACATATACATCAAAGCCATCTGCCGGCCCCCAACAAGTTGCCCCTCTTGTCCCATAGAGATAATACTTGCCATCATAAACCAGGACAAACGGATCGCGGATGTTGATTTCACCATTTTTCATCTCGTTACTCCTTTAAAATCCCACATTCTTTCCCGCTATGGCTTTCACATCGTGCAACTTTATCAATTCCCTCTTGTTCCCGCTTCGGGGCGTAATATCAATCTCTTCCAGCCGCACATTGTCCCCATGGCGGATCCAGATTCCACAGGCATCCACATCGCCAAAGGAATTATTCTCCGGATACTCATCCAAAAACTCCTCAATCACATCCGGGACTTCAACAATTTCCTGATTGTTCTTATAAACGGCTTTAAAATCACGGATTGTAATATTTCTGATTGGTTTTCGCACGGTTTTCCCGCTGACAGTCCGGGTCTGGAAACCAAAAACAAGACTGGGAACTTCCGTGTCGGCAGCCGACACATGTTCAATCAGCACATCTTCAATCGTTCCGCCCCAGCAGCGGCTGCTTTCATCTTCTGAATAAGGAAACCGATAGCGGTTCCGCATATTCAGGCAGATAAAAATCGGACAGGTCACCTTATCCATGGTGATATTACGCACCGTGATATCCGAGATACGGCTGCCGTCAGCTGACTCAATAGCAATACCGGATGTGGTTCCCGGGTAAAGATCCGGCATAAAGAAATGGCAGTCTTCGACCAATACCTGCGATATATCCCGCCCGGTCTCCGTACCTATCTTAAAGGAATTCATGACCGTAATCACCTGACAATCGTGAATATAAAGTTCTGACATGTCCACGCCTGTATCAATCGGGTTTTTCACTACGATTCCATCATCAGCGGTAGAGATAAAGCAGTGGGAAAGCTCCACCCTGCTGCTTCCCGTAATATCGATTCCATCCGTATTGGCCACATGGCGATTATTATTGATAACCACATCCTTTACCAGCACATCCTCACAGGCGAACAGGTTCAGCGTCCACGCCATAGCATCTGCCAGCACAATATTCTCAATTTTGACATTGGTACAACGCTTTAACAGAACCAGATACTCCGGCCGTGAAGTCGGACCGACACCCTCACCATACTTATCCTCCGAAAAACGGATTCGCCTGCGGTAATTGTAACGCAGTGTTGTCGCCGGAAGCATCCGGTTATCCGTTCCCCGTCGCGGTAGATGGCTGACCGGCAGCGGTGTCATGCGGGGCTTTTGCTTCGGTTCATAGACATACCACTCCCCGCTGCCATATATCGTGCCGCCGCCGGTAATACAGATTCGATCCGCTCCATCGGCAATAATCAGGGCTGTATTGAGCCTGCCATTTTCCCGCGAAGCAGCCACAACCGCATCCGGGGCAATGTGAAGGGTTGTATTTCTGTAAAGATAAACGGTTCCTGTAACGAATCTCCCGCCTTGAACCAGTACCGTCCCGCCGCCGGCCCGACCGCAGGCATCCGCCGCCGCCTGGAAAGCCGCAGTGTTCAGGCGCCCGGGCTTTGTCGAGGCCCCAAAATCACGGATGTCAAATACCATTGGGGGTTCCCGTGTTATCGGAACCGGCTGACTGGGACTGATGTAATCGGCAAAAGGAAGCAAATCATAATAATCACCCTTATAAATGCTGCCCAGATTCGGATAAGTTGGCTGCTCCTGCTCAAAGGTTATAAAATTCCTCAAATCCTGGGTAACCGCCATCCCAATGCTCGCTCCGAACAGGAATGCTCCATCCCGCTCATTATCCCCATGGTAGAACATCAGATAACAACCGATTTCCGGTTCACCGGCTAAATCCAGAATAAAACCGGCAGTAATCCGATCCTTTGCCCAGGGCCAGACACTCTGTGACAAAAACTGCACCGGTCCGACTTCCTCAAAGTGTTTTAAATCCTTTGTGGCGAGAAATCCGATACCATTTTCCGGAGAATGGATGATAACGTAGGTATCGTCTTTGACTATGACACACACATTCTCCCCGCATTCCACGTTTCCGGCATAGGTCCAATGTTCCATATCATAAGAGTAAGAATAGGACAGTCCGTTCTGCTTATAAAAACACCATATTTTGTCCGGGTCATCCTTATCCCGGAGCAGGTAGGGATCAATCATCCGTCCCATCTGCTCTGGAGGAACCTCCTGGCCTTTCACCCGCAGCAGCACCGGCGCTCCGAAGTGCTCAAAGTCGCTGGTTTCCATGACATAGACGCGACTTCTGTCATTCCCATAGATCTCCCCGTTTTCCCGGCAGTAGGTCTGCATACAGAGATAATAGCTGCCATTGTACTCAAAAAGGTTGCCGGGACTGGAGTATTCCGTTCGTTTATCTTTTCCGGTCAGGCTGACCGGTTCACTCCAATGCACCAAATCCCGGCTCTTACTCATCCCAATCGTAAAGTACTGCTGCGTTTCTTCCTGTTCGACCATTGTAAAATATAAATAAAACACCCCGCCATGATAATATGCAGCCGGATCACGGTAGCCGATCGTTTCCGTCTGTGCCAGAATCACCGGACTCTCTATCCCTGATAAGTCAATCATCTGCTATCTCCTTTTTAACTTAATTGTCTTAATCTCATAAGGCATCATCGGCAATACAAAACGATTTCCTTCGTTTAATGGCTCTTGGGCATCCAGCTCCTGTTCCAGAAGACTGCATTCCCATACTTCCATCTGGAACAGCGGAGCAACGGTAATCACCGGACGGCACCGTTTTCCATGTGCTTCATATAACCGGACAATGATATCCTCCGAATCTTCCGCCTTTTTTATGACTTCGATAATAACATGTTCAAGATCACTCTGTATCAGCGAGAAGCTCGCCGGCAATGTAACAGCCCCTGTCCCGCAAAACGGGCTGTTATCAGCCAAAACCGTATACACCGGACAATTTAGATCATAAGCCTCCCGAATCACCTGCCCCTCCCGGAAATCGCCCTTGTGAGGGTAGAGGGCATATGTAAATGTATGAATCTCCTGGTCAGCCTGGGGATTGGGGTCAACTCCTGACTTTATCAGCGATAACCGCATCACTGAATCCCGGATGTCATACCCGTACTTGCAGTCATTTAGCAGTGCAGCCCCATAACCGGGCTCCGCAAGGTCCGCCCATTTATGTGCACAGACCTCGTATCTGGCTCTGTCCCAGCTGGTATTTTTGTGGGTCATCCGCTCGACATTTCCGTACTGAATCTCATAGACTGCCTTATCCGAACGGATATCCAGGGGAAAAGCAGTTTTCAGGAACAGCTGGCTTTCCTTCCAGTCCACCACCGTCTGAAAATCAATTCGCTTTGATTCGGTATACAAGATTATGGTCTGAATAATCTCCGAATTCAAAAACTGTCTTCTGGTGCGGATGCAGGTCCGGACAGGCCCCGTTTCCGTCACCTGCCACTCTGAAAGCCCAGTCACCTCCCACATCTTCTCCGTATAAAATTCATCCAGATTCCACGCATCGTACTTCCATGGCCGATCCTCAAAGACCTGCAGGACATTGGCCCGGCAACCCGGCTGAACCAGCTCCCGCTCTTCCTCCTGATCATAGATTGAGGTAAAATACCCGTCTTCATCCACGATAATCTGATAAAACGGCGTATTGATTTCCCGCCGGGAAACTGTAATCCCGCTTTCACCGGAACCTTCGTTCACCGCTTCACGCTTTACCTGATAAGTACGGTAACCCTTTGCCGGCAGCTCCCCGGCAGCAAAGCGGCAGATTCCGTCCGCCCCCAATTGTCCTGGGAGCCGCCGACCATCCTCATACACGGAAATTGGAGCATCCGCTTTGATTCCCACCACCGCCTTTCTGGCAATTCCGGCCGTATTCACTGCAATCACACAATCATCCCCGGCCTCCACACCGGCTGCGAGCAATGCCAGATTCTCTTCGATAAGTCTGTCTGTAACGCTCATAATCTCCTGATACTGCTCCAGCGAATCATCATAGACCTCTTTAATAGATGAGCCCGGTAAAATATCATGAAACTGGTTTAACAATGTCAGCTCCCAGGCACGACACAGCTCTGCTTCGGGATAGGCTGCACCACTGCCCAATAGATTCAGCACACTTAAAAATTCAGCATCAGTATTTTTGAACTCACACATGCGGTTGAATTTTTTATTTCTTGCCATGGAGGTGTAGGTTCCGCGGTGAAACTCCAGGTACAGCTCTCCCACCCACCTGGGGACTTCCTGATGGTCCAGACGTTTCTCCAGAACCCGGAAAAAATCCCCGGAAAATGTCTGTCTGGTAACCGGAACCCCTGGCAAACCATGAGACAGACGTTCCTCCGCCTCCAGCATCTCATAAGTAGCCCCGCCGCCGCCGTCACCATGACCGAAGCAAGTCAGAATCTCCGTATTGATATCCTTATTCTGATACCGTTCCCAGCAGCCGGTGACACAAGCCGGATCGATACCGCCGTTATAGGTGGCAAAAAATCCTTCTGGTCGGCGAGGTCCATCCTGTACCACTGCCGGAGTGGTGATAAAACAGGTCAGTATCTCCGTACCGTCAATGCCCCGCCACATCAGCGTGTCGCTGGGAATTCGATTGTATTCGTTCCAGCTGATCTTGGTAGTCATGAAGTAATTTACCCCGGCCTTTTTTAAAATCTGCGGCATCGACGCACTGTAGCCGAACACATCCGGCAGCCACAAAACTTCATTGTCTTTGCCAAACTCTTCCCGAAAAAATCGTTTTCCATAAATCAGCTGACGTACCAGGGATTCTCCCGAGGTCAGATTGCAGTCCGGTTCCACCCACATACTGCCTTCTGCTTCCCAAGTCCCGCCAGCGATTTTCGCTTTGATTCCTTCGTACACTTCCGGACAATCCTCCTTGACGAACTGATAGAGCTGAGGCTGGCTGGACATAAACCGGTACGCGGGATACTGCTTCATCAACTGAAGCACGGTCGAAAAGCTGCGCACCGCCTTTTCTCTCGTCTGCCGCAGCGGCCACTTCCAGGCAACATCAATATGGGTGTGCCCGATACAGTGGGCCACAACCGCCTTCTCCCGGTCCCCCTTCTCATAAACTTCCGCTCTGATATACGCAGAGGCCGCCCGAACCGAGTGCCGGAAAGATTCCGAACTTACCTGCCGCATATCCAGACAATTCACGGCTGCATTCAGTGCTTTTAGCAAGTCTATCCGCTCCAGACTATTCGCCGGCAACATCATCGCAGCCTCCAGTGCTGTCCACAGGTCAAAATAGAGTCTCCTGACGTCATCCTTTAAAATCCAGGCCTCAACAGACAAAAAAACATCCGGCTTCCCGTGATTCACATAAGCATACAACCGCAGCGTATGCACCTTTCCAGCTTCAGCTGTCGGTGACAACTCAAACTCCTTATGGTTTACATCCAGACCGCAAAGTATTTCCCCATCCAGGCATACCAGAAACTGTGGATTGTCGACATTCCAGCCATGCTCCGCACCAGTTCCGATGCGGACAACCACATGCTCTCCTTCGTACTCTTCCGGTAGGGAAAACTCTGTATAAAAACATCCATGAGCACTCCCTCCCCACGGCGAACCCTCGGGAAACGTATCCCAGTCACCGGGACTTTCTCCCAGCATTTTTGCCAGTTCATAACCGCAGTCCCGATATTTCCAACTGCCGATTTTAAACATTTTTTCATACTCGGCATCTTTTAATGCTCTCAATATCGCCGTAATCCGTTTCCCATAATCCAGCATTGCAACATTTCCCCTTCTGATCTGCTTAAAATGGGAGGCGGATTTACTTTTTATACTCTTCGTATTGAGCTGTAAACTCTTTTATCACATCATCTCCGCCACGCTTCTTCCAGTTATCATATTCTTTCCAGTAACCGTCCTCGTCGATGGTTCCCAGAATAAATTTCACGCTGGCATCCATCATAATTGCATCCAGATCACTACTCAGATCGTCATAAGTTTCCGATTGCAGACCAAGATGGGCTTCACTGACACAGTAACCGGCTCTGGCTTCAATCGCATCATAAAGTGCGACCCGTACTTCATCATCATTATCTCTTCTCACATATGGAGCTTTCATCAGAATCTGCTCAATATCCCCGAGGTCTACTTCCCGCTGTTCTTTATTGGCCGTCTGATTGATAATCATCTCACGGACGCCGTCTTTTACTTCATAATGAACTCCTTCGATACCAAAAGTCGTCATATCCTGCATTTGCGGAGTTGCCAGCTTGTCATAATAGGCCAGAACTTTTCGCAGCTCTTCCTCTGTTTTTATCGCATTATTTCCGAATTTGGTAAACATAATGATTCCGTTGTATCCGGAGGTTGCATTGCAAAGCGGGTCCTGTCCGTCCTCATGGATTGCCGGAAGTATTGCCAGCCTGGCATCCGCCACCACCTGTGGAAGATTCTGATTTCTGCCAATCACATCATCAATAACGCCGAAGACAATTCCATAAGTACCTTTATCAAAATATTCATAGCGGTTCTGGGCATTGATTTCCGCAAAATCCTTATTCAAATATCCGTCATCATAAAGCTTTTTGATATATTTCAGTGCTGTCAGATATTCCTCCGTGGAGAAATCAGGAATCATCGTACCATTCTCATATGCCCAGGTATTTGGTGCACCGTAGGCTGTTGCCAGTGTCTGGATCCCGTTCCAGCCACGGTTGCCGGTGGTCTGGTATGCGGTTACGATTCCGGTAGTATCCTTCTGACCGTTACCGTCTGGATCATTCTCCGTAAAGGCCTTTGCCACCTCATACAGTTCATCAAAGGTTTCCGGTGCCTCAAGGCCCAGATTATCCAGCCAGTCCTGACGGATAATCGCACCGTTTCTCGGCAGGATACGGAGTCTCGGGATGCCATAGATCTTGCCGTGGATTTTACTGTTTTCCCAAACCTGTTCACCAACAAATTCATATAAATCAGGATAATCCTGAAGGTAATCATCCAAAGCCCAGAAACCGTCGCTGTCAAGTGCCATCAGCAGGTTGTTGTTCTTAAGTACGTTGCTATTTGCAGCGAACACCATCGGAAGGCTCTGTGACGCGATAAAAGCGGTAATCTTATCCACATAGCTGAGCGTCGGAACGAAGTTGACTTCCATCTTAACACCGGTCATTTTCTCCATTTCCTGATACCAGGCATTATTCAGGTCAGGTGCCTGGTCGGAAAATAATTCGCTCATCATGGAGATGGTAAATACTTCTTCCACAGCTTGCTGATTTGCCGGTGTCTCGCCCGAACCGGCTGTTGTACTTTCGCCCGCGGCCTCTGTTGCCGGCACGGTTCCCCCGCCACCGCACGCTGTCAATAACACTGTTCCTGCCAATACAAGTGCTGTCAATCTTCTTTTTTTCATAGTCTTCTTCTCCTTTTTTATTTTATTCGCAAAGGGTCATCCCTTAACAGAACCAACCATCATTCCTTTTGTAAAGAACTTCTGTACAAAAGGATACATACATAAAATCGGCATAGTCGCAAATACAATCACCGCATAGCTGATGTTCTGCGGCGGAACATATCCCAGGTCGCTTACCGATGAGGCATCGGCAAATCCGCCGGAGGAAAGCATAACGATATTCCGCAGCCAGATCTGAATCGGATATTTTGTTGAGTCATTGATATAAAGAACGGAATTAAAATAATCATTCCAATAACCGACCGCATAAAATAAGGCAAAGGTTGCCAGTGTCGGTTTAATCAGCGGCAGCACAATCTTATAAAAGCACTGAAAGTGATTGCAGCCGTCAATCACCGCCGCCTCCTCAAGCTCCGAAGGAAGCGAACTGATACTGGTGCGAATCAGAATCATATTATAAGCACTGACACAGCCCGGCAGCCACAGCGACCACCATGTGTCGGTCAGCTTCATTCCGGAAACCACCAGGTAGGTGGGTATCATCCCGCCGGAGAACAGCATGGTAAAGACCACCATAGCATTCAGCACCCGCCTCCCCATCAGTTGTGGCTTAGAAAGTACATATGCAGTCATAACCGTTACCGCCATACTGAGAAAGGTTCCCACTGCCGTAATAATGACAGAATTTCCCATCGCTTTCAGAAGCGTGTTGCTGGTAAGAAGATATTTATAAGCTGTGAGGTCGATATGTTTCGGATAGATAAAAAACTTTCTGCTCAGAATGTCTGACAGCGGTGATAACGATGCCGATATTACATATAGAAACGGAACCAGACAGATCAGGCTGACACCGCCCAGCAGCAGGACATTGGCAGCATCAAATACCCGGCTTGCTGCCGACTGTTTTATTTTCTTTTGCTTCATCAATACACTCCCTCCTCTCCGGACTTTTTCGCAATATGATTGGTTCCCATAACCAATACTAGACAGACCACTGATTTAAATAAGCCGATGGCACTGCCGTAGCTGATTTTTCCGTTCGTCATTGCCGTCTGATATACATAGGTATCAAACACTTCCCCCACATCGCGGTTCATAGAGTTTAGCATCAGGAAAATCTGCTCGAATCCGGTATTCAGGAAACTGCCCATCCGCAGAATCAACAGCGTGATAATGGTTGCCTTGATAGCCGGCAGAGTAATGTTCCACATTTGCTGCCATCTGTTTGCGCCGTCCACCTTTGCCGCTTCATAGAGCTGCATATCAACCCCGGTCAAAGCCGCCAGAAAGATAATCGTTCCCCATCCGCATTCTTTCCAGATGACCTGACCGGTAATCAGCCCCGGAAAAAAGGAAGACTCTGACAAAACCCGTACCTCCCGCCCGAACAAACCGCCAAGTGCCTCCGTCAGAGCACCGTTCTCTGCCGAAAATAAGGTCGTACAGATTCCCGCAACCACCACCCAGGAGATAAAATGCGGGAGATAAAGAACCGATTGAACCAGATTTTTGTATTTCCTAAATTTCAATTCGTTGATGAGCAGCGCCAATATAATGGGAAGTGGAAAATACACGACAATATTGAAGAACGCAAGCACCAGTGTATTTCTGAATATCTGAAAAAACTTCGGATCCATAAAGAACCGCTTAAAGTGTTTCAGCCCAACAAATTTACTGCCAAACCATCCCAGCATCGCATTATAATCCTGAAATGCAGTAATCAGTCCAAGCATCGGACCATACTTAAAAATCAAAAAATACAGCAGCCCCGGCAGCAGCATCAGATAAAGCAGCCAGTCTTTCCGGAAACGGATCATCACCTTCGTCATCCCACCGGCATTATTTCCGGCGATAATTGTCGCCTCCTTCTTTTTCTTTCCACTCACATACAGCACATCCTTTCTTTGTCATCTCTGTCTGAATTATACCGCTCCTCCTCTCCCTCCACCATCTCCAATATGTCAAATTCAATCGTCAAAAATACTTATTTATTCACACATTGTACTTTCATAAAGTCAAATCCACTTTTCACTTTGTTAAATACTTGTTTATTTCGCTTTATATTTAGCCAAGTTTTTGTTTATTTCGCACAAATCGGCAAGGAGGTGAGCTATCTGGTACAGCATGCCATAAGTTTCGGTGAACTAATTTTAAAAGACAAAAAATGAAGCTATAGTTACACGAACTATGCTTCATTTTTTATAAACAATATAGATCAGGGAACTATCAAGGCACACACCCATTCCACCTGTGATATTCCGCCGTATACTCTTCGATAACCTGCTTCCCTCCCGAATCATACCAGTCCTCATATGCCTTCCGGTAATCCTCGCCGGTAATCTCTCCCAGGATATACCGTACACCTGCCTTTTGGATTTTCCGGTTCAACACATCGCCAAGCACCAGGTAGGTGCCGGAATACAGAGCATCCGTATCATCCCAAACCAGCCACTGCTCACGGGTCTCGATACAATCATAAATATCCCGCTGCAATTCCGAGTCTCCGGCTGTCCTGGTATAAGCAGGTGTCGGCATAATCTGGATATAAGAACCTGCTTGAGCAGTCAGAATACTTATGTTGTTTCCCGATTCATAGAGCAGATGTTTTTCTCCGTCGGCTTCGACAACGTGGTGCTCTCCTTCCCTGCCAAAGACCAAAAGCTCCTGCCCCTTCTCCGTACAGAGCATATTATAAAACTCCAGAATCCGCCGCAGCTCCGCCTCGGACCGGACCGCCCCGTCGCCCAGACAATTAAACATAATCAGCCCATTATATCCTTTTGTACTGTTAACACGATAATCTGTACCGGCCGCCCGAATCATCGGCAGCAAGGCTACTTTTGCCGCCGGATCAACTCTGCGAATCTGGTCCTCAAGCTCCGCTGCATCTTCAATCACACCAAAAATCATCCCCACGTTCCCCTGGGTAAAGCGTTCCTGCCGTTGTACTGCCGTCAGGAAGGAAAAATTATCTTCCATCACCCCTTCCTGATACAGTTTGCGAAACCATGTCAGCATCTCCAGATATTGTTCTGTGGCAAAATCAGGAATCATCACCCCATCACGCTCAGAATATTCCCAGCCATTGGGACCACCCAGTGCCGTTGTGATTGTCTGTACTCCGTTCCAACCCCGGTTTCCCGGGTTCTGCCAGCAATTTGCCAGTCCCACCGTATCATCCAGCCCATTTCCGTCCGGGTCCTGTTCCGTAAAGGCTTTCAGCATCTCATAAATCTCATCCAGCGTTTCCGGCGGCGGGATTCCCAGTGTCTCCGCCCAGTCTGCACGATAATAAGCTCCATTTCGCGGTCTGATCCGCAGTCTGGGAATTCCATAAATATGCCCCTGGATTTTTGAGTTTTCCCATACTTCCGCTCCGACAAATGCTTTCAGCGCCGGATAATCATCCAGATAATCATCCAGCTGCCAAAATCCACCCGCATTCAAATAAACATGGAACACTTCTTTTTCCAGGACCGTCTGGTTGGCAACCATCACCATCGGAAGCCGGTCATTTCTAATCATCCGCTCGACCTGCGATACATACTCCAGCGTCGGTATCATCTCAAACTGCAGTTTCGTATCGGTCTCCTGCTCAATCGCCTTCAGCCAGGTACCGCCGCCCATAGCTTCCTGCATCGGAAACTGCTCCATCATCATGGTCACGGCAAAAGGCTCCGGAACTGAATCTTCCCCCCCACAAGCTGACAATATCAGTACGGACAATATAATTATCAAATTTTGATAACATTTTCCCCTCATAACGGTTTCCATTCTATACATTTTAGATATCCTATGTTAAAATTAATCTACTGTTATTGTACCGTGTTCACAGTATACCATAAAGCACAAAAAAACAAAAGGAGCATCTGCCATGACCAGACCTGCCCTGACTGAAAGAATCAAGGATTATATGTTAGGAAACATGAAACGCCCCTGGGTTATCTCTTATATTATTGTTCTGCTTCTCCCGCTGACCCTGAGTTCCTTCGTCTACCTGAATGCTTACAACACTATCAAAGATCAGGCACAGGAATCCCAAAAATCTGCGGTGGAACGCCTGTCATCCAATATGGACAACGAATTTCGCCGAATCGAAGAATTCGTATCTGTTCTCTCCTATGACAATAATGTCAATTATCTGCTGCACGCGACCGGACTCGAAAGCTTTACCCAAAATTATGCGACAGCATCCAGGCTCTACGACTTAAATCAATCGCTCCTCGTCAATCTCCCTTCCGGCAGTTTTATCAGCGATTACTATATTTTTTCACCTGATAATTCGCTGGTGTTCCACAATTCCGGAGTTAACGAAATTGAAGCATACGCCCAGGTCCCGGGAAACAATACAAAGCTGCTCTATGACAAGTGCCGAACCTTAGATACCGGGAAAGTACAGCTGTTTTCGTTGGAAAATGATGCCGGGCAATTCTATATGGCCGCCGTCTACCCGCTTCCTTATTCCTATCTGCCAAAGGGATACATGGTAATTCTGTTGGACAGCAGCCGCCTGAATGAACTAATGCTGAGTCTTTATTCACAGGAACACAGCCAGATTTATCTGGTTGATGCTCAGAACCTTGTACTCAACCGGCCGGATATTCCGTCAGTCTCAGCCCTCCAATATGCCTCCGGCTCTCAAGTCCTGCCGCTTACTTATATCTGTACACTTCCTGAATCGGTTGCCACAGCCAGTCTGATCTATCTGCGTCAGGCACTGTGGATTATCGGTCTGTGCTGCATCATCGGCGGCGGTTTTTTAATTTTCCTGCTGACCAGATACAATTACAGTCCCTGGCTTAAGCTTCTCACAACCATCCAGAATCTTTCAAAGTCATCAATCGAAAACGGGATGAACGAGTATCAGATCGTCCAGACCACCCTGACCAATATCTTCCAGGAAAAAGCCACTATGGAGGAGGTCTTCCACCGGCAGAGCCGGGCACTGTACTCCTACTATCTGACCAGGCTCCTGAAAGGGCATATAGAGGTTGATGATATGGACGAAACAATCCTTGAGAATATGGAGCAGCTGCTGCTGCTGGACAATTACACGATCCTGGTCTCACTGACAGATGTCAGGGACAGCTGGACGACTGACTATACGGACTTAGCCAGATCCACTTACCTTTCCTTCTTCGAAAAACAGATTGTCCGGAAACTGCAGGATTTCCTCGGTGAAACCTTTTCTGTCAGTTTTACCGAAATCTACGACTATACGGTCTGTGTCATCGGTATGCTTGAACAGGAAACAGATTCCTGGCAGGTCAAACTGTCTGCCGCCATGGAAACGATTATCTCTGATATCTCCGAACATATGGACCTGCAGTATTATTTCGCTTTCAGCGATCTGCACCATAATATCACCGAGATGTATACTGCCTGGGAGGAGGCCTCCTCCTCCATCTCCATCGGTATCATGAATCAGGAAAAAACCCTGACCTTTTATGAAGACGTGGAATTCCACAACCCGGGAAGCTATGCTTATACCGCCAAAACAGAGCAGACCCTCATCAACCTGATTCAAATTGGCCAGGCCGCCGAAGCCGCTGTGCTGATCCGAGAGCTTCTGGATGAGATTGCCGCCCAGTATCCGGTTTTTGAGACTGCGAAATGTGCGGCCACCGATGTTCTGTGCAGTGTCACGAAGGCCTTTACCCACCTGCCCGCCGGGGTCGGCGAAACACTGCAGAATGAATATTACAATCTTGTAGAGAATTTTATGCAGGCCAATTCCTACAAGAAACTACAAAAACCACTGTTGACTGCCACCGCACTGGTAGCAGCAGGCTTCGAGCAGGCCAGAACCGCTGCCAACACTCCTCAAAGCAACTGGATTCCGAAAATCGACGAACAACTGGAGGCCAATCTGTATAATGAGAATCTCAATGTCATGTTTCTGGCACACAAATTGGGGATTAACTCAAAATACATCTCGTCTTTATACTTTGAAGCCAAAGGAGTCAGCATCGTCGACACGATCCACCGACGCCGCATCGAAACATTCAAGGAAATATTAGGCGAACGTGATATCAGTATCGCTGATGCCGCCGCTGCCGTCGGCTACAGCAGCATTGCCACGCTAAACCGCTGGGTCAGGAAATACGAAGGCGTCACTCCCGGGCAACTGAAACCATTGAAACACACAACGCAGAATACAGATAGTTAAAAGATAAAAATGTCTCAATACTTGTGATAACATTCCGGTCATTACTAATCTTCCCGAACAATCTTGCAGCTGGTATCCGAAACCAGTTCCGCACTCCATTCTTTGCAGCTGCCCGATACCGTCATTTTCACTTCATCCTTATCTCTCTTTACCTGCACCCGCATCTTATCCGCCCCATCCAGTCCGGGAATCATAATATTAAAATCAACCCCCTCCTGAATCTGATATAAGCGCAGTTGAACGCCGTTCGTGTAATCATAATCCGGCTTTTGTGTACAGCTTCCGATCGGAAGGAGGGTATTTTCCCGTACCATAAGCGGCAGCGAGAAATAATCATGCACCTCTGTCCGCCAGCACCCGCCCGCAAACACCTCTCCGGTGAAATAATTGGTCCATCTCCCCTGCGGAAGATAGTAGGTCACTTCCCCTGATTCTTTAAAAACAGGTGCCACCAAAAGGGACTCCCCTAACATATATTGACGATCCAGCACTTCGCAGGCCGGATCCTCCGGAAATTCCAGGAACATCGCCCGGTGCATCGGGATGCCTTCCTGATAAGCAAGAACTGCCTGTCTGTAGATATATGGCATCAGGGAACACTTCAGGTTAACAAAATATCTCAGAACATCGCACGCTTCGTCGTCGAACAGCCAGGGTACCCGGTATGATTTAGAACCGTGCAGGCGGCTGTGCGAGCTCAGCAGCCCAAAGGCGCACCAGCGTTTATAGACATCAGCAGGCGCCGTCTGCTCGAATCCGCCGATATCATGACTCCAAAATCCATACCCACACAGCGACAAAGACAGACCTCCTCTTAGTTCCTCCGCCATGGAAGGATACGTCGCCGTACAGTCGCCGCCCCAGTGGACAGGGAATTTCTGACCGCCGGCAGCGGTTGAGCGGGCAAATACAAGGGCATTTCCTTTTCCCTGTTTGCGCTCCAGCAGCTCAAACACCGTTTTATTATAGAGATAAGCATAGTAATTATGCATTTTCACCGGATCAGAACCATCAAAATATTCAATTCCCGTAACCGGGATTCTTTCACCAAAATCCGTCTTAAAGCAGTCAACCCCCATGTCGAGAAGTGCCTCCAGTTTTCCCTGATACCAGCTGCAGGCTTCCGGATTGGTAAAATCGACCAAAGCCATCCCTGCCTGCCAGCGATCGCACTGCCATACACTTCCGTCCAGGTTTTTAACAAAGTAACCGTTTGCGGCTCCCTCGTCAAACAGAGCGGATTTCTGGCCAATATAGCTGTTGATCCACACACAGATCTTAAGTCCTCTTTCTTTATACCGGTTCAGCATTCCCTGCGGATCCGGAAAGGTATCCCGATCCCATTCAAAATTACACCACTCATACTGCCTCATCCAGAAACAGTCGAAATGGAAGGTGTGAAGCGGAATGTTGCGGTCTTCCATTCCCTGGATAAAGCTGCTGACCGTCTCCTCATCATAGCTGGTCGTAAAGGAGGTTGTCAACCAGAGCCCAAACGACCAAGCCGGCGGAAGCGCCGGTTTTCCCGTCAGTTCTGCATAGAGCTGTACCGTCTCTTTCGGGGTTTTGCCGTTCAGGATATAATAATCAAGTTTTTCCGACTCCACACTAAACTGAACCCGCTCCACCTTCTCGCTGCCAATCTCAAAATGGACATCACCAGGATTGTCAACAAACACTCCGTATCCTTTATTCGTAATATAAAATGGAACATTCTTATAGGTTTGCTCGGATGAGGTGCCGCCGTCCTCATTCCACATTTCAACCGTCTGTCCATTTTTTATAAATGGGGTATAGCGTTCACCCAAACCATATACGTACTCTCCTACATCTAAAAGAAGCTGTTCCACCATATAATTCTTGTTTGTCACCTGATCCTGCATATAGGCCAGATTCCTGTAGCTACTTTCCGTCAACAGCCTTTCCCCTTCATAGAAAGCCATTTTCCAGGCTCCCGGTGTCTTATTTATTACAACACTGGTTCTTCCGCTCTGAAACCGGATGTCTGTCTCCTGCTCTTTGATTGTAACTTGCGCCGCCGCTGCCTGCATCTTTTCAAAATATGGCGGTTTATCATATGCGCCTTTAAAATGCACGGCGGATATCTTAATGATGTTTTCCATCGGACTTGAGATGGTGATTGTCAGCATGGGCGCATTGATTGTATCCCCTCTGTCGCCGATATGTCTTGTCACCGCATATATGGTCAACTGATCCTTCTCAATTTTATGATCTGCATACTCAACTGCGTAATTTGGATTGACTGTTTCCTTAATCCGCCAATATCCATTGGTAAATTTCATGTCTTATACTCCTTCCGGATTATTCTTTTATTGCACCGGCAGTCATACCGCCGACAATATACTTCTGGAGAAATACAAATGCTGTCACTACCGGTACTACCAGTACCAGACCGTAGGCCATGATACAGTTCCATCTCATTCCATATTTGTCCATAAACTTATAAATATTGGCTGTCAGCGGTCTCATATCTGAATTCGTATTAAATGTCATCGAATATGTAAGATCATTCCATCCATGTAAAAATGATATTGCCAGTACGGTGATAATTCCGGTCTTGATTGTCGGCACCATAATGTAAAGAAAAGAGGTAAAAGCATTACATCCGTCAATTCTGGCAGCCTCGTCCAGAGACTTCGGCAAATTCATAAAATACGGTCGCAATGTGATTACAATAAATGGGATGGAGCCGGAAGCCACTGCCATCGCAGGTGCAACATAGGTATTCAGTAATTTCACTTTTGCAAAGGTAAGATACAGCGGTGTCAGCAGCAAAGATGACGGCATCATCTGGGTTACAAGAAAAACAAGCAGAATCAATTTCTGACCCGGAAGCTGAAACCGTCCCATTGCATAAGCCGCAGGAATTCCCAGACTCAGGGAAATACACATGGCTGTGACCGCTATAATCGCACTGTTTTTCAATGAATTTACGAACATTGGATCCTTGATCTGTTCTTTCCATGCGTCGAAAACTATATCTTTCGGAAAATATGTGAGTGTTTTCGCCATAATTTCCCTATCTGATTTTAATGAAGTAATAAACAGCCAGTAAAGAGGAAATAGAAACAGAGCACCGATAAGGACTGCCACCAATGTGCAAAGCCACTTTCTCACTACAACATTTCCGGACTCTCTATACAGATTATTTTCCGTTTTCAATATTAATTCGCCTCCTCATTCATAGTCAACCGCAGATATCCAATCCCAACAACAAATAAACATAAGAACAGGATCACGGAGCTGGCCGACCCCATGGAAAATTTGTACTGCCCAAAGGATAGTTTATAGGAATAGGTTGCCAACATCTCCGTGGAGTTCACCGGACCTCCGCTTGTCATGATATAGACAAGGTCAAATACTTTAAACGTATATATCAATCCCAGCATCAGGACAGACAGCATGGAAGATTTCAGCAGCGGTAATGTCATATAGAAAAACTTCTGAATTCCGTTCGCGCCGTCAATGGATGCACTCTCATACACATCCTGTGGAATATTGGACAAACCGGTTGTCAATAATAGCATGTTAAAGGGTATTCCGACCCAGCTGTTGGCAATAATTACGCTCCAAATTGCCGTTTTACTGCTGATCAGCCATTCAATCGGCTTCTGGATCATTCCCAGATTAAGAAGGATATCATTGATAACACCTTCCGTCACACCAAACATATTGCGGCCAAGAAGTGCCGTAACCGACATGGGCATCATATAAGCAACCAGCAGTAATCCGCGGATGGGTCCTGCCAGGGGGAATTTCTTACTGAAAAACAGGGCAAATATAAAACCGATTGTAAACTGGATCAGCAGGCAGAATACCGTGTACTGCACAGTGTTTCCAAATGCTTTCCGAAAAACCTCATCAGCCAGAATCGCTTTATAATTATCCAGACCAACGAAAATTGCGGTATTCCCTTTGAATGTTTTTACATCAAGGTTTTTAAAACTTAGAATGATATTATAGATGAGCGGATATCCAATCATGAATATCATGTAAATCAAAGCCGGAAGAACAAACAATATCCCTTCTGAGTTACGGTCTTTTAAACGTCGTTTCATCTTATTTCATCTCCTATTCTAATAAAAGAATAACAAAGAGGCGGACCTGAATGCTCGGCACACCTCTCTCCAACTGTTATCCGTTTAATTCAGCACAGAAGCTGCCTTTTCTGCTGCTTCCTGCATCGCCTGCTGCGGTTCTTTCTCGCCAAGGATTGCCGCCTGAAGTGCGGAATAGATGCCCTCCGAGATCGTTGGCCATTCTGCATGTGGGCCTCTGGCAACTGCAAAATTCATAGATTCGGAGAATACCTTATACTTCTCGTTTTCTGTCCAAATGCTTTCCATTGCCATAGAATCACTTCTTACAGGGAATTTGCCGGCCTGTACGTTAAACTGGGCATTTCCTTCTTTCCCCATCATGAATTCAAAGAACTTAAATGCCTTCTCTTTATTTCCACCTGCACAGATACCGAAGTTCTCACCGCCTAATACAGTCGCATTTTTCTGATCCATCGGAAGATATGCACAGCCATAGCGGAAACCTGAGGACTCTGCAAGCTCGTCCAGGGTAACGATCTGCCATGAACCGTTCTGCATCATTGCTGCCTTGCCGGCGATAAACGCATCTCTTACATCGGTCTGTCCCCAGTTTACTGCCTCGCTGCTCATCACGCCTTCTTTTGCCATGGAGGCGATAAAATCCATTGCATAAACTGCCTCATCCGAATCCAAAGTGTTGATATCTGCTCCTGCAGAATAAAGCCACGGGATAAAGGTAAAGGTTCCTTCCTCCGTTCCTTTCGCACACATCGCGAAACCAAACTGATCCGCGGTTGTCGTCTTTTTCGCTACATCCATCAGCTCTTCCCAGGTTGTCGGAACATCCTCTTCCGTCAGACCTGCCGACTCCAGCAGATCAATATTGTAATACAGGGCCAGACAGTTGGTATTCTGCGGCAGTCCGTAAATCTTTCCATCTACTGTACAGCTGCTCATCGGCCCTTCGTAGAAAGCATCCAGCTGTCCCCATGCATTTAATTCCTCAGTAATATCTTCAAATACACCCATCGAGATAAACGATGCCATATCCGGGCTGTCTACCATTCCGATATCGGGCAGTTCACCTGACAATGCCCCCATCGTGTACTGCCTCATCAGATCGGCTCTGGCTATGTAGGTCGGAACCACCTCGATCTCATCTTGGGACTCATTAAATTCCTTAATCATTTTTTCCAGTACTTCCTGATTGCTGGCACTGAAGTAATGCCACAACTGAACCTGTTCTTTCTGACCGGAACCAACTGGCGGTGATGTTTCCGCCGGACTGCCGGCAGTTGCCGCTGCTGTCTCCGCTTTTGTGGTCTCAGCAGGTGCTGAGCCCGCTCCGCTGCCGCATCCGCTTAACAATCCGACCGTTAATGCAGCTCCCAGCAGCAATGCCATACCTCTTTTTTTCATTTTCATAACCTCCAATTCCATTTTGTAAATCTATTTTAGTTGAATTTGAAAATGCTGTAAACGGACAGCTTTAAGATAAGGTGGATTATTTTGGGATAATATTTTAAGAAAAGAGGATTATTTTATGATAATAATCCTCTTACTGACGGCTGTACTCCAATGGAGTCAGACCGGTAGATCTGCGAAATATTTTAGAAAAGTACTTTGGATCGCTGTATCCGACGGCATAAGAAACATCCTGAACCCGGCAGCCAGGCTCCTTTAACAGCTGCTTTGCCACACCGATCCGATAGTCCCGAACAAAGTCGGAAAACTTTATCCCAGTGTCCTTATGAAACAGATAACTGAAATACTCCTGTGTCAGCCCCAGGCACTCCGCGATGGTTTCCTGGCTGATT
>Ga0153928_1000352_pt1 | contig 23620 bp, 15 predicted proteins | sample TSNJ012MetaG_FD_106656 | JGI IMG/M metagenome (GOLD analysis project Ga0153928, IMG submission 106656) | Attine ant fungus gardens microbial communities from New Jersey, USA - TSNJ012 MetaG | ecosystem: Host-associated > Fungi > Mycelium > Unclassified | place: USA: New Jersey, Wharton State... | reverse complement strand
CGGACGCGCTCGCTTACTTGAGCGTTGTACGCCACGATCTCGACGCTGTGCTGGAAGCGCCGACCCCCGAAGAAACGCCCGAAGCGTCTATTGAAGCGACATCCAGACTAATTCCCACTGGAAGTGCCCTCGTGGCGCCGATTGTCACCGAGGTAGGTGGCAAAATATTGCTCTTGCGCTCAGCGCAGGACGGTGGCGGACTAACAATCCTTGATTTACCCGCACTATCGACGGCGCGACTGAACGAGGTTGTGCGTAGCTGGCTCGACGCGTTCAACGTCCAGCACCTGCCGGAAGATGAACGAAGGGCTCGCTGGCGTGAGTGGCCGGCTGCCATCGAGGGTATCGGCGTTAAAGAGTGGCAACTGTTTGGCGGGGTTCTGTACACAGCGTTGAGCAATGCCGGGCTCAAGCCTGGCGCTCGGCTCATCTGGATGCCCACCGACGCGCTTGGTGTGCTGCCAATTGGCCTTGCCCAGGCGTCGGCAGGCGCGGTTCGGGTCGGTGACACATACGAGGTTGTCACGATACAAAGCGGTGAGGCATTGAAGGCGGCGTCGGAGAGCAAGGTAGCAAGAAGGCCATCACGCTCTCTGGCTGAGGTCGTGAATCCGACAGGCGATTTACCGTTCGCGGAGATCGAGGGTGCGCTAGTCACCACTTATTTTCCACGGCCGTCTCGTGTCGTCTTGGACCAGACCGATGCCACAGCATCCAGGGTGCTAAGCCGGCTCTCGGGCAGGAGCTACTGGCATTTCTCCAGTCACGGCTTCTTTGATTGGTCGGATGCACGGAAGTCTGGTCTACTCATGCGCAATGGCGAACCGCTGACGGTGGAGAGCCTATTGGGCCTTCCCGAGCAAGCAGGCATGCTAGGAAGGCCACGACTCGTCGTGCTCTCCGCCTGTGAGACGGGGCTCTACGACATCAATCGGAATCCGGATGAATTTATCGGTCTACCGGCATCCTTTGTGCAAGTCGGCGCCGCTGGCGTGATCAGCACCTTGTGGCAGGTGGACGATATGGCGACTGCACTGCTTTTGGCTCGCTTTTACGAATTACATCTGGGACAGAACGTCGATCCGCCGACCGCTCTGAAGAAGGCACAAGAGTGGCTCCGCTCGGCCACCAAGGCGGAGCTTATCGCTTACGCCAAGACTGCAGGTGCGAAAGCGAGACTCACAAGCAACCGCCTGAGCGTGCTCGAAGGCGCGCTCAAGAGCCGGAGCCGTTCTGGATTCCCTACTTTCTCCGATATGTGGACGTTCATGCAGGAAAGGGCCGAAGCTGCCGCTACGGCGAAGGGAGTAGCATGGACGGAGGAGGACAATCTCAAATCACGACCTTTTTCACATCCCTACTATTGGGCTGCATTTATTTATACGGGCTTCTGAGTATGAAGCTCGCTTTGTTATTGCGAACGGTGATCGCGCCGCCCTGACATGCGGTACCTCTATTGACCGCTCGGTCGGAATGCATAGTCTGTCATTGCATCTGGGATAATTGAATATCGCTTCATTCGCTGAGGCGGGCGCCATGAGAGAGGCGGATCGCCGGCGTACGCCAGGGCGACAAACTTCGTGCTCGCAGTGGATTTGCTTTCGCTTTCAGCTATTCGCGGCACCCTTGCGCAATATGGGGCGCCCAGATGCTTGGAATTTCCCGGTGAGACCCGCTCGAAACCGGGTGATGTTCGAGGTGGCAACCGTTCGTGAAGATTTCGCCACGACAGAGCCTCGCGCCCAATCTTACGCCACGTCCTGTCTGGGGATAGCTAGAAATTCACAGAGTCCAAATCTGCACGACCCCGTCCACCTTTACATCGACGAAAGCGCAGACTGCGCGTTGCTCGCGGGCGTAGTCTATCAGGTAGGACTCATGGTAAGATCGAGCCAAAGATCGAAGCTACGGCAATTTAATTTGGAGATTGGAGATTGACCCTGCCTTACCCATTCTACGATCTTTAGAATGGAGGCGCGCCATGACGTCGATATCGCGACTCAGACCTGCGGCGCGCGTTTTCGTGCTCGCGCTGATAGTGGGATTGTTCCCCGCGTCTACCTCAGCGCAGCAGGACGATCTCAACGCAATCCTTAAGCGCGCGAACGAACTCAGTTCAGCCGGACAATACGATGCCGCGTTGGTTGAAGCGCAGAAGTTCGAAGCAGGGATCAAGGCGCGGTTCGGCACTGACGATGAAAAATACGCGATCGCCCTCCTGGCCCTAGGCCACATCTACGCCAATCAGCGCAAGTACGTCGACGCCACGCGGCTCTACCAAAGCGCGCTTGCGATTCGGGAGGCGAAGCTCGGCAAAGACCACCCCGACGTGGCGGCGACTCTAAACAGCCTGGCCGGCATGTATGCGGCGCAAGGCAAGTACGCCGAGGCGATGCCCCTATATCGCAAAGCCGCCGAGGCGGGGAATTTGCTCGCGAATTACAATATGGCGGCGCTCTTCGCCAGCGGCCGCGGCGTGGCCGTCGACAAGAGAGAAGCGCAGCGCTGGTTTGCGAAGGCTGCCGCCGGCGGCCTTGCGTCGGCCAAGCAGGCACTTGAGCGCTTGGCCGAAGGTCTGATCGCGGCGGGGGCGGCAGCGCCCGGTTGCTCCCGCGCGGGCGACATGTTGGCGAAGGGCGACGCCGCCCGTAGCCGCGAAGACTTCGCGACGGCAATGCGCTGGTTTCGGCAAGCGGCCGACCTCGGGTGCTCAGACGGGATGCGAAGTGTCGGTGAACTAAACGCCCTAGGTCAGGGGGTCGCGATCAACTACGGCGAGGCAATGCAGTGGCTTCGCAAGGCCGCCGATCTGGGAAATGCGGACGCCGTGTTCGACATCGGCGTTACCTACGATTTCGGTCAAGGCGTCCCTGTCGATTACGCCGAAGCAATGCGGTGGTATCGCAAGGCGGCCGATTTTGGCGTCGGAGCCGCCATGTTCAACATTGGCGCGCTTTACAAAAATGGCCAGGGCGTAGCTGTCAATTACGGCGAGGCCATGCGCTGGTGGCGCAAAGCGGCGGACTTCGGGATTCCCGTTGCCATGAGCAGCGTGGGCGAACTCTACCTCGCGGGGCAAGGCGTTGCAGCTGACAACGCGGAAGCCTTACGGTGGTATCGCGAGGCCGCAGATATTGGAATGCCGGTCGCCATGTACAACGTCGGTGTGCTTTACGCCACTGGCCGGGGTGTCTCGGCCGATCCGGAGGAGGCCAAACGTTGGCTCGAAAGGGCCGCCCGGAGTGGCTTCGAGCCCGCCAGACAGGCGCTCGACCAAGTGGCCGCACGCGTGTCGCCACAGCTCGCCGTAAGCGGCTCACCCGCGCAAGTAACATCGCCCGCACGACAGGCCTTGGCTAAAGCTGCGGCGGCCCTCGCCGCAGGGGACGTCGACGAGGCGATCCGAGACTTCGATGAGGCGATCCGCCTCGATCCAAATTCAGCCGAGGCATACAATAATCGTGGCCTAGCCTACGAAAGGAAAGGCGAAAATGACGCGGCAATCCGGGATTTCGACGCTGCTTTGCGTCTTGAGCCGAACAACGCCAGCATCTACGACAATCGCGGAACTGCCTATTTTCTACTGAAAAACTTTGATGAGGCGATCTTGAACTTCGATATGTCCATTCGCTTGGCCCCCAACAACGCGGTGGCCCTGTACAACCGCGCCAGCGCATATCTCCAAACTTCGCACAACGAGGCGGCAATCCGAGATCTCGACGCAGCGATCCGCCTCAATCCTAATGTCGCCGAATACTACAACCAGCGGGGAATCGCGTACGAGAATAGGGCCGAATACGACGCGGCGATACGGGACTTCGACAACGCCCTAAACCTCAATCCCAAGCTCGGGCCGGCAATCGCCAACCGCTGCGCTACCTATGCCAAGATGGGGCAGCACGACGCGGCACGCCGAGACTGCGACCTGGCGCGCCACATGAACCCCGACCTCGCGCTGGCCGACAATCCTCTCGTTTCGGTCACGCCGTTGCGCGATGCTTCCTCGCGGACGGTCACCGGCGGCGCGCCGAAGCCGGAACTGCGGGTGATCAGCGTCCGACAAGGCAAAAACCCGGACGGCACCTACGCGACTTCGGTCAATGTCCAGGTCGTCGCGCCGGTGCCGCCGCGCAGCTTGACGCTTGTCGCCACGGCATCCGGCATCACGCGGCTTTGGCCTCTTGCGATGGGAACAACGACCATGAGGCTTTCGAAAAAGCGCGAGCTGGAGGGTCCTGATCGCACGAACCTGACGATCGAGAATCCTTTCGGCAGTTACATGCTTGTCGTGTGGACCAGCAATCCGGGCAAGATCAGCATCGAATATTCATTTCAGTGATCGCCACGGGACGTGCCGACAATTTCTCGCGATGGCGGGGAAAAGCCCATGTCACGCACTTGTTTTCATAGCGGCGGTCGTTGCACGGTGGTCGTATTCACCGTCTGCGCCCTCTTCAGCATGCGAGAATACGCACTTGCTCAGAATAGCGATACGAAAACGTGCACGGGTGAAGCGACCTCTGTGGCAAGCGGGGCGACAGGCATTTCAAGTACCTCTAAGATTCCCGGTGAGCCCCGAAACACGACATCAGGGTCGGCGCAGAAAGCTTTGCTGCCGGAGCAGCGAACATCCGGTGATGCCGAGCCGCGGTCGGAGATAGGAGATCGATCAGCCGATCAGGCGAGTCGCCGGGCAGCCTTGGAGAACAAGATCGCCGCCTGTACCCGTATCATTCAATCGAACGCTGCCGATCAACTGAAGCTATTGCTGGCGTATTTCCATCGAGGCGAGGGTTACACCGAAAAGCGGCAGTACGATGCGGCGATCAGCGATTTCGATGACGCCCTCCGGCTGAATCCGGAAATGGCAGCAGCTTACAAGATGCGCGGGCACGCGGCGTGGCGAGCAGGACAATATGCTGCTGCGCTGGACGACCTGGGTAACGCGCTCTCGGTAAACCAAAAGAAGTTCGGGCCGAATGATTCTGATGTCGCCAACAGCCTTGACGATCTTGCGGACCTCAACATGTTCCTCGGCCGCTATACCGATGCGGAACCGCTGCTTGAGCGAGCGATTGCGATTCGCGGAGACGTAGACGATCTTCACAATGCGAGAAGTCTGAGCAATCTCGTGGATCTTCCTTCGACAGGGGCGTTTTGCCGATGCCGAACGGCTTGGAGGGCGGGTCCTTGCCATCGTCGAGAACTCGTTTGGTGCGCAGGATGCCGCTGGCGAGTTTATTGTGGGCAACGATGAGGGTTCGGAGCCTGTCACGGCTGGTCCGCTCGCCGACCTGGCCAGCATCTACAGCAGCGAAGGCCGGTACGCCGAAGCCGAGATAGTCAACCGGCGCGTCCTCGCCAGGTATCAAGCGGCGCGCGGCCCTGACGACCCTAAATTTGCTTCTATCCTGAATAACCTGGCGAATGTGCTGTCGGCGCAAGGCCGGCACGGCGAAGCCATGGAGCTTGTGAAGCAAGCGCTGGCCATAAACGAAAGAAACCTCGGCCCCGACGACTTGCGGGTCGGCATTAACCTGGCGAGCCTGGCCCACGCCTACGCCGCTCAGGACCGTGACGGCGACGCCGATCCGCTGCTCAAACGCGCTATCGCCATCTTAGAGCGGACTATCGGGTCGAATCATCCCGATCTGGCCAGCGCGTTGAGGGATTTGGCCGCACTTGACCGTCGGCGAGGCCGGGACAGCGAAGCCGGGCGGCTGTTGAAGCGCGCGTTGGCGATTTACGAAAGGTCATTGGGCGCCGACAGTTTGGTGGCCGCAGACGCCCTGGGCGAACTGGCCGACCTTGATCGCGATCGGGGCCGCGTCGGCGATGCCCTCGATAGAGCCCGTCGAGCCGCGGCCATCTATGCGGCGACGGCCGCGAGAAACCGGGCCGCGCCCTGGTTTGGCGGCACCACGGGGGCGTCGGGAGATCGAACCGGCTTTCTGCGTCTGCTGGGTCTCCTCGCGGCAGATCGCAGGGCGAGTGCGGACCCGACCGGCAAGACCACTGAAGAAGCGTTTCGTGCGGCACAGCTTGCCGGCGAGACCGAGACGGGGCGCGCCGTATCGGCGATGACAACGAGACTCGCCGCCGGAACCGATGCGCTCGCCGTGTTGGTCCGAGAATACCAGGATTTGCAACAGCGTTGGCGGGCGCTCGACGAAGCCCGAGTCAGAGCAGTCTCAGCATCACCGAATCAACCTCAATTGCAGGCATCGAATGTCGAGCTGCGAAGCGAGCTGAGCGCGGTCGAATCCATACTTTCCGCAGCCGACGCTCGCTTACGAGCTGAGTTCTCGCGGTTCGCCGCTTTCGCATACGCTGAACCGCTCAGTGTAAGGGAGACACAGACATTGCTTCAGGGCGACGAAGCCCTCGTTTTCCTATTGCTTGGCGCGAAGGAAAGCCACGTATTCGCGCTCACACATGACGGTCTCGACTGGAAGGTCATCCCGCTCGGTGCCGACGCCGTGGTGGAGAAGGTCGCCGCGTTCCGCCGCGGGCTTGATTTGAACGAGATCAACAAGTCGGTAGACGAATTCAGGAAACCGGAGCTGTTCGATCTTGGCATCGCCAACGAGCTTTATGCGACCTTGCTCGGCCCCCTCGAACCGCTGATCAAGGAGAAGGAGAAGCTGGTCATCGTGCCCTCCGGCGCGTTGACAGCACTGCCGTTCCATCTCCTTGTGACGGAAAAGCCGGCGAATTTTCGTCCGAACGATCTTTCCGGCTATCGCGATGCCGCTTGGCTGACCAAGCGCCAGGCCGTCAGCGTGTTGCCGGCAGTCGCAAGTTTGAGGGCCCTGCGCGCGTTCGCAGGTCGGGGCGTCGCGGGCAAGCCGCTCATCGGTTTTGGCGACCCGATCTTCGACCCGGCCGAACGGCAAGCCGCCCTGGCGCGGCGGGCACGGACGTCAACAGCGGGAGAGAAAAATTCGGTCGCCATCGCGGCGAATACCCGAGCCTACACCGATTTCTGGCACGGAGCGGGCGTCGACCGCACGAAGCTCGCTGAGGCGCTGCCCCTCGCTGCCTGACACTGCCGATGAACTTAAAGCCGTCGCGTCGGACCTCGGGGCACCGTCAAGCGACCTCCATCTCGGCATGGATGCAAGCGAGGCAAATGTGAAACGGCTACCGCTCGCCCACTACCGCATCGTCTATTTCGCCACGCACGGCCTTGTCGCCGGCGACATCAAGGGTCTGGCGGAGCCCTCGCTCGCGCTGTCGATTCCGGAGCAGCCATCCGACTTCGACGACGGGCTGCTGACCGCGAGCGAGGTGGCACAGCTCAAGCTCAATGCCGAATGGGTGGTGTTGTCCGCATGCAATACGGTGGCCGGAGACAAGCCCGGCGCCGAGGGGTTGTCGGGTTTGGCACGCGCGTTCTTCTATGCCGGCGCGCGCGCTCTGCTTGTCTCGCACTGGGCGATCGAATCGGGCGCGGCAACCCGGCTGACAACGTCGACTTTCGATATCCTGAAGGCTAACCCCACACTTGGCCGTGCCGAGGCACTGCGTCGTGCGATGCTCGCGTACCTCAACGATCCCTCCGATCCGCGCAATGCCTACCCCGCTTTTTGGGGACCGTTCGAGATCGTGGGCGAGGGCTCGGCGCGTTGACTGCGTTCAGACAACAACGAGCGTTGCTCTCACACGTGCATGTGATGTTGAACAGCGCGCTGAAAAGGCTCTATTGACGGTACCTATCCTGGATGCCGGGGCGTAAGCATAATCAACCAGCACGACGGGGCTTGACCAATTTCCAAAGTCGCCGAATAGTTAGGACCGACGATTGCACTTAACGAACGAACGAGGCATCGCCATTTCTTAGTTCCGTTGGTATAAGCCATCGTCTCTATTATCGGCCATTCGTATTATGTCCAGACAAGCCCAGACTAAGAAGCCAGATCAATTCCTCGGACCACGTGTTCCGCCCCATGATCGGGAGCGACCAAGCGGACCCTCGAATACTTTTGTCTTATAAGACGGAAGCAAAACTTTCACGCGCGCTCCCGCCGGAAGGGCGTGCATCTGCATTTCGGTGACATGGCTCCCAATCTCTATCGACGACACGTTCGATTCCAGCACTTGCATATCCGGTTCTGCGGGATGCCCTTGGCTCGCAGCGGTTAGCATTGCCAGAATGAGGACGTTCCTTATGGATCGACGTGCTGACATGTGTCGTCTCCTTAGGCGCCGTGCTGCAAAAAACCTAGTCATTCACGCGCCCGCATGCTATATTGGCCGGCCGTGCTGCCCGCCAACCAAGCGAGGAGCACGGCGATGAACGGAAAGATGAAAGCGCCGTACGCAAAGGTCGCGATACTGATGACGATCATGATGGCGACACTCGCGACTTCAACAAGGAGATGGTAATGCTCCAATCGCTCCATTCGTCCTACCGCAAAGCCGGCAACGGCCACGAATAGCGCAATGATGAGCTCGCCTGGCTCACCCAAAGCATGCACTACGCGCCCATCCAGGAGCTGCGCAAGAATTTGCGCGTGTATGAACACACCCGAATATCTTGCCTCATTGATTACGGATAACGGGATCAGGTGCTGATCACGATCCGAGAAATTGCCGCCGATCAGGACGATTTTATCTCTCAACATCTCGGCAAGCGGCAACGATTGTGAAAGGCCGCCGCGCCCAAGGACATGTTCGGCCGCCAGGGTGAGAAACGTTTCGGTTCCGTCCTTTGGCGGCAACAGCCAGGCGATGTATTCGCCCTCCGAATGGGAATAGGATTTGCCTACTTGCGCCAAAAGTTCCGTGAAGCTCGCTCGCGGCGACTCGTCCGACTCGGGGATCTCGATAAATCGGATCACATGGTCGCTTATCACAAGGGGACTATGATGCTCGTCGAAGTAGAGGTGCCCTGCTGGCCGATTAGCGCGCGCAAGGAACCTCGTTTGAAATGCCCTTTCCTCGTCGGATCGCAATGATGCGTCGTCCAGCGCTCCCAGAACCATGGGGATGGTTCCATCTCGAATGGTCTCAATCAGACGTTCATCTTTCTCGAATTCTGTAGGACGATCGAACACAAAATCTAAACCGATGGCTTTCGGAGCAGTTGCTTTGATCGTGCGGACAAGATCGGACAAAAGTTTACGGTCGATCGGCTCGACGTAGGGTTGATGCTCAAGTGTCTTCTCTGTCACTTCGATTATGGCAACGCGCGGATGCTGACTGTCGAGCCGAGGAGAAAGGTAGGCGGTACGCAGATCGGCGGACCAGTGCTCGGGGCCATGCGGAAGGTGGATTAAGAAAAATGCCAATAAGAAGCCGAATACACCAGTCACCGCATAGGCGACCGATCTCACGGAGCGCCTCGAGAGCAATTGACGCGAGCATGTAGTGGCCATAATCGCCGTGCCCGATTGAACGATATTTACGGCGTTCTTCCCTCGCCTACGACCACGAAGGGTGCCCAATAGGCGGGATGCGCCCCTGGCGCGGTATCGTCGTCGATGAGTTCAAGCATGGCGCGCCGCAAGGCTTCGGCATGTGAGACACTTGCATCTGCCCGTAGTTCGGCAAATACATGAGTGATGAGAAGCACCGCAGCAGTGGAGTTGACGTACCAATGCGAGACGAGGAGGCTGCGCGCGCCCGCGTAAAAAAAGGCGCGAGCCAGCCCCGAGAGTGCCTCATCACTTTCTTTGTCTCCGGCAGCCGTGTTGCACGCGGACATGATCACCCAGTCGGCGTTTAGCTTCAACTGGCTGATTTCGCTGGCGGTGAGGAGGCCATCATCTTCTACCGACGCAATGCTTGGAGGCGTGAGGACCAGTGCGGGCTCGGCCGGACCACCGCTGATCATCTCAGTCTCGCTCGCGAGGAGACCATGCGTCGCGAAGTGGATAACGCGATAATTCCGGAGCATATTCGACCCGTTCAGCGCCTTGACAGTCCGCTCGGTCGCCCGGTCGGCAAGATAAACATCCTTGGGGGATACGTTGAGCGTTCGCGCTATCGTGCAGACCTCGTCGGCGGTTTCTGCGAGCGGCGGCATGGAGCGCACAGCCGCTACGTTGGCCAGCTCTCCGCGAAAATAGCGCGCGACCGGGCTGCCCACGACGGTATCGCTCGATGCTGTCCACAGGACGGGGGCTTGAGGGCGGCAAGATCTCTTGTCCCACGCCGCGTTTGCCGTCCCCGAGCTGCCGGCGAGGACCGGGTTGGCGAAGGCTATGTATGGATTGGGCGCGGATTCACGATCCGGGTATGCTCGAAAGGCCTTCAAACTCGAGACCGACGGCAGAACAGTGACGGCATATGCCCTTGCTAGCCAGGCCGCACGGGAATAGCCGGCCCAATCGTTCGGCATACCCTGCGTGGGCCTTTCGGTTACGAGCACGTGCAGCGGCAATGTCGATAGCGGACCCGACGGCACAACGAGAAGGCTCTTGCCGGCAATCATGCCTTCGACTTGTCCGAACAGCGCTTGGTAGAGTTGGTGCGCGCGGTTGAGATCGAATGGAAGCGGTCGAGGAACAGCTTGGTCGGCCTCGGTATAAGCACGTCCGAGCCATTGCGCGCATCGTGACGACTTCCAAGCGCCAGGATAATCAAGCCCGCATCGAAGAACCGCAACGATGGACTCAATTTCGGCGGGCGTCTGAGAGATGGTTACCCACCTGGTTTCTAATTTGGTAACGACCCACACGTAGCCTTGACTTCCAATCAACACGAACTGGATGAGCGCCTCGCCGTTGCGCAATAGCAACTGTACGTCGGAAACCGGCAGGGGTACCGGCATGGTGAATTCAAAATACTGCGGGAAATTCCTTCGTAACTGGTCATCGGTGGTCGCTAGCTCCCTTTCGATGGCCGCGATTTGTGATCTGAGGGCATCCTCACTGGCAGAGCCTCCGCCGGCGCCACCGGTCGTCACTGCGGCCAGCAGTAGTTTATCAAGCCTCTGCCACTCACGCTCAAGGTCCTGACGGCTTCGCACAAGCTGAGCCAGGTGTTCGGTCGCTTGCGACAATCGCAAACCCATTTGCGCGAGAGTGTAATTTAGGACTGTCTCACTGGCGAGCTGGCCTGCCTCGAAAGTCTCAGTGGCGAGTCTATTGATCCTTTCAGGATGCTCACGGGCAAGACGTGAAGCGACGCGCAGGAAGTTGAGGTAGGGTTGCCGGGACTGAGCAGCGGTGCTTGCTGAGGCTGTAAAGGTCTGCTTACTTCGAATTTTGCTCGCGATTGCCACGACTCGTTTGAGCGTTGCGTACGCTTTCTCGGTCTCGTTTGTGTTACCGAAAGACGCGGCCAACGCGGAAAGACTCCCTATTAGTTCCGGGTGCTCAGAACCAACCGTCCGCTCCTGAGCAGATATGGCCTTTTGCAGGAACTCCTGTTCATAAGTGAATAGGCCGCGCTGCCGGTAAAGGACGGCAATGTTCAATCCTCTCTCGCCTGTCGGCGCAGAATCGAAGAGATGTCGATGAACCGTGACTGCTTCGGCGAGGCGGCGGCGATCCAAAAAGAATGTCGCCAACCCGGCGTCGTCCCCGTTGCGACGCAGAACCTGCTCGGCTTCCGCAAGACGACCTTGAGCAATCAAGCCAGGGACCTGTTTGACTGTTGGATCAGGTGGATTGGGGAGTCTCTCGATAGCCGCGACGGCGGGCCTCCTCTGAAAAGCGTTCAGACCATCTCGCCAAAGCGCTTGCGCGTCCGCAGTGCGACCTTGGTCAATATAGATGCCCGCCATTATATCGATCGTCTTACTCACCAGCGCATGTTTCGGGCCAACCGCCTTGACCCGCAGTTCCAAGCAGCGGCGCCAAACGGCTTCCGCATCGTCGTAGCGCTTCAGCCCAGCGTATATGCGGATGAAGTATTCAAGCGCGTCAGCAACTGCAAGACTCTGTTCTCCTGACCGTTCGGCAAGTTCGAGCCATCGTTTCGCCTGCCTTTCAGCTTCGCCGTATTGCTCCTGCAGAACGAGGTCCTGAACAGTTGTGCGAATTGCCGCTATGTCGTCAGCTTGCGAAAAGGGTCGGCCGGAGCCAAGCAATAACAGAAACAATGCTGCACATGAGAGCGTTCCGACTTTTCGATATAGCGCCGCGCCGCGCATAGCCGGGTCCCTGGAGAAGGGGCCTAGGGACATCGACCCCAGGTTTGGTCTCTTGAACCAATAACGACAAAGACGGAATCACCATTCGCGACAGCACGCCATTCAGCACAAGTGGTGCCCCGGCCCACGTCTATCTCAGATCCCTTTTCGGTCAGTTCAATATCGCCTGCCGTGTAGCAATACTTGGCTTCCTCGGCTTGTCGCTCCGCAAGCTGTCTCCAGGCGTCGCGGCCAGGATTGACGAGTGCGCCTAGGGCGGCATTGCCTGCCAGCATTGGCTTTCGACATACCCGAACAGGGCCGCGGACAATTTCCCCGGCGAATGCGAGCGAAAAGTCAGAAAGCATGAGGAATGAAGATGTAACGAGGAGCAGGACTACTCGGCAACGGGACATAGGGAATCTCCTGTCGAACGGCACGAGCACCTGCTACTGACAGCCGTGGGTCTTGAGCATCGTGTTTATGTAGACCTTAATTCCCTCGGGGCTTCCGGCCTCAGGACCCATCCGGTCGGCAGCCTCTAGGGCGCTCTTCAGGTGCACGCACGCCAGGGGAAACTTACTCTGCTGAACACACTGATTCGCAGCATTTATTTCAGAGACGACACGCAGTTCCTGAGGCTTAGCGGGCTCGTCGCGGTAGGGCACACCGCAGGTCGGCGGATCATAGGTGTACGCTTGCGCCAGAGCGTCCACGGTCACCAGGCGGCTGACCATACACAGCGCACCGAAAACTGCAGCGCGTCTTCCCCAACCAATCATAGTTACCCCCGTTGGAGTGCAATACATGGTCGCGCACTCTAGCGAATGCAACCGGTTTGCGCTATGGGGTTTACAGGGATAGACGAAGCCCAGGTTGTTCGCAGTGTTGACCGTTAGCTAGTGGCTCGCGACCCGCCCTTGGCCGCGGTAGTTGCGACTGGGCGCTTTCCATACGTGGCCCCTTCTTGCTTTCGGCGAGCCCGTGCCTAGGCAAAGGACCTGGATTGCCGGGACAAGCCAGGTCATGGCGATGTGGATGGGTCGGCGCAAAGGGTCGTTAGTAGAGCATGAGGCCACGGCTGGCCTAATTGGTACTTGCCCATTCAGTGCCACTACTACAAGATAGGTTGCAACTGCGCACAGCCAGGGGAGGCGGGCAATGCTGCGCATGCGGGCTTTTTTGGGAGCCTGTGCTGAGCCCCACGCGTTTCTTAACAGAGCATTACGGCTGATACTGATCATTAGTGCCAGCTCGTTGCTAGGTACATGGAATTCGATTGCGCAGACGCCAGACGCCGCGGTTCCGCGTTCCGTTCAGCAGCAGAAAGACTTGGCCAGGATTCTGGATCGCCAGCTCAAGTACCAATTCGAGATAGACAAATTGGAACGGGATGTAAATTTTCAGATCGACGACCAGAAATGGCCTCAGGTACTGGCGACTCTCGAGCGTTTGATGTTTTTGCGAGGTCAAATTGATCAACTTCAACAGCAAGCTGATAAGTTAGATCCCCCGAAGCAAGAAGATAAGTTGGATCCGCTGGCCGCGGCCATGTTGACTTTGCGTAAGTTTGCTCATCCATGCGATTATCTGGCCGAATATTACAAAAAGTTCGGTCTGGCACACCACAACCTGGAACATTACGACGAGGCGATTCAGAATTATAAGCTAGCGTTGAACTGCTATGCCAACGATGACTATGGCAAAGCTACCGCTGGCTATGATTTAGTCAAGTTAGGCCATTTCGCTGATGTCTCTCAGTTGCTGGCCGGCGTCCTATTTAAGCTGGCCAGGTACGATGAAGCAGAATCCGCTTTGCGAGTGGCTCTCGATCGGATGGATAGCGAGAAGTCCGCGAAAATCGCGCCTGATGAGCATGGCGTCATTTCCTATCCGGAGAAGGATCGCACCTACTCGATCCTCACTTTACTTGGTGTACTACTGTGGGTAGAACATCGAGACCCGGAAGCGGAGTCTTTGTTTGGCCGCGCATACGTCATTGCCACGACAAAAAACACGCAAGATCGGATCAGCGCCGGTAGACTTTTGGCGGATACATATTTGCGGCGAGGTTTGTTTTCGAATGCCGAATTGCTGTTGCGGGATTCACTGAGCAAACTGATGGCAACTGCCAACAGCAATGCCTCGGTCATCGTGAATACACACGTGTATCTTGCCAACGCGCTCATTGATGGCGGCAAGGCGAGCGAGGCGGCTGCAATACTAAAGAACGCAATTGCAATCAACGATAGCCAGCCGCCGAACGAGTACTCCTATGGTGCGCGTTTTGCACTCAGCCGTATTTACGTAAGAACGGGAAAATATCAACAGGCTGAGGAGCTGCTGGACGAGATGGCGTCCCGGCTGGCAAATCATGAAAACGAAAAGCCGGTCGATGCGGTACAAGTTCGGATTGCGAGGGCGGAATTGTTTATAAGAGCCAGCCGGCTCGGCGACGCGGAAAAGGAATTGGGCGCCGCGTTTGAGGTGATAGATAAGCTTAATCGCTCGGATTTTGTCGCGGAGTTTAGACACAACGAACTCCTCCCGGACGTGTGGGCAGCGCGGGCGCGGTATTTCGAATACGGTCATCGTTCGGCGGAGGCATTGGACGCCATACGGAAGGCCGCGGGGCTGTCCGGAGTATTGGCGATTGATCAGGTCTCCGGTAAGGACTTATTGCGCGAGATGGATACGGGAAAGCGGTGGATTTTGGGTCGATTTCTATCGATCGCCTCGACACGTGAAACGTCTGCGACCATCGACGCCGTTGTCGTCGATGAGTCATTCAGGATTGCGCAGCAATTGGCAAACCGTGAGGTGGCAGATGCCCTCGTGCAGATGGCGACACGGTACCTTGAAACCGATAAGCGGTTCGCAGAGAATGTGCGGGAGGTGCAAGATGTCAAAAATGACGTGGCGAGGGAGGGTTGGCTTTTTTCGCCTCCTGAATACGTACAAGCTGAGCGAGGAAGATGAGGCATATGCCAGGCAGATCGTTTATGCAAATGAGTATTTCAGAAAGCATCAGCCAAATCTACCGCCTGTATCGATCGACGAGGCCAAATCCATCATGGTCGCGAACAGAGTAGGCGCCACGGTGGCAGAGCAGGAGCGTTTGCTCGGACGTATCGCGGAAGGCGTTGCGCGCAAAAATCCGAGGTACCGAGCGTTTGGGATCCCTACGACTGTTTCGGTCGGCGACATTCAGAAGCGGCTGCGCGGCGATGAGGCCTTGGTGGTCTTCGCGAGCGAGACCGGCGATTTCAAAGGAGATGGGGAAGGACACCGACCAAGTTACATTTGGGTTATTCGTTCCAGCGACGCAACATTTCGGCGGCTGGCTATCGAGGAGAAGGAGATTGCGGATCAGGTCAAGGCTCTTCGTTGCGGACTCGATTATGATGTTGTGTGGGGCGACGGGCGATGCGCCGATCTCCTCGGCGTTTCCTACGGTAAAGGCGACTACAACGACGGCAAGCCGCTGCCGTTCGACGTTGCGCGCGCCTATGATCTTTACCGCAAGCTATTTGGTGGAGTCGAGGAGCTGATTAGGGGTAAGCAGTTACTGATCGTCGCGTCTGGACCGTTGACGCAGCTACCATTCCAGCTGCTGGTTACGGAGCCTGCGAGAGTCGCGTTCCCCAACTCCTCGCTAGGCTACCGGGACGTTGCCTGGCTGAGCCGCAAGCACGCCATCACGACGTTGCCGGCGGTGTCGTCGCTGGAAGCGCTGCGTGCGTTTGCCAAGGATAGCCATGCTGATGAAATCTACGTCGGATTTGGCAATCCGCTGCTGCAAGGCGAACCGGAAAAGTACAAAGAAGACGCCGACCGGGCCGCCCTGGCACGCGCACGACAGCGGTGCGATTCGCTTTCCGGCTCGAAAGTCTCATCTGCGGATAATGCACGGCAGGGCATCCGTTCTTTTGCCTTGAACGACGCCGGCCTTGCCGATCTTGCCGCAATTAGACGGCAGGTGCCGTTACCGGAAACGGCGGAAGAGCTTTGCGATGTTGCCAAAATTGTTGGTGTCTCTGCCGCGCAAGTACATCTCGGAGCGGAGGCAACTGAATCAGCGGTAAAGCAGCTTTCGGCCGATGGATCGCTGTCGAAGTACAGGATAATTCACTTTGCGACGCACGGGTTCGTCGCCGGCCAACTCTCCGCCACATCGGAGCCGGGCCTGGTCCTGACGCCGCCCGAGACGGCGAGCGAGGGCGATGACGGATACCTGGCGGCTTCGGAGATCGCGGCCCTCAAGCTCGATGCCGATTGGGTGATCCTGTCGGCGTGCAACACCGCGGCGGGCGGGACCGGCAATGCCGATGCGCTCTCGGGGCTTGCCCGCGCGTTCTTCTATGCCGGCGCGCGGTCGCTGCTGGTTTCTCATTGGGCGGTGAACTCGCGCGCGGCTGTCGCGCTGGTGACCAAAACGGCGAGCGCACTGAAGGACGACCCGAAGATCGGACGCGCCGAGGCGCTGCGCCGAGCGATGCTGTCGATGATCAACGCGGGGGATGAACGCGAGGCCCATCCCGCGTTCTGGGCGCCGTTCGTGCTCGTCGGCGAGGGTGCAGCGACGGTTCATTAGGAACGATGGTTGCGAAGCGCACGTGGGTGCAGCCCGCTCTCGCCGATCATTGCGGCACGATCTTATTCCGAAAACCGGAGCGCGCAGTTATTGCAAATGTCACGAAGCACAGGCAAGGATTGTGTCGGTGGCGACGGCGGGGGATCCCGAATGTTTCCAGGTTGGCGCCGTCGCAGATTCGCGGCAACCCTGGGCGCGGTCGCTTTGGCGTTCGGGATCATTGCCGGACCGGGACGCGCCGAAGACCACCTCGGTCGGCGGACCGCCCAAGTCGAGGCTCAAGCCGAAGCTTTGTTCAAACTCGGCAGGTACAGCGACGCGCTGCCGCTTGCCGCGCGCGCCGTCGAGGAAGCCGAGCGGCACCACGCCGCCGGCGACCGGGCCGTCGCCGGTCCGCTCCTGACGCTGAGCAGGATTCTCGGCGCGTTGGGGCGCAACTCCGAAGCAGAGGCGCTTGAGCGGCGGGCGCTCGCCATCGACGAGCAGGCATTCGGCCCCGATGCGCCGAATACGGCGGCTGCGCTGATGGCCTTGGGCGACACGCTCGCCGAAACCTCAAGACCGTCGGAGGCCGAGGCGCTGCTGAAGCGCAGCTTCGCCATTCGCGCGGCGACGCTCGGCCCGGAACACCCGGACTCGGCCAAGACGCTCTGCAGCCTGGGGGCGGTGTACCGAATTCAGGATCACGTTGCCGAGGCGGACGACGCCTTGCAGCGCTGCCTTGCCATCGCGGAAAAGAAACTTGGCACGGAGGACCCCGCCGTCGCGACCGCGCTCGACGAACTCGGCTCCCTGTACCGGGATCAAGGGCGCTTCGCCGAGGCCGAGCGGATCATTCGGCGCAGCGTGGCGATCCGTGAGAAAAAGCTTGGAGCGAGGCACCCCGAAACCATCTTCGCGCTCGATGACTTGGCGCTGTTGTACGACAACATGGGCCAGCAGGCCGAAGCCGAGGCGCTCTACAAACGCCTTCTCGGTCTCAAGGAGAAAGTGCTCGGCCCCGAGCATCCGAGCACCGCCGCCACATTGAACAATCTCGGCGGTCTTTACACGGCGATGGAAAACTACGCCGCAGCGGAACCCGTATTGAAACGCGCCCTCGCCATCAACGAAAAACTGTCCGGCCCCGGTCTCGACCGCAACCTGTACAGCCTCGCCTACCTCTACACCCTGCAGGATCGCCTGTCCGAGGGCGAGACGCTTTACAAGCGTGCAATCGCCATTCGCGAGCAGCGGCTCGGCCCGGACAACACCTGGGTTGGCCAGTGCCTCAACGGCCTCGCCTACCTGTATGACCGCCAGAGCCGCTATGCCGAAGCCGAGGCGCTGTACAAACGTGCCCTGGCGATCGTCGAGAAGTCGATGGGGCCGGATCACCTGAACGCCGCCATCGCCCAGCAGAATCTGGGGCGGCTGTACGTGCACGAGGCGCGCTATGCCGAGGCGATCCCGCTCTATCAGCATGCGCTCGCGACCTACGACAAGGTCGCCGGCGCCAAGCATCCCACCACGACGCAAATTCGCGATGACCTCGCGAATCTATATGAAACGCTGGGGCGGCACGCCGAGGCCGAGGAGCTCAAGGCTTCGGCCACGGCCAGCCCCGAAGAGCCGCGCGTCGACCGGAGCAAAACGGCAACCCCCGACGAGCTTCAGGACGTCGAGCGCGAAATCACCAGGCTCAACAACGAAGGCAAGTACGCTGAAGCGACCGGGATTTCGCAGCGCACGTTCGATTCGTTTGAGAAGAAGTTCGGCGCGAACGACCCGCGCATCGCCAAGCCGCTCATGAACCTCGCGCATGCCTATTATAAAGAGAAGCGCATCGCCGACGCCGAGAAGCTCTATCTGCGCGCCATCGAGATCGTGCGTAACGCGCTCGGCCCCGATCACCCGCAAACGGCCGCGGCCATTCTGCAACTGTCGCGTTTCTATTCCGCGCAGCGACGCTATGCCGAAGCCGAGCCTCTCTACCGGCAACTGTTCGGGATCGACGAACGCGTGCACGGCAAGGACCACCCCGACACGCTCGCCAGCGCCGGCCATCTCGCGCAGCTCTACACTGAAATGGGTCGCTACGATGAGGCCGCGGCGATCTATAAGGACGTCTGGGCGGCCGAGGAGCGGGTGCGCGGCGCGGACGACGTCGAGACCCTGAATACCAAAGGCCTGCTCGCCTCCGAATACGAGTACATGGGACGCTATGACGAGGCGGAGGCGCTTGAGCTGCAAATCCTGGAGACGAAAGAACGCATCCTCGGCACCGACCATCCGAAAACGCTCAACACCGTCGAAATACTCGCCGGACTTTATGATGAGATGGGGCGCCCGGGCGAGGCGGAACGGCTGTACAAGCGTGGCTTGGAGGGACGGGAACGTCGGATCGGGAGGAGCGATTTCGAGACCCTCAAGGCGGCGTTGAACCTCGGAAGCTTGTATTTGCATTACGGCCGATATGACGAGGCGGCGGAGCTATTCAGGCGCGTCGTGGATTCCAGCGACCGCGTCCTCAAGCAAAGCGACCTGCGATTTATCGCTCGAATGAACTTGGCCGTGGCCTACCTCAACCAAGGACGATTCGCCGATGCCGAATCGTTGTTGAAGGATGCCCTGGACTTGGCGGACAAATGGCGCGGGGGAGAGCATCCGGATAAGACCCACCTCATGGTGAACTTGGCCGCGGCATATCGCGGACAGAAGCAGTACGACAAAGCCGAGCAGCTCTTGCAGCAGGTTGCCGATGCCGGTGGCTCCGATTCCGCGGTACGCGAGGCGCTCAATTCTCTCGCCGTCATGGAGCTGGAGACAGCGCGGCCCGGTTCGGGTCCCGACCGGGCCGCCCGGGCGCGCGAGCTGTTGCTGCGGATTTTGCAAATGGAGGAACGCGAGCACACGTCAAATCCCATCACCTTGAACAACATAGGGCTGACCTATCTCTCGGAGGGCGACTGGGCCAATGCGGTCGCGTTCTTACGGCGCGCGACGGCTGCCAGCATTGCCGCGGAGCAGCGCATAGCCGAAGGCATCGGCAAGGTCGCGACCGGACCGGCGGAAACGCAAACCCGGCACCACCGCTCCGAATTCATAAATCTGGTCAAGGCGCTCTTCCGCTTTCCGCAGGAGGAGGGGGCGAGCAAGGAGACAATACCGATCGAGATGTTTCAGGCGGCTCAACGCATCATCGATGGCGACGCCGCCGCGTCGCTGGCAAAAATGGCGATGCGCGGCGCTTCCGGTGATCCGGCGCTCGCCGCCAAAGTACGCGAACGGCAGGATCTGATAGCGGAGTGGCAAGAGTTGGACGCCGCGCACAACAAGGCTCTAGCGCTGCCCCCGGAAAAGCGCAACGCCGCGGCCGAAGCTGCGATCGCGGAGAAGCTGACCAGCATCGACCGCCGCATTGCCGGCCTTGACGACAGATTGGCGGTCGAGTTTCCCCAGTTCACTGCGCTTGCCGGCCAGGTGCCGCTTTCAGTGGAGGAGGTGCAGGCCGATCTCAAGCCCGATGAAGCGCTCGTCCTTTTTTTCGACACGCCCCAGTCGGCGGCGCCGGAGGAGACGTTCATCTGGGTCGTGACGAAAACGGACATGCACTTGGCGCAGTCGGCAAGTGGAACGCCGACGCTCACCGCTGCCGTTACCGCCCTGCGCTGCGGGCTCGACCGCGCGGGGAATTGGGCGTGGGTCAAGGCCGAGCATCGCTGGCGCGCGACCAACGACATTTGCCGCGCCCTGCGGCCGGACGGTTTGGCGCCCGACGATGATTTGCCGTTCGACACCACGCTGGCGCACAACCTTTACGACGCGCTTTTTTTCGGCCGGATCGAGAATTGGATCAGGGGCAAGCGCCTGATCATCGTGCCGTCGGGGCCACTGACCCAGCTGCCATTTCACGTGCTGGTAACCGACATCCCGAAGGATGTTCCCTCGGGACTACAGAAGCGCCGAATCGCGAAACTCGGCGCCGAGCTCGCGAACGTATCGGACGAGGATCGCAGGCGTTTGCAATGGAACGAGCCGGGTGGCGTTCGCATCGTCAAGGTTGAAAAAGGCACGGCTGCCGAGAAGGTCGGCTTGAAAGCCGATGACATTCTCATCGCGGTCGGCGAGGAAAGGGTGACGACGACCCCGAACGCGATACAGACAATTCGGGGACACGCCCCCGGCTCCGGCGTGGAACTCAGCGTGTTCCGCAGCGGATCAAAACTGGCGGTAGACGTGGTGCTCGGCGCCGCTACCCTGGACGAATGGCAGGCGCTCTACTGGACCGCCAAGAATGCCGCGCAAATACACTGGCTCGCGCAGGATCATGCGATAACCGTGCTGCCAGCGGTCTCCTCCCTCAAGGCGTTGCGCGAATTGGCAAAGCAGAGCCACGCCAGCGAAGCCTACATCGGTTTTGGCAACCCGCTGCTCAGCGGCGAACCGGACAAATATCCGGAGGATGCCGCGGCCGCCGCCGAGGCCCAGGCTGCGCGTTGTCCGCCGGAGACGCCGCAACCGGTGGCGCTGGCGTCCGGCCGCGGCGGCGTGCGGGCGATGAAGGTGAGCCAAGGTCCCGTTGCCAACACCGAACGAATCCGCATGCAACAACCGCTACCCGAGACGGCGCAGGAGCTGTGCGAGGTGGCGGGGAAGTTGGGAGTTGACCCGGCCAGCCACCTTTATCTTGGCGCGCGGGCGAGCGAAGCGGAGGTCAAACGCCTCTCTGATGAGGGCACGCTGGCAAAGTACAAAATCGTGCATTTCGCGACGCACGGGTTCGTCGCCGGTCAACTCTCCGCCGCATCGGAGCCGGGCCTGATCCTGACGCCGCCCGACACGGCGAGCGAAGGCGATGACGGATACCTGGCGGCTTCGGAGATCGCGGCCCTCAAGCTCGATGCCGATTGGGTGATCCTGTCGGCGTGCAACACCGCGGCGGGCGGGACCGGCGATGCCGATGCGCTCTCGGGGCTTGCCCGCGCATTCTTTTATGCCGGTGCGCGGTCGCTGCTGGTTTCGCATTGGGCGGTGAACTCGCGCGCGGCGGTCGAACTGGTCACAAGAACGGCAAGCGAGCTGAAGGATGACGCCAGGATCGGACGCGCCGAGGCGCTGCGCCGAGCGATGCTGTCGATGATCAACGCGGGGGATGAACGCGAGGCCCATCCTGCCTTCTGGGCGCCGTTCGTGCTCGTCGGCGAAGGTGCAGCGACGGTTCATTAGGAACGATGGTTGGAAAGCGCACGACGCCTCCTTGGGTGAAGGCCGCTCTTGCCGCGCTGGGCGGGGCGGCGCTCTTTGTCCTGGTCTTTTTCCTGATCCACCTGCCGCACGGCCCGGAGCATTGGTCGGCGGATTTACGAACCGCATTGTTTGCCAAGATGCTCGACCGGCAGCACGACCGGATTGCTTTGATCGAGATCACCGATGCCACTCTGGCGCCCTACCCGTATGTGAGCCCCACCGATCGCAAGCTCTTGGCCGACCTGATCCGCGCGGTCGATGCGAGCGCACCGAAGGCGATCGGCCTGGACGTGATATTCGATCGCCCCAGCGAGCCCGCCAAGGACGAGTTGCTGCGGCGGACCATCCGGGAATCCCATGCTCCGATCGTGCTTGGCGCGCTCGACTCCGCCACGCTCCCCGCGCCGGCGCGCGACTTTCAGTCCGCGTTTCTAAAAGACGTACAGCGGGACGGCGTCCGCGTCGGGCATCTCTATCTCGGGGAGGAGCATCGCGATCCGCTCATCGTCAGCGAGCATGTCATCCGCAAGATCGCGATGCCGTCGGCCTCCGAGGGGGACCGGTTGAGCTTCGCGGAGGTGCTGGCGGGGCTCGACGGACCCCACCACGTCGACGAGGGGCGCGAGATCTTCTGGGTGCTGCCGCCGGGAACGAACTGGTGGTCCCGGCTGCGCGGGTCGCGCAGCGAGACAGACACTTTCCTGACGCTCCCGGCCGAACAAGTTTTGGCGCATGCGACGTCTGGATTGCCGCTCGAAAGGCTGCTGGGCGACAAGTTCGTGCTGATCGGCGGCAACTTCTCCGACCGCGATCAACACCTGACGCCGCTTTCCGTCCTGAGCGACGACAGGTTCACCGGACTCTTCATCCACGCGCAAATTCTCGCGCAGCTCTTGGCAGATGCGCATATTTATGAACTGGGCGTCACCTATTATGCTCTGCTGGCGGTGGTTGCGGCGGCAGGCGTCTGGACCGGCCGGCGAGAGGAGCTGCACCACGGTCACCTCTGGATCGAATTCATCAGCGTCGCCGTTCTCGTCGCGATCAGCATTCTCTGCTTCGTGTTCGGTCGGTTCATCTTCCCATTCGTGAGCGTCCTTGTCGTTTGGCTGGCGGGAATGGCGGCCGGCCACTTCAGCAAGCCGGCGGCGCAAGCGCACGAGCCGGCAGGAGGTAGGTGACATGTCGAATCGGGCCCGCGTGTTCCTCTTTGCCTTTGCGGCGCTGTTTGCGGCGACGCCGGCCGCAACGGCGGAAATGATCGTGCTCGAGTCCAACGTGGCCGAATACCCGGCGGGGGCGCGGCTCCCCGACGACTGGGTGCTGGCCCTTCCGTCCGGCGGACGCGTGCGGGTCCTGCTCGGCTCGCAAGAGACGAAGGTGTTTGTCGGACCCCGTGCGGAGCCGCCGCCTGGTCCCACAGGCGCAACGACTGCAGTGCCCTCGCTGCGGAGTCATGATCCCATCGGCGCAACGCGGGGCGAGCGCAACCCGAAGTGATGTAAGCGCTCTTCAGGGCAATCGCGCGCGGGATAAGGCTTCATCGTATTTTGCGAAATCGGCCTTGCCTGATTTCGGCACATTGCACTTAGTGTGCGGCCGACCCCTCCCCAACGAGGGCGAAGGGCGCCCAAAAAGCCGGGTGCGCCTCGTGGGGCTCGCCGTCCGTGATCAGCGCAAGCATGGACTGCTGGAGCGCTGTTGCGCGGCCGATG
>Ga0153928_1000349_pt1 | contig 23709 bp, 19 predicted proteins | sample TSNJ012MetaG_FD_106656 | JGI IMG/M metagenome (GOLD analysis project Ga0153928, IMG submission 106656) | Attine ant fungus gardens microbial communities from New Jersey, USA - TSNJ012 MetaG | ecosystem: Host-associated > Fungi > Mycelium > Unclassified | place: USA: New Jersey, Wharton State... | reverse complement strand
CCGCGAGGTGTTTCCGTGCATAATGCACGGAAATCCCGAGACATACAAGGCGCGAAATTATGCAGAATGCATAATTTCTGTGCATCGCGTAGCGTGTTACTGGTCACGGAGTGAACAGTAACGATAAACTGTTACTGTTCATGCCCCAACTATTCCGCGAGGTGTTTTCAGGCATTTATGCCTGAAAATCCCGAGAGTTGTCGGCGCAAAATGCTGTAAACAGCATTTCTGTGCATCGCGAAGCGTGTTGCTGGTCACGGAGTGAACAGTAACGATAAACTTATTTTGTTTGATTAAGAAGAAAATAGATAGAGGGTACAATAATTATGATTAATGATAAAAAAGTTTTATTCAGTGGAATGCAGGCAACCGGTAATCTGACTTTGGGGAATTATCTGGGGGCACTAAAGAACTGGGTGACATTAAGTGATGAATATGAGTGCTTTTATTGTGTTGTAGATATGCATTCGATTACCGTGCGCCAGGACCCGGCAACGCTTAGAAAGCGGGCCAGAGCACTGCTCACTTTGTATATAGCGGCAGGACTTGATCCGGAGAAAAACTGCATTTATTATCAGTCTCATGTTTCAGAACATGCGGAATTAAGCTGGATTCTTAACTGTTACACTTATATGGGAGAATTGAACCGCATGACTCAGTTTAAGGATAAAGCAGCAAAACATACGGATAATATTAATGCCGGACTATTTACCTATCCGGTGTTGATGGCGGCTGATATTCTTTTATTCCAGGCGGATTTGGTACCCGTTGGCATGGACCAGATGCAGCATCTGGAGCTTACCAGAGATGTAGCAACCAGATTCAATAACATTTATGGGGATGTTTTTACCGTACCGGAGCCTTATATTGGTAAGGTAGGGGCGAAAGTCATGAGTCTTCAGGAGCCTGCGAAGAAGATGTCTAAGTCAGATGAGAACCCCAATGGAAGTATCTATCTGATGGACGATCCGGATACTATTATGAGAAAGTGCAAACGTGCTGTAACTGACTCGGAAGCTACTGTGGCTTATCGGGATGAGCAGCCGGGGATTAAGAATTTAATTGATATCTACGGTGCTTGTACTGGTAAGAATTCAGATGAAGTGGTAAAAGAATTCGACGGCAGAGGATATGGTGACTTTAAGGCTGGTGTTGGCGAAGCAGTTGTCAGTGTGTTGAAACCGTTGCAGGATGAAGTGGCACGGCTTGAAAAGGATAAGGCTTATATTGATTCTGTTATTAAGAATAATGCTGAACAGGCTAACTATTTTGCCGGTAAGACTTTGCGTAAGGTACAGAGAAAAGTGGGGTTCCCAGATAGGATTCGATAGTCTGTTAATGGGGAGTGAACAGTAACGTTACTGTTCACTCCCCAACTATTCCGCGAGGTGTTTTCAGGCATTTATGCCTGAAAATCCCGAGAGTTGTCAGCGCGAAATGCTGTAAACAGCATTTCTGTGCATCGCGAAGCGTGTTGCTGGTCACGGAGTGAACAGTAACCAGTAACAGATTTTGTTATAGAATGTTGTTGATTTCTGTATGTACTTTTCAGGAAAATGAGTTATAATATAGACAAGTACAACAGGAGGTGGACAGTATGACAATGGAGGAAGTAATCAGGTTATTAGAAATGCAGGAAGAAATTCTTCAGTTTTCCCATTTCACCAATGCAGATGCATGGGAGTTGGGGCATCTGTTGGTTGATGAGTGCAGGAGAAGGAATGCATCTGCGATTATTAGTATTCGGTTGAACAACGGGTTTACTGTTTTCCAGTATGCTTTTGATGGAACCAGTGAATATAATGTACAATGGGTTGGCAGAAAGCATAATACGGTGTCAGCGACTAATCACAGCAGCTTACTTTTGTGTATGCAGTTGAAGCAAAATGATGAGACTTTAGAAGATGTGCATTTGGATCCGAAGCAGTATGAGATATCTGGCGGTGGCTTTCCGATCTTTATTGAGGAAGTTGGTGTTATCGGAAGTATTGTAATTTCCGGGTTGGATCCCGTATCTGATCATGATGTTATTATTAAAGCAGTTGGTAAATATCTTCATGTAGATGAAGTTCCGAGAATACGGGCGGTATAGAGTTCTTGTTAAAAAAGGAATATGGTATAAATTAATAATAGGTCGGAAAGGGAGAGCACAATATGGGCAAAGGAAAGTACGTAGCATATGTGGGCACGTATACACATGGGAGTAGTATCGGGATACATTTGTATGATGTAGATGTAGAAGAAGGAACACTGACCGAGCGAAAAATAGTTCCGGTGAACAATTCATCTTATATAACCCGTTCTAAAAATGGAAAATATCTATATTCGATTGCTGATGAAGGAGTGGCTGTATTTAGGATCCATTCGGATGGTGATCTGGAATATATTAATAAAGTTGGTATCGATGGCATGAGAGGGTGTTATTTATCAGTGGATGAAACCGGAAAGTATCTTTTTGTGGCAGGATCTCATGATGGGAAGGTGACAGTTGTGCATACCCACCGGGATGGTCGGCTTGGAAGTGTGATGAATGGTGTGTTCCACCAGGGGATTGGTAGCGTGGCAGAGCGCAATTTTAAGCCGCATGTGACTTGTGTGCTGCCGACGCCGGATAATAATTATCTTTGTGCCGTGGATAATGGAATTGATCAGGTAAAGTTGTATCGGATCAATAAGACCAAGAATAAATTGGAGTTAGTGGATATCGTTCGGTGCCGGCGGGAGTCTGGACCGAGGGAGATGCTTTTTAGTAAGAATGGGAAGTTTGCCTACTTGATTCATGAAATGAGCAATGATATTGAGGTGTTTGTGTATCGAGATACAGAGAAAGGGCCGGAGTTTGAGCGGATTCAGACGATTAGTATATTAGCTGAGGAGCTTGATGCGATGCATGATGCAGCTGAGGCACTGGTAATGTCTCCGGATGGGAAATATTTGTTTGCTTCTACGGCGGGGGATAATTCGGTTACGATGTTTGCGATTGATGAAGAGACGGGGATGATAGAGCGGCAGATGGCGCTTCCGATCAGTGGGGATTATCCGAAAGGGATGATGCTGTTTCCGGATGGGAAGCATATTGCGGTGGTGAATCATGCTTCAAATAGTATTACTACGTTTGCAGTGGATTATGAGAAGAAGATTATTGTTTTGAAAGGGAAGCCGATGAAGGTGGAGACGCCGAATTGTATATTGATCGCGGAGGTTGAGGGGGAGTGAGGATTGGGAACTGGGAACTGGGAACTGGGACGGCATCAGCATGCCGCCATAGGGTGCACCAGCCAGAACATTCGTTAACATTCTCTAACTGAAAAATGGATGGAATTGCTTGGAACATTCGTATTCAGCCCGTATTCTGATGAATACGCGCTTCAGACGAATTCAAAATGTGCTTTAGTGAAGCACATTTTGCCAAGCAATTCCATCCATTTTTCAGTAAGAGAATGTAGACACTCATGTTATGGCTGGCGCACCCTATGGCGGCATGCCGATGCCTGGTAGTTCAGGGCGGGACGATAAGTTGAATGAGGTAAGGGGTGGGTTAGGGTGGTACAAATTGGATTGCCTTAGGGCTGGTATATTTTGGTTAGGTGGTCCATTTTGGCGGTCATGTTGGTCAGGAGGGCGTCTACCAGGGTCAGGGCGGTCATGGATTCGACGACTACTACGGCGCGGGGGACGATGATGGGGTCGTGGCGGCCTTTGATGTTGATGTCGATGGTGGAGCCGGATTTCGTGACGGTTTGTTGGGTGGCAGCGATGGAAGGGGTGGGTTTGAAGGCTGCTCTTAGGATGAGGTCGCTTCCGTCACTGATTCCGCCGAGGATTCCGCCGGAATGATTTGTTGTTTTTTGGATAATATTATTTTTGCAGTGATAGGGGTCGTTGTTGGTCAGGGCGGTGGCGGTGGCTACGGCCAGGCCGTCGCCGATTTCAAAACTCTTTACGGCGCCAATGGACATAATGGCTTTGGCCAGGTTGGCATCTAGTTTGTCAAAAACGGGGTCACCGAGACCGGCGGGGAGGTTTTTGACGATGCATTCGATGATGCCGCCTGAGGAGTTGTGGTCTTTTAGGCATTGGTCAAGGTAGGATAATGCTTTTTCGGCAGCTGATGCATCAGGCATGTATAGTGGGTTGTTGCTGATTTCGGTTGGATTGAAGGTTTCGATGGTGACTGGGCCGATGGCTTTTGTATAGGTGCAGATGGTGATGCCAAGGGTTTCCAGGATTTTGGCAGCGATGGCACCTGCAGCTACACGGCCGATGGTTTCGCGGCCGGAGGATCTGCCCCCGCCGCGGTAGTCACGGAAACCGTACTTTTGGTCAAAAGTTAAGTCGGCATGACCGGGACGGTAGTAGGAGGCAATTTCGCTGTAATCGTGGGAACGTTGGCTGGTGTTTCTGACTAATAGGGAGATGGGGGTGCCGGTAGTGTGACCTTCGAAGATGCCGGAGAGGATTTCTACGGTATCTTCTTCCTTTCTGGGGGTTGTGTAGCGGCTTTGACCGGGTTTGCGGCGGTCTAAGAATATCTGGATGTCTGCGGCGGTTAAGGGGAGGCCGGCGGGGCAGCCGTCGACTACGACACCGACGCCATTTCCGTGGGATTCCCCCCAAGTTGTGAGTTTGAATATATTTCCTAAGGTTGAACCTGCCATTGTTGTAATTCCTCCTGCTTATGAATAATTGTTATACTACTTATCAGCCGGACAACACACCAGTGCGCTGAATTAAGCTCTTTTATGGTTAATTATATAGTTACTATTCAGTGCCACTATCCCGCGAGGTATTTTTTGTGAGTGAAGCAAAGCGGAAGTCACAGAAAATCCGAGGATTGCCATCGCGAAATTATGCAGAATGCATAATTTCTGTGCATCGCGAAGCGTGTTACTGTTCACTCCCCAACTATTCCGCGAGGTGTTTTCAGGCATTTATGCCTGAAAATCCCGAGAGTTGTCGGCGCGAAATGCTGTTTACAGCATTTCTGTGCATCGCGTAGCGTGTTACTGGTCACGGAGTGAACAGTAACAGTAACATTATATATGACATTGCTGCATTTGGCAAACAAATTGACAAAGGGGAGGTCAACGCGTATAATTAAACTGATTTTGTAAATTGTATGATAATAAAATATAAGGAGAAATTATGAATTTTTTAAATAGAATGGAACAAAAATTTGGCCGTTATGCTATTAAGAATCTAACCATGTATATTATTTTGACTTATGCAGTTGGTTATGTTTTAAGTTTTGTGGCGCCGAAGGTTCTGAACTTTTGTATATTGGAACCGGTGTATATTTTGCATGGACAGGTGTGGAGGATTGTGAGCTGGCTTTTAATACCGCCGGGAGGATTTGATATTTTCACCATAATTATGCTTTTTTTCTATTATTCGATCGGTACTACACTGGAGCGGACCTGGGGGGCATTCCGGTATAATGTATATATCTTTGGCGGGATCATCCTGACCGTGATTGGTGCATTTGTGCTATATTTCATTTTAGGCGGCAATACATTACTGCTGCTTCATGGCGGGTATTTCAGCACCTATTATATCAGTTTATCAATATTTCTGGGATTTGCTGCGACTTATCCGAATCAGCAGGTTCTTCTTTATTTTATTATTCCGATTAAGATTAAATGGCTGGCATATCTGGACATTGTTTATTTGATCTATCAGATGACACAGAGCGACTGGGTAGGCAGAGTATCGATTATTTGTTCGCTGATGAATTTTATTATTTATTTCCTGATGACAAGGAATTATAAACAGGTTTCACCGCAGGAAATCCACCGAAAAAGGACATACGCCAAGGCGGTTCATAAGAGCCAGGCTAATATAACCAAGCATAAGTGCGCTATCTGTGGCCGAACAGATGAGGATGGAGGAAATATTGAATTTCGGTTCTGTTCTAAGTGCAGTGGTAATTATGAATATTGTCAAGATCATTTATTTACGCATGAACATATTAAGTAATAGTATGTTACTATTCACAGCCAGCATCCCTGTTGCGATTCAGCCAAAGGCTGAACTGTAACCATATTAAATGAGTAGTGGAGGAAGAAATTTAATGAAGAGAACAAAAATTATTTGTACAATGGGGCCCAATACGGATGATAAGTCAATGATAGAACGCCTTATCAAGACAGGCATGGATATTGCCCGATTTAACTTTTCTCATGGCGCCCATGCGGACCAGAAGGAGCGGATGGATTTACTGAAGGAAGTGCGTAAAGAATCCAAGCAGCCAATTGCCATTCTTTTGGATACAAAAGGTCCGGAGATTCGGACCGGGCTTTTGAGCGATGGATTAAAAGTCGTTCTGAATGAAGGTCAGACATTCACCCTGACAACAGAGGTAATTGAGGGGGATGAAAAGCGCTGTACGCAGACTTATCCGGAGTTGCCAAGGGATGTGGGTAAAGGAAATACTATTCTGATTGACGATGGTTTGATTGAACTTCGTGTAGAAGCGACTAATGATACGGATGTTGTCTGTACCGTCATTAACGGAGGCGAACTGGGACAGCGAAAAGGTGTTAATGTACCAAATGTAAGTATTAATCTGCCGAATCTGACAGAGCAGGATATTAAGGATATTAAGTTTGGAGTAACTCAGGATATTGACTATATTGCAGCATCATTTGTACGAAATGCAGAAGCTATTAAGGAAATTCGTCAGTTACTGAAGGATAATGACGGTGAGCATATCGGAGTTATTGCTAAGATTGAAAATATGGAAGGTGTGCAGAACATCGATAAGATTATCCAGCAGGCCGATGGTATCATGGTTGCCAGAGGGGATTTGGGGGTTGAGATTCCGGCATGGGAAGTTCCTCATATCCAAAAAGAAATCATCCGTAAATGTAATGAGAACTATACTCCGGTTATTACCGCAACCCAGATGCTGGATTCGATGATGCGTAATCCCAGACCTACCCGTGCAGAAGTAACGGATGTGGCCAATGCTATCTATGATGGTACGGACGCAATTATGCTTTCTGGTGAAACAGCGATTGGTAAATACCCGGTGGAATCGGTTCAGATGATGGTAGATATTGCGGAGTCCACAGAACCATTCATTAATTATGGACGTTTTCTGGACTATAAAGCATTGCGCGGACAGAGGAATGTATCCGGAACGGTTGGGGTCGCTGCGGTGCAGTCATCACTTCATGTAGGGGCAAAAGCTATCGTAACACCGACTGTGTCAGGTCAGACGGCACGGCTGATTTCTAACTTCCGTCCAAGGGTGCCGATTTTTGCCGTATCACCCAATCCAGGAGCACAGAGAAGAATGCAGCTGCTCTGGGGTGTGACACCGCTGAGTGGATATGCGGAAGACAGCACGGAAGATATTATTTCCCATGCAATGTACGTTGTAAAACGGTCTAAATACATAGAAGAAGGAGATCTGGTAGTATTTACTGCAGGAGATCCGGCAACTAATATTATAACAGGTCAAGGTGCCGTTACGAATATGATGCACATAATTCAGGCATAATTAAAACGTTCGGAAAAGCAGTTCAGCCGATTGCATGAATGGTTACGGTTCAGTCTGCGGCTGAACCGTAACCATAAATCCTCTTTACTGAGGATGAGTACGAGACGGCTTACATGCCGCATTGACAGACACCAAGAGGAGGGATATACACGTGATCAAGAAGCCATTTGCAACAAAAGAAAAACTGGAACAAATCATACAGAAAATACCAACTCCGTTTCATCTTTATGATGAAAAAGGAATCCGGGAAAATGCTAAAGCACTGCAGGAAGCTTTTTCATGGAATAAGGGGTACAAGGAGTATTATGCGGTAAAAGCATGTGCTAATCCATTTCTGATTGATATCCTAAAAGAGTATGGATGTGGCTGTGATTGTTCCTCCATGACTGAGCTGATGCTGGCTAAGGCGGTTGGCTGTAAAGGTGACGATATCATGTTTTCTTCTAACGCGACACCGGCCAGTGAATATCAGTATGCAAGAGAACTCGATGCGATTATCAATTTGGATGATATTACTCATATTGACTTTCTGGAAGAAGTGACCGGCAGTATTCCAAAGAAAATCAGCTGCCGCTATAATCCCGGAGGGCTTTTCAAAATCAGCAATGATATTATGGATAACCCAGGTGATGCAAAGTATGGCATGACTACGGAACAGTTATACAAAGCTTACAAAATGCTGCAGGAAAAAGGTGCCGAAGAATTTGGCATCCATGCTTTTCTGGCAAGTAATACAGTAACGAATGAGTACTATCCGATGCTGGCAAAAGTGCTTTTTAAGGTTGCGGTAGAGCTGAAGAAAGAAACTGGTGCAGACATTAAGTTTATCAATTTATCCGGTGGAATTGGCATTCCATACCGGCCGGATCAGGAGGCTAATGATATCAAAGCTATCGGGGAAGGGGTTCGCAAGGTATATGAAGAGGTTATGGTGCCGGCCGGCATGGGAGATGTTGCCATTTATACCGAGCTTGGCCGCTTTATGACTGGTCCGTATGGCTGTCTGGTGACAAAAGCTATTCATGAGAAGCATACCCATAAAGAATATGTAGGCTGCGATGCATGTGCAGTAAATCTGATGCGTCCGGCGATGTATGGTGCATATCATCATATCACTGTGATGGGAAAAGAAGATCAGCCAAGTGACCATATGTATGATATTACGGGTTCATTGTGTGAGAACAATGACAAATTTGCAGTTGATCGCATGCTGCCCAAGATTGATAAGGGAGATATTCTGGTTCTCCATGATACTGGTGCCCATGGCTTTGCGATGGGGTATAATTACAATGGAAAATTAAAGTCAGCGGAAGTTTTATTAAAGGAAGATGGCAGTTTTGAGTTGATTCGCAGGGCAGAGACAGCCCGTGACTATTATGCAACATTTGATTGCTTTCCAATCTATAATAAAATATTTGAATGATCAAACAAGATACTTCGCTGGGGGGACTTGCTTAGGAGGTTAAAATATGGGAACAATAAGGGAGTATGTACATGCAAAGACAGCTCCCTGTTTTTATATGTGCAAAATAGAGAGGTGGAGATTTTTAATGAAAAGAATTAGTATAAGCATTATTTCTATTATGCTGTTAACCTTGTTTTGTGGGGGGTGCCGGAAGAAAGAGGACCCAGCCAATGGCAGTGCGATGACCGAAGCGGCCAATAAAGCGGTTGAGAGCACGGTTCAGGCTGATACAGCAAAGGAAAATGATGGGATTAGTATTATTTCCAGTATCTTCCCGTCTTATGATTTTGCACGCCAGATCACAGGGGGAGTGGGAGAACTCACTATGCTTTTGCCGCCAGGCTCGGAAAGCCATTCTTATGAGCCAACGCCGCAAGATACTATTAAAATCCGGAATTGTGATGTCTTCATCTATGTCGGCGGTGAATCGGATTCTTGGATAGATCAGATCCTGGACTCCATGGATATCAGTAATATGAAAATTATTAAAATGATGGATTGTGTAGAAACAGTGCCGGAAGAGCTTGTGGATGGAATGGAAGAGGTAGAGATAAAACATGAAAGCAAGGAGGCGGAATATGATGAACATGTATGGACCTCACCAAAGAATGCAAAAATAATCGTCGAAAAGATATCAGAAGTAATCTGCCAGGCAGATCCGGAAAATGCTTTGAAGTATCAGCTGAATACTGAAGAATATCTAAAACAGTTGGATGTTTTGGATCAGGAGTTTCAGAAGGTTGTTGATCAAGGGGTCAGGAAAGTATTAATATTCGGAGACCGCTTTCCCTTTCGTTATCTGACTGATGAGTATGGATTAGACTATTATGCGGCTTTTCCTGGCTGCGCCGCCGAGACGGAGCCCAGTGCACAGACCGTTTCTTTTTTAATAGATAAAGTAAAGGAAGAAAAGATACCAGTCGTTTTTCATATCGAAATGTCTAATGAGAAGATGGCTGATACCATATGCGAGGAGACTGGGGCAAAGAAGATGTTGTTCCATGCCTGCCATAATGTTTCAAGGGATGATCTGAAAAATGGCATAACCTATCTTAAACTTATGGAGAACAATGTGAAAGCATTAAAGGAGGCGTTGCAGTAATGACATTACTAGTGTGTGAGAATGCGGATTTTGCTTATGAAGGCAATATAGTGGTAAGCGAATTGAACTTTACCGTTAATAACGGGGACTACCTATGTATTGTAGGAGAAAATGGTTCGGGCAAGAGCACATTGATCAAGGGTTTGCTGCGGCTTAAAGCACCTCAGCATGGGAATATTGTTCTCGGTGACGGATTAAAAACAAACGAAATCGGATATCTGCCGCAGCAGACAGCGGCCCAAAAAGATTTCCCGGCCAGTGTATATGAAGTAGTTCTTTCGGGACGGCTGGGAAGGCGTGGGATTCGTCCTTTTTACACGAGAAGAGATAAGGAGACCGCCGAATCCTATATGAAGCTTCTGGGAATCGAAGCATTGCGTAATAAATGCTATCGTGAGTTATCCGGTGGTCAGCAGCAGCGAGTTCTTCTGGCCAGGGCCTTGTGCGCGACGAAAAAGCTGCTCCTGCTTGACGAACCGGTCGCTGGTCTGGATCCGATAGTAACCCAGGAATTATATCAGACAATTGAAAATATTAATCAAGAAATTGGCATTACTATAATCATGGTCTCTCATGACATACAAAGTGCGATAAAATATGCCAATCGGATTTTACATCTGCAGAATAAACAAGTTTTCTTCGGATCCACTGAAGAATATGTAATGTCCGGCAGCGGCAAAACATTCTTGGGAGGTGGCGAAAATGATTAGTATTTTGAAAGAAATGCTCTCATATGAGTTTCTGGTAAGAGCACTTATCGTTGGTTTGCTGGTGTCCCTGTGTGCTGCGTTGCTGGGCGTAAGCCTGGTATTGAAACGCTATTCGATGATTGGCGATGGCCTTTCTCATGTGGGATTTGGTACTTTGGCGATTGCTACGGCATTAAATGTAGCGCCCCTTACTATCGCTATTCCTGGTGTAGTACTTGCTGCGTTTCTATTATTGCGTATCAGTGAAAACAGCAAAATAAAGGGGGATGCTGCCATTGCGTTGATTTCCACTAGTGCACTGGCTATCGGTGTTGTTGTAATCTCTATGACTACCGGTCTCAATACCGATGTGTATAATTACATGTTCGGCAGTATTTTGTCCATGAGCCGGCAGGATGTACAGCTTTCAATCATGTTGTCTATCGTGGTGCTGATCATGTTTATTCTATTTTATAACAAAATATTTGCCGTTACCTTTGACGAGACATTTGCTCAGGCGACTGGTACCAGGACGGGGATTTATAATATGCTGATTGCATTTCTAACAGCAGTAACGATTGTTCTGGGGATGCGGATGATGGGGGCCTTGCTGATTTCCAGCCTGATTATTTTCCCGGCTCTTACTTCGATGCGTCTCTGTAAACGATTCAAAACCGTAACTATCTGTTCGGCTGTTATATCTGTATTCTGCTTTTTTGCCGGCATTCTAGGCTCATATTTATATGCGACACCAACAGGTGCCAGTGTAGTTATAGTAAATATTGTTATGTTCCTGTTATTTTGGATTATTAGTGTGATGAAGGGAAGATAATCCATAAATCTGGCTTACCGGCATGATGAAGATGATACCGTTTCCAGGCTCGTCGATTTCTAAGGTGCTGCGTATTGCAGCAGTGATATCTTGAATCAATTCCGTTTCAGTGATGATCATGACAATCTCACGTTCCGGTTCAATGGGCATTGTAAACAGCACCTCTGTTTCGTGAATACCCGAGCCCCGTCCGTTCCATATTGTGGCACCTTTGGCCCCTGCCTGTGTTGCTGTATCAACAACAGTTTGAGCATTTCCTTTTTCGACAATTGTGAAAATAGCATTATACATAACTGCATTCTCCATTTCTGTAGTGGGGATATTCTGATAGATATTACCGGTACCAATGTAAGCATTCAAAGGGAAAATAACTGCAATGCCATGTCCTTTTTTATGAAAAGCCATTTTCCGGGCTATCTTTTCAGCCGCCAACCTGGCAACTTCTGATTCAGCTATCATCCAGACGATTTCTTTATGCAGATCATTAAGATCCAGAATATCAAGGATGCGGCTGTGGGCAGTGCCTTTTCCGATGAAGAGAGTTCCGCCTTTTACACCATGCAGTTTGGCTTCTTTTAATGTCTTAGTACCTTTGTTATGTTCAACTATACAGCATATTAATTGAAATTCAGGCATTTTTTCGCACCTTCTTTTTATGTGTTTTTATTTTTACAATTAATCCTAGAATCTGAAGGGTAATGATCGGGGTCATAGCGACAAGTGCAATCATCCCGAAAGCATCCCGCAGAATATCAGCTTCAGGTATAGCTTCTGCAACGCCCTGGGCAAAAGCCAGAATGAAAGTTGCGGTCATGGGACCGGAGGCAACACCGCCGGAGTCGAAAGCGATGCCGACAAAAAGCTTTGGAACCATAAAACTAAGACCGATAGAAATCAAGTAGCCAGGCAGCAGATAGTGCCAAAGCTGAATTTGCGCCATCTGTATTCTAAGGACGGACAAGGCTACAGCCAGTCCCACCCCCAGTGCTAAAGCAGTCAGGACTACTTTGCGCTTCAGGTAGCCGCTGGTGACTATTTCAATTTGGTCGGTCAGAACGTGTACGGCGGGTTCGGCAAGGATTGTTACCAAACCGATAACAAAACCGACTATAATCGTGATATACCGGTTATTAAGGGCAGACAGTTCATAACCAATATGAGATCCGACCCGCATAAAACCGGCATTCACTCCTGTTAAGAATAGAATAAGCCCAATTAGTGTATATGACAAGCCTTTTAGGATCTTTTTAAAGGGTTTTTTGTTGAGCTTGAAGATAAATACCTGAAAGATTAAATAAATAATAACCACCGGAAGCAGCGCGAGGCATGATTCTAATGCCATCGTCGGCAAGGTGTCAACAAAAGGCGCCAGGATCCAGGAGTCATCCAGGGTACTGATTGGAAGCTCGCCAGTCAAGCCATCGAGGTTACTGATAATACTCATCAGAATAACGCTCAGGATTGCTCCTGTTGAGGTAACTGCAACCAAACCGAAACTGTCTTCTTCCGAAGAACGGCTGTCCCGCTTCAGAATCGAAACACCAGCAGAGATGGCCAGAACGAAAGGAACGGCAAGGGCACCGGTAGTAGCACCAGATGAATCAAAGGATATGGCCAGAAATTCTCCGGGAACAAAGATTGTCAGGAGCAAGATAATACCATATATCAAAAATAGCAGCCGGTTTAAAGGAAAATTATATACAATTCTAAGTAGTCCAACGACCAGCATAACAGCAATACCAAGGGACACAATAACAAGCAGGGCAGCACTGGTAATGGCATTGTCAGTTACAGCAGCTACTTGCAGGGCCAGAATCTGAAGGTCAGGTTCCGCGATAGAGATAAAGAAGCCGAGTATCAAACCGGCGATAACGATAATCCATACGCGATTAAAATGAGAAAGAGAGCTGCCGATATGCCGCCCTAAAGGTGTAACACCAATGTCAATACCAAACAGGAAAATGGAAAGTCCCAGAATAACCAGAAAAGAACCGAATAAAAATCGAATCAGCATATCAAAGGGCAGGGGAGTTATCGTAAAGTGCAGGATAAGGACAATTATGGTTATCGGTGCGACGGCAAAGAAAACTTCTTTCACTTTTTCGAATAATACTCTCAAATATGACCACTCCCTAACTTTATTATGTATGTTATAATGTGTAAACGGGTTATCTGATTTCAGTATAACACAAAAGTGTTACTATTCACAGCCCATAGGGCTGCGAACAGTAACGCGCTTCGCGATGCACAGAAATTATGCATTCTGCATAATTTCGCGCCTTGTATGTCTCGGGATTTCCGTGCATTATGCACGGAAACACCTCGCGGAATAGTTGGGGAGTGAACAGTAACAAAAATTACCAACTATTGCAGGAAAAAAACAAAAATGCTTGCAGACAATCCCGACATGTGATAAAATATATTTCGGTTACAAAAACCAGCCGGCGTGTCGGAATGGCAGACGAGGCAGACTCAAAATCTGTTGTGGGCAACCACGTATGGGTTCAAGTCCCATTGCCGGCAGTAAAACCTTGCAAGCATTGTGCTTGCAAGGTTTTTATCATACCGGCAATAAAAAGATTGTGATATCAATCTTAAGTTAAATGTTCCTGAATGTGATTATCTATACATCCAGGAACATTTTTATATTTATTAACTGCTGAACAGTTGCCACCTTTTTTGAAATTATCACACTATCAACACATTGTTCTGATATTATTAGGAACACAGAGTAATATATGAAGGAGATTAAGAAGATAATGCATAGAATATTAATCGTTGATGATGAAGATGCTATTCGTAAAGGCTTAAAAGAATATGCCCAATTCATGGGGTATGAAGTTGAAGAAGCCTGTGATGGTATGGAAGCAGTGAAGATATGCCGTCAGCAGGACTTTGATGCGATTGTTATGGATATTATGATGCCGAAGCTGGATGGATTTGGTGCATGCAAGGAAATCCAGAAACTAAAGGACATTCCGGTTCTTATGCTTTCTGCCCGTGGTGAAGAATATGACAAGCTGTATGGCTTTGAATTGGGAATCGATGATTATGTGGTAAAGCCTTTCTCCGCCCGTGAAGTAATGGCCAGGCTTAACGTAATTATCACCCGTAACGAACATCAGATACAAGAGGCATCAGATAATGGAAGGGAGATATACCGCTTCGATGGACTGGAAGTGGACTTTGACGGACGAAATGTGAAAATCGATGGCAATAAAGCCGAGATGACACCGAAAGAATATGAATTGCTTTTCTATTTAGTAAAAAACCGTGGCATTGCTCTTTCACGTGAGAAACTCCTGACCGATGTCTGGGGATTTGATTTCTATGGTGACGATCGAACTGTAGATACCCATATAAAAATGCTCAGAATGAGTATTGGCCGGTATCGTGACTTTATCGTTACAATGCGAGGGGTGGGATATAAGTTTGAAGTTTGATCTTAAAAGCCTAAAAGTAAAGGTATGGTTGTATTTTGTAGCTTTTACTGCAATTATCCTGATGGTATTATGGTTCCTTCAGATAATTTTTATTAATAGCTTTTATCAGAGTATGAAGATAAAAGAAGTAGTGAATATCGGAAATACCATTATCGAAGATTATCAAAACAGTAATCTTGATGAGACCTTAAATGAACTGACTTATCGTAACAGTCTGGAAGTTATAGTATATGATGAAGACGGAAGGGTAGTAAAATCCTCCGATATGTTTGAAGGATTTCGCAAACGTGATGGTGAATCGTCAATTACTAACAGGGAATCTATACAGGAAGAATTCCAGGATGTAAAGCAACAGCTTGATGATGCAGAGGATAATACCTCCTACACGGTAGAAGAGCATAAAGGAATGGAACGGCTGAACTATGTATCTGCTTTTCCCGGAAGGGCTGAAGAAACCTTGTATCTTGCTATTACATGTACCCTACGGCCGATGGATTCAACTGTTGAGGTTTTAAAGAATCAGTTTATCATCATAACAGGCATTCTGATTGTCTTGTCATTCTTTATTGCATACCTTTTTTCCAGACATTTATCGAAACCAATTGTTAATCTGACAGATACTGCAAAACAACTTGCAGACGGTAATTTAAATGTAGTTTTTGAAGAAGGAAATTATACGGAAATCGGAGAACTGGCGGTTACCTTAAACTATGCTACGAATGAAATCTCAAAGGTTGATGGGTTACGGAAAGAACTGATGGCCAACGTTTCTCACGATTTAAAAACCCCGCTTACGATTATCAAATTCTATGGCGAAATGATTCGTGATGTATCCGGCAATAATCCCAAGAAGCGTGAAGAGCATGCCGAGTTAATTATCAGCGAAGCAGACCGCCTGACCTCATTAGTAAATGAAATCCTGGAACTTTCAAAAGTACAGACTGAGGAACTGCCGATCAATTACAGTAAATTCAATCTAAGCAGCAAAACCAGAGGAATAACAGAACGATTCCATGTACTCTCGGAACGGGAAGGATATACCTTTTCCTGTGATATTGAAGAGAACCTATGGACATTTGCAGATGAAGAAAAAATTGAACGTGTTATCTATAATTTAATCGGGAATGCTGTTAATTATACTGGCGATGACAAGCTGGTTCAGATACGACTTCATAAAAAAGACAGCAAACTACGCTTGGAAATCACAGATACAGGATGTGGAATATCCAAAGAAGAACTGCCTTATATATGGGAACGCTATTATAAAGCAAAAGGTTCCCACAAAAGAGCAGTAGTCGGAAGCGGATTGGGGTTGTCTATCGTGAAGCAGATATTAAAGGAGCACCATGCTGCATTCGGCGCAGAGAGCATAGTAAATAAAGGAAGTGTATTCTGGTTCGAATTGAAGCAGGCCTAAACGAATCATATTTAGAAAGAGGCAGCTGAATTTCAGTGGCCTCTAATTTTATTCAGATTTCACAATCCCCACATTATTTCAACACATGAAAAGAGTAAACTTGGCATAATCAAATAATAGATAGCAGAAAAGAGGGAAAACTATGAAATTCGCTATTTTAATTCCAGCCTACGAGCCGGATGAAAAGCTCCTTCATTTAGTACATGACTTGATAAAAATGCCATTTCCCCACGTTTTCGTGATAGATGATGGCAGTTCGAAAAAATGTGAAGCAATCTTTGAAAAAATCGAAAGAATAGATAAATGCACAGTGCTTCATCATTCCATAAATCAAGGAAAAGGAGCTGCCTTAAAAACAGGAATGCAGACCATCTTAGAGCAGGATAATTTATATGCCGGCTGTATAACCGTAGATGCTGATGGTCAGCATCTGCCAGAGGACATCTGGCGAGTAGCTGCAGCAGCCGAAGCAAGTTCAAATTGCCTGGTGCTTGGCAGCAGAAATTTCAACCAGGAGAATGTACCAACCAAAAGCCGTCTGGGCAATTTAATCACTCGAAAGGTAGTAGGCTTATTAAGCGGAATCTCTGTAAGTGACACCCAGACCGGACTCCGCGGAATTCCAGCCAGCTTGATGCAAACCTGTATGCACATCACCGGAGACCGATACGAATTCGAGATGAACATGCTAATGAAAGCCTTCCGAACAGGATTTCCAGTCAGAGAAATCCCCATTCAGACCGTTTACATCGATGAAAACAGCACTTCTCATTTCCGCCCATGGAAAGATTCATTTAAGATTTACAAGGAGATTTTCAAATTTTGTTTCTCATCACTCTTATGTGCCTTCATTGACATTGGTGTATTTACATTAGCCTACACCATGCTGCCATTTTCAGCAACCCAGCTAATCCTATGGTCCACCTTCTTCGGACGGATGGTATCCTCCTTTGTAAACTTCAATTTAAACCGAACCATGGTATTCGAAAATAAAGACCGTCTCATGCCTCAGGCTGCTAAATACTATTCTTTATGTGTACTTCAAATGCTATGCAGTTGGATGCTGCTGACAGGATTGAATATAATAGGATTTTCCAACATGATAATCGGAAAGGTAGTTGTAGATGGATTTCTCTTTGGTGTCAGCTTCCTGATTCAGCATGTTTTCATTTTCAGAAAGAAGGGACTTAGCCATGAAAAAGCTGTGTAATATCTTTAAAGGAAAATACATATGGGCAATAGCCATGGCTGTGATACTAAGCACATCCAGCGCCTACACACTGGTGGATGCATTTATCCTGCCCAAATCATATGTTGTGATAGACAATGATCAGAAAAACTCAGTAGACAACACTGATCCTCAAGAGAACACAACAGAACAACAAGAATCTCAGAACTCACAAGATTCACAAGACCTGCAAAATACCCAAGATTCATCTGGCTCACAAGATACTCAAGACTCACAAGACTCTCAAACCGAACCGCAAGTGACTGACATGTCTTATAAAGACAATAATATCAGTATTAGCATCGAAAAAGTGACCGAAAACGGTGTAGTATATTATGCAGCCGATGTGCAACTATCTGATATCAGCTATCTAAAAACAGCATTCGCCGACAACACATTTGGAAAAAATGTAACACAGCCCGTTTCAGAAATAGCCGAAGAAAACCAGGCAATATTCGCTATTAACGGCGATTACTACGGCTTCCGTGACACCGGATTGATCATCAGAAATGGAGAACTGTACCGCGATGAAGCCCGCAGTGCCCCGGATAATCAGGCTCTAACGGTAAACCAAGACGGTGATTTAGGAACTGTCACAGAAGGTGAAGTATCAGGCGAGTCCCTGATATCTTCCGGAATCTGGCAAAGCTTCTCCTTTGGACCAGTCTTAGCGGAGGACGGATCACTTGCCCTGACTAACACAAAAGTATCCTCCCGCGCAAATCCAAGGACAGCCATAGGTCAAATTGACGAACTACACTACATATTCATCGTAGCAGATGGCAGATCCAATGAAAGCAACGGTATGACCTTAAGCGAACTGGCCCAGGCGATGGTAGACCGTGGTGCGGTGACTGCATATAATTTAGATGGCGGAGGTTCTTCCGCGATGTGGTTCAATGGAAATATAATTAACAACCCAACAGACGGACGTCATTCTGGTGAGCGAAGCGTCAGTGATATTATCTATATTGGAAATTAGGAGGTGCATCAAAGCATGAGTAAATTAAATAAAACAGTAGTAGTATATACTTTTCTAGCCGTATTCGCAGTTATTTTCACTAAGATATATGGGTTATTCGGACATGGAGTGACTTCATTATGGATGAGTAATATGTACCTGGTACTGGTTGGCGGTGGGGCTGTAATATTCCTGACGATAAAAGGATTAGCAGTGGATATTACAGATTGTACAATGTTCCGGCTATTTTATAACATCTATAATTCCGGCATTGCCATTATTGTAAATGGAATGCTGCTAAAAGGTATTCTTGAGATTGCCGGGGCGACATCCGGGATTGTGGTATGGTTTTTGTATGTTGGAACTGCATTTATAGTCTGTGCGGTACTGATGCTTGGATATATGCTTTATGAAAAATATTATAAGATAAAGTGTATTTCTTGTAAGGACAGGTGAATCAATGCGGACGCCGCGCACATATTCATAAAACTTTCTTCGTCCGAAAACATAGTCCTCAGAAAGTATTATGAATATGTGTGCGGCTGTTTCCGGCAGCAATCCTAAAAGTAATCATACAATAGCGTTTCACTGGAATGATCAGAAAGATTGACTTTCAAAATACTTTCTGAGGACTATGTTTTCGGACGAAGAAAGTTTTTTGAAAGTTAAGCTTTCGTCCGTCTTGAACAACCTTAAAAAAAGCCAGAAGCATTAAAACGAAAAGAGCAGAACGTATGTATCTGTTCTTTTTTCCCTTACCCCTTGATCTTGTTTGTAAATTATTTAGATTGGATAGTATTGACATCAGTGGTAAAGAGCAGTAGAATAACACACTGGAATGACTGAAAAAAACGGAAAAGGAGTTTGACATGAAGAAATTGTTTCAGTACATTAGTCAATCAAAGAAGGCTGTCTGTCTGATTCTTGTGCTTCTGATCGTGCAGGCATTTTGCGATTTATCGCTGCCTACCTATACATCTGATATTGTTGATGTGGGAATTCAGAATCAAGGAATTGAGAATGCTGTGCCGGATAAAATGCGTCCGGAGACACTTAACAGTCTTTGTTTTTTTATGACTGATGAGGAAGAAGTTACAGTAAGAGAATCTTATACCGAGAACAGCAAAGGTGAAATGGTTTTAAATAAAACCGGCAAAGAGCAGGAAGAGGAATTGGATGAAATTCTGGGAGTGCCGATCTTACTGTTATCATCAGCACAAGCATCAGGCCAGTTTGATTATGAGCAGATGAACGCGATGGTAACCTCTGGGCAGGTGACGAAAGAACAGATTCTTGCACAACGTGATGAAGCTATAGATAAAATGGGTGAAGGGAGTACTCTGATTGTCCGGCAGAAGGCTATTCCTTTTATAAAAAGCGAATATGAAGCGATGGGCATTGATATGGGTGACTATCAGATGCAATATCTTCTGAAAGAAGGTCTGATCATGCTTGGATTTACTGTTTTATCGGTGATCGCAGCGATAATTGCGGGGATGATAGCCGCTCATACGGCAGCGAAAACCGGTATGACATTAAGAGGAAATGTATTTAAGAAAGTGCTTTCTTTTACGAATTCGGAAATGGACGAATTCTCAACGGCATCACTGATCACAAGAAGCACTAATGATATTCAGCAGATTCAGATGACAACTGTAATCTTGCTGCGGATGATCATGTATGCGCCGATTCTTGGTATTGGTGGAATTATTAAAGTGGCCAATACCAGGACTGGAATGGGTTGGATCATCGCAGTTGGCGTAGGTATTATTATAGTTTTAGTGACAGCGCTGATGCGTGTTGCGATGCCGAAGTTCAAAAAGATGCAGACGCTGATTGACCGTTTAAACCTGGTATCCAGGGAAATTCTTACCGGACTTTCAATAATCCGCGCTTTTAGCCGTGAAAAGTATGAAGAAGAACGATTTGCCATGGCGAATAAGGAACTGATGTCGACGCAGTTGTTCACAACCCGGGCGATGGCATTTATGATGCCCATAATGACGTTGATAATGAATGGTCTGTCCGTACTTATTGTATGGGTGGGCAGTCATGGTGTTGATGCCGGCAGCCTGCAGGTGGGTGATATGATGGCATTTATCACGTATACTATGCAGATTGTGATGTCCTTCCTGATGTTGAGCATGGTTTCGGTGATGCTGCCTCGTGCCGGTGTGTCAGCAGATCGTATTGATGAGATTCTTAAAACTGAACCATCAATTAAAGAGACAGATACGCCTCAAGATGAAAAGGTGGCTGATGGAAGAGGCGAAATTGTATTTGACGATGTTTCCTTCCGTTATCCTAATGCAGATGAGGACGCCCTGGAACACATCAGTTTTACCGCTAAGCCGGGCCAGACAACAGCGATTATCGGCAGTACTGGTTGCGGCAAATCCACATTGGTACATTTGATTCCACGTTTTTACGATGTAACGGGAGGTAAGGTTACTCTGGATGGTGTTGATATTCGTGACTTATCGATGCATAAACTGAGAAGTATGCTTGGTTTTGTATCACAAAAAGGCGTTTTGTTTTCTGGTAATATTGAGTCTAATATTAAGTTTGGAGGAGAAAAGAACAACGGAGAACGAATTACTGATGAAGATATGGTAAAGGCAGCCCAGATTGCTCAAGCAGAAGAGTTTATCAATGAAAAAGGAGAAAAATATCAAAGCAGTATCTCCCAGGGCGGAACGAATGTATCTGGCGGGCAGAAGCAGCGTCTTTCGATTGCCCGTGCAATTGCGAAGAATCCCAAGGTATTTCTGTTTGATGACAGCTTTTCGGCATTGGATTACAAAACGGATGTGATGTTACGAAAAGCCCTGAATGAGAGGATTAACGACACAACTGTTATCATCGTTGCCCAGCGTATTAGTACCATTCTCCATGCAGACCAGATCATTGTTCTGGATGATGGGGAAATTGCCGGAATCGGTACTCATAAAGCTTTACTGAAATCCTGCGAAGCTTATCAGGAAATCGCAAAATCCCAGTTGTCTGAAGCGGAACTGGAAGGAGGTCAGGCATCATGAGTGAAGAAAAGAGAACAGTTCCCAGGATGAGGCCTGGCGGACATGGTCCAGGCAGAGGAATAGTACCAGGGGAAAAGGCTAAGGATTTCAGAGGTACGATTAAAAAACTTATTAACTATATGGGTAAATATAAGATTGCCATATTTGGTGTATTTTTGTTTGCTATTGGCGGAACGGTATTTGACGTTATCGGACCGAAGGTTCTGGGAAAGGCTACTACGGAGCTCTTTAAAGGCTTAACGTCAAAGGTCAGCGGAACTGGCGCCATTGATTTTGCGAAGATTGGGCATATTTTATTGATCATGCTTGGGCTTTATGTTTTAAGTTCCTGTCTTAATTTTATCCAAAGCTGGTTGATGGCGGGGATTTCACAGAAGATGAGTTATCGGTTCAGGGAAGAAATATCACAGAAGATCAATCGAATGCCGATGAAATACTTTGAATCTAAAACAGTGGGTGAGGTGCTTTCGCGTATTACCAATGACGTGGATACTCTGGGGCAGAGTTTGCAGCAGAGTGTTTCGCAGCTGATTTCATCGATCACGAGTATCATTGGAATTCTGATCATGATGCTGAGTATTAGTCCGCTGATGACAGTGATCGCTCTTGTTATTCTGCCTGTCTCAGCTATGTTGATCAGCATTGTGGTAAAGTTTTCACAGAAATATTTTGTTGCACAGCAGAAATATTTAGGTAAAATCAATGGCCAGATTGAAGAAGTTTTCAGTGGTCATAATATTGTACAGTCTTTTAACCGACAGGATGAGGTGGAGAAAGAATTTGATGAAACTAACAGTATCTTGTTCCAGTCGGCATGGAAATCTCAGTTTCTTTCCGGTTTAATGCAGCCGGTTATGAACTTTGTAAGCAATCTGGGATATGTGGCAGTGGCTGTTGTTGGTGGTGTATTGACGATTCGTAAGACGATTGAAGTTGGTGATATCCAATCCTTTATTCAATATGTTCGGAGGTTTACGCAGCCGATCAGCCAGGTGGCACAGGTGTCTAACTTGCTGCAGTCTACGGCGGCAGCGGCAGAGCGTGTCTTTGAGTTCTTGAATGAAGAAGAAGAGGATTTAACTGCCCCGAATGCATCATCTGTTCAGGATATCAAAGGTGAAGTAGACTTTGAGCATGTGCAGTTTGGATATACGGAAGATAAGGTGATCATTCATGATTTCTGCTGTCATGTGGAGCCGGGGCAGACGGTTGCTATTGTCGGACCGACTGGTGCTGGAAAGACGACGATGGTTAAGCTGTTGATGCGGTTTTATGATGTTAATAAAGGTAGTATCAAAGTAGATGGGCATGATTTGCGGAGTTTTAACCGTGGGGAACTGCGGGAAGGCTTTGGTATGGTGCTGCAGGATACCTGGTTGTTCAAGGGGACGATTATGGAGAATATCCGTTATGGAAGATTGGATGCTACGGATGAAGAGGTTATTGAAGCGGCGAAGGCAGCTCATGCTCACCGGTTTATCCAGACGTTGCCGGCTGGGTATCAGATGGAGTTGAATGAGGATGCCAGCAATGTGTCTCAGGGGCAGAAGCAGCTGCTGACGATTGCCAGGGCTATTCTTGCGGATAATAAGATTATGATTTTGGATGAGGCGACCAGCTCGGTTGATACCAGGACGGAGGCTAGAATTCAGAGGGCTATGAATAATCTGATGAAAAGCAGAACCAGCTTTGTTATTGCGCACCGGCTTTCTACGATTAAGGATGCGGATTTAATTCTTGTTATGAAAGACGGGGATATTGTTGAGCAAGGGAATCATGAGACATTGCTTGAGCAGGGTGGGTTTTATGCTAATCTTTATAATTCTCAGTTTGAGAAGGTTACGGCTTAGGGGGGGTGGACTGTTTAAGGTATGGGTTGCCAGTACACAGCGGCTGGATTTTGGTAGTTTATCAGCGTAGCTCGGCAAAAAACTCGTGACTTTAGTCATGAGATGAATGCCGTTTAAATTCAAGGGGAGAATCTTTCGCTCCATAGGGAACTGACATATGTATACAAAATTATCAATAAT
>Ga0153928_1000348_pt1 | contig 23725 bp, 24 predicted proteins | sample TSNJ012MetaG_FD_106656 | JGI IMG/M metagenome (GOLD analysis project Ga0153928, IMG submission 106656) | Attine ant fungus gardens microbial communities from New Jersey, USA - TSNJ012 MetaG | ecosystem: Host-associated > Fungi > Mycelium > Unclassified | place: USA: New Jersey, Wharton State... | reverse complement strand
TTGTCGATGTGAAAATCGACCGTGCGTTTAGCGACCCCGAGAATCTTCGCGATTTCCGCCGAGGTCTTGCCGCGTGCCGCCCAGGTGAGCGTCTCGATCTCACGATCGTTGAGATCGACAAGCTTCGGCCAGATGTCCGCGCGGGCGACGCGCGCCAGGCGCGCGGCGATGATGGCGCCAAGCACGTCGAAGTCGATCGGTTTCGTGACATAATCGTCGGCGCCGAGCTGGCGCCCCTTGAGCTCGTTCTCGCGATCGGTCAACGCGGTGAGAAAAACAAACGGCATGTTGCCGAAGCGCGGCATGATCGCGGTGAGCCGTTCCAGCACTTCGAAGCCGGACATGATCGGCATGCTGATGTCGCACAGCACGAGGTCCGGCGTGGTGCGCAGGATCGCGGCCAAGCCCTCCTGTCCGTCGTGTGCCACCACGACCTCATAACCGCGGTCGGCCAGCTCCTCGGCGATCAGGGCCGCCGTTTCGCGGTCGTCCTCGATGCATAAAATCTTGCTGGGATTTTGCGCGGTCACCATGGCCGGGCCGAGAATGCGGTCAATGCGGGATCAGAAACGCCGGATGATGGATTCCTTATAGCGCTCGGTCTGCTCGGGATCGAACCCTTTGACCTCGACCCGGATGCCGGGCGCGCCGGCGGTGCAATAGAGCTGCGCGCGGTAGCCGCCGTGCTGCCCATAAAGCACCGTCTCGCCCGGTCCGGGGTAGACGGCGAGGCGCTCGGTGAAGTCGGAATCGCGCATCGCGAGCTTCGCCCGCGCCACGCAATGCTCGACCGACCCGCTCGCCGGCTCCCAACCGGTCGCGGTGCAACCGATCAGCGCCAACCCGGTGAGGCTTGCCAAGGCCGCACTGTGCGATGGGCCTGCCATGTCGGTCACAGTTGCAAATGAACCATGCCCCGTCAAACCGCATTTCTGCGGCTTTAACGCTTTTGACGGCCGCGCCGCCGCACCGCCCCCGCGTTCCTGTCCGCGCCGCGCCCGAAATGGTAATATCAGGTTCACCCGCGGCACGATCAGGGCGAGGCGCCGCCATGAAGCAACTGCGATCGATCCGCTTCCGCCTGTCGGCGGTATTCTTCTTTTTCTTCGTGCTCGTGCTCGTGCTCGGGCTGTTCAGCATCGAACGGCTGAGCGATTTCAATCGCGTTTCCGCCGACATCCGCGATCGCTGGCTTCCCAACACCCGCCTGCTCGGCGATCTCAACAATTTCACCTCCGATTTCCGCGCCGCGGAGGGGCGTTACCTGCTCTCGCAGACGCCGGGGGACCTTGCCGCGACGGAAAAGGAGATGGAAGAGCTCGACCTGTTCATCGGCCGGGCGCAAACGGCTTACGAGCGCATTCGCAACGATCGCGATGAGACGCGCATCTACGATCAATTCAGGACGCAGTGGAGCGACTATCGCGGCATCGTCAACCAGATCGTCCATTTGCTGCCGACCGATCGCCGAGGCGAAGCCGTCACGCTTTATTCCACGACCTCGCAGTCGGCCTACGACGCAGCGAGCGACACGCTCGGGCAGCTCACGGATCGCAACGTCGCGGCCGCCCGCGAAGCCGGCGATCGTGCCGATTCCGCCTACCGCCAGGCGCGCTGGCTCATCGGCATGGCGATGGCGTTTGCCGCCGTCATGGGGATTGCCGCGTTGCTTTACGTGCGGCAGGCCATTTCGCGCCCGCTGCTCGATCTCGTCGGCCGCATGCATCGTCTGGCGGACAACGACACCGACATCGACGTCCCCGGTACGGAGCGGCGCGACGAGATCGGCGAGATGGCGCGCGCCGTCGTCGTCTTTCGCAACAACGCGATCGAGCTGATGGTGAGCCAGCAGGGTCTGGCCCAGCAGGCGTCGATGCTGGAAGAGCGGTTGGCGCACGAGCGGCGGCTCACCGAGCTGCAGCGCAACTTCGTTTCCATGGCATCGCACGAGTTCCGCACGCCGCTCACCATCATCGACGGCCATGCCCAGCGCCTCGCCAAGACCAAGGAGCGCGCCGGGCCTGAGGAAATCGCCGATCGCGCCGGCAAGATTCGCGCGGCCGTGCTGCGCATGACGAGCCTGATGGACAATCTGCTCAACTCCTCGCGCCTGTTCGACGGCGGCGCTGGGCTTTATTACCATCCGGTCGAGATCGGCCTTGCCGGCCTGCTGCACGACGTCTGTCAGCTCCACCGCGAGATCGCGCCGCGCTCTCACATCCGCGAGAATTTCGGCGGCGAGCCGCTCCCGGTCGTCGGCGACGCGAAGCTCCTGTTCCAGGTGTTCAGCAATCTTCTCGCCAACGCGATCAAATATTCGCCGGGCGGCGGCATCGTCACGATCGGCGCTCGCTCGGAGGCCGGGCAAATCGTCGTGGCGGTGGAGGACCGCGGCATCGGCATTCCCGAGAAGGATCGCGAGCGCCTGTTCACGCGCTACAGCCGCGGCAGCAACGTGTCCGGGATCGTCGGAACCGGCGTCGGACTTTACCTCGTCAAGATGGTGCTCGACCTGCATCACGGTGAAATCGCGGTGGAGAGCCGCGAAGGGGAGGGCTCGCGCTTCACGGTGCGATTGCCCGCGGCACCTGCGCTCAAGGGCGCGAGGCCGGTGCCGTCCGCGGCTGAAGCGGTCGAGCGCCCCGCCGCCGCCGAATAATCTCCCCGGCGCCATCTTTCGGGGATGCACCCATCTGCGCGGTAACGAAGCGGTCGAGCCGCTTGCACCATCCCTCCCCCCGCGAGCGAAGCGAGCGGTGGGGAGGGTGGCGAGCGAAGCGAGCCGGGTGGGGGGCTTCTTCATCTGCCGGGCCGCCGCGCGCCCCGCACAAGTGCCCCCACCCCTGATCCTCCCCACCATTCGCTTCGCGAATAGGGGGAGGGGAACCGAAAGGCCGGCGCATGCCTATTAAGGTATTGACATGCATTCCTTTGTGATTTAAGGGTGTAATAACTTAACGCAAAGGAGTATTCACCATGCGATTCCAACCCGGACAGAGCGGCAACCCCGCCGGCCGGCCGCCCGGCTCGCGCAACAAGAAGACCCTGGAAGTCGAGGCGATGCTCGCCGAGAGGGCCGAAGCGACCGCAAAGGGCATCCTCGACCGCGCCGACCGAGGCGAGCCGGCGGCGATGCGCCTGTGCATGGATCGGATCGCGCCGACCGGCGCCAACCGGCCGATCGCGATCGAGTTGCCGGCGGTAGAGACACCGGATGACGTTATGGCGGCAACCCGCGTTGTTATGGGAGCTTTGACCGCCGGTGAGATCTCGGCCCGCGAGACCGTCAGCCTGCTCACCGTGGTCGAACGGCTTGCGCGCCTCGCCGAGCGCGTGCAGCAGATGCGGGAGCGTCACGAGGTGTGGTGGGGGGCAGGCCAGTCCGACGCGAGCGCGAAGGAGGCGGCGCGCGCCGCGCTCGCGGCGGTGCTCAAAGAGGAGGGCATCGACGCGCCGGACCTGTTTTCTCCTGTTGATTCCGACGCCGCGGTGGATGCCGAACCCCTGTATTCTCCTGTTAATTCGGCGCGCGCGCCTCGTGATAAAGGCGCCGTAGGCGATGCCGCGCCGGGCGAAGCCGAGCCGGACGGCCTGTATTTTCCTGTTAATTCGGCGGCAGAAACCCCCGCCGAGGCCACAACGGCGCCAAACGTGCCCGCCAGCGGAGGAGGGACCGCCGCCGGCATCCTCCGGGGGCGCCGGTCCGCGCTGATGACGAGCGCCGCGTCGAAGGCGCTGCTGATCCACGAAACACCTGTCGATCCCCGTTGCTATGTCACCGAGCAGACGTGGCTGGCAGCGATGCTGAAAAACGAGGCGCCCGGCGCGATGAGGTGCGGCGCGGCGTGAAACGCGGGGGGAGGCACGCGTATGCGGCGCCATGTTCGCTAGCGTGAAAGCGCGCTATAACGGTCGAGGCTGACCGGGGCGCGGAGGTAACGAGGGGTGTCCATGCCGAGCGCGGCCGCGCGCGACGCGCGCCTGTTCCACTTCGTCATGATCAAGCCGTCGCACTACGACGACGACGGCTATCCGATCCAATGGGTGCGCTCGGCGATCCCCTCGAACACGCTTGCCTGCCTCAACGGCCTTGCCGAGGACGCGCGCCGCCGTGAGGTGCTCGGAGCCGACGTCGAGATTCTCCTGCACACCTACGACGAGACCAACCGGCGGGTGCGGCCCGACCGCATCATCCGGCTGTTGCGCCGCGCCGGCGGCCGCGCGCTCATCGGGCTCGTCGGCGTGCAATCGAATCAGTTCCCGCGTGCGGTCGATCTCGCCCGGCCGTTCATCGCCGCGGGACTGCCGGTATGCATCGGCGGCTTCCACGTGTCGGGCTGCCTCGCCATGCTGCCGGAAATGCCGCCGGAAATGCGCGCAGCGCGGGACCTCGGCATCTCCTTCTTCGCCGGCGAGGCGGAGCACGGAAGGCTCGACGAGGTCCTGCGCGACGCCTGGGCCGGGACGCTCAAGCCGCTCTACAACCACATGGACGATCTGCCTGGGCTCGAAGGCGAGCCGGCGCCGTTCCTGCCGAAGAAGCACGTGCGCCGCACCTCGGGCTCGCTCTCGAGCATCGATCTCGGCCGCGGCTGCCCCTACCAATGCTCGTTCTGCACCATCATCAACGTGCAGGGGCGCAAGAGCCGCTACCGCTCGCCCGAGGATCTGGAAAAGATCATCCGCGACAACCACGATCAGGGCATCAAGCGCTTCTTCATCACCGACGACAATTTCGCCCGCAACCGCCATTGGGAGCAGCTGTTCGACCGTATGATCAAGCTCCGCCTCGGGGACGGGCTCAAGATCGGCTTCACCATCCAGGTCGACACGCTGTGCCACAAGATCCCGAACTTCATCGAGAAGGCGGAACAGGCGGGCGTGCGGCGCGTGTTCATCGGGCTCGAGAACATCAACCCGGACAACCTGCTCGCCGCCAAGAAGCGCCAGAACAAGATCACCGACTACCGCGCGATGCTGCAGAAATGGCGCGAGCACGGCGCCATCACCTACGCCGGCTATATCCTCGGCTTTCCCGGCGACAGCAAGGAAACGATCCTGCGCGACATCGAGATCATCAAGCGCGAGCTGCCGGTCGACGTCCTGGAGTTTTTCTTTTTAACCCCGCTGCCCGGCTCCGAGGACCACAAGACGCTGCTCAAGAACGACGTGTGGATGGACGCGGATATCAACAAATACGACCTCAACCACCGCGTCTCGCACCACGGCAAAATGTCCGACCGGGAATGGGAGGAGGCCTATCGCGCCGCGTGGCTCGCCTTCTACACACCCGAGCATGTGCGCACGATCCTGCGCCGCACCGCCGCGCACCCGCTCGGCCGGACCGAGACGACGCTCTCGACCATTCTCTGGTTCCTGCTGATGATCCTGTACGAGGGCGTGCACCCGCTCGAAGGCGGGGCGGTCCGGCTCAAGTTCCGGCGCGACCGCCGGCACGGGCTGCCGATCGAAAGCCCGTTCGTGTTCTACCCGCGCTACGTCTGGGAAACGGCCAGGAAGCTGTGGGGCTATTGGTCGGTCTACCGCGGCGCCAGGAAGACCCTGCAGGAAGTGCTGGCCGCGCCCGACCGTTTGACCTACTCCGACCTCGCCATCGCGCCGCCGCAGGCCGACGAGTTCGAGACGCTCGACCTTTATCACGTCACCAGCGGCGGTGAGGCCGCGCTCGCGCGCAAGCGTCGCGACGAGGCGATCCGCGCCCAGGCGGCGGCCGCTCACCACGAGCCCGCCGCGGCCGCGTCGTGACGCAGGCGACTGGGGGGAACCGATCCGTGAGTGCTTGATCTTGTGCGCCTTCTGAAGGACAACACCCCGGCCGCCGGAGCCGCCCCCATGGCAAAAGATCCCGAAATCCATCCGGGAACCGAATCCCACTACCACAGCAAAAAGGACCGGGTGTTCGTGCGCCCGATCGCCGGGCACTACCGGCTCACGGAGGAACTGGCGCGGCTGCGCGCGCTGCCGCGGGTGCGCAAGGGCAAGGCGATCAAGTTCGTCGACGGCCCGCAGGCCTATAGCCGGCACTACATTGAGCCGAAGGACGGCCTGGGCCAGACGCTGCACCTGCACATCGAGGAATACGGGCCCGGCGGCAAGTCGCAGAAGCACGGCCACGTCAACGAGGCCGCGTTCTACATTCTCGACGGCCGCGGCTACGAAATCCACGACGGCGTGCGCTACGACTGGCAGGCCGGCGACGTCGCGGTCGTGCACAACAACTGCGTCCACCAGCACTTCAACGCCGATCCCGACAAACCGGCGCGCGCGCTCGTGATGAAGTCGAAGCCGATGTACATGTTCATGAACATGCTGTTCCAGAAGCTGGTCGAGCCGCGCCCGACCGAGCCGGCGCCGGGCGGCGTCGGCTTTGCGCCGCGCGAAGCGGAGCAGGACTTCAATCACGATCCTGCGCGGGATCAGGAGTGAGGCGCGCCATGGCCTGGGGTGAGTCGAAAGCCTGGTTGACCGGCGCGCTGCACAAGAAGCTCTATCAGGGCATGCTCGACGACGCGGCGTCCGCGTCCGCGCGCAACGCAAAGCGCAAGAAGGTCGTGCGGCCGGCCGATATGCCATGGGAAATGGCGCGCCAAGGACTGCTCAAGCACCTGATCAATGAAGAGATGAACACCCGCATGGAGACGGTCGACGCCTACATGCAGGTGATTCCGCCGGGCAGCCGCTCGGGCAAACACCGCCACCTTGCCGAGGAATGCCTCTACGTGCTCGAGGGCCGCGGCTACGACCTGCACCAGGACTGCGACGTGGAGATCACCGACACCTATCACTGGAAGCCGCAGGCGGAGGTCAGACGCTACGACTGGGAGGCGGGCGACGTCGTCTACGTGCCGCCGAGCACGATCCACCAGCACTTCAACGCCGATCCGCACCAGCCGGTGCGGCTGATCTCGGTCACCAACCGTATCTACAAATATTGCGGGCTCAACGACCTCGAGCAGATCGAGGACGCACCGGAATACGATCCCGCCGTCGTGCTCGATGCCGAAGCGGTCAAGCGTTATCTGCGCGCCAAGGTGACCGAGCCGGCGTGAAACAAATTCGTCGTCATCCTGAGGAACGCCCGCAGGGCGCGTCTCGAAGGATGGAAGCAAGCTCAGTGCTTGTGGCCATCCTTCGAGACGGTCGCGCGCAGGCGCGCGACCTCCTCGGGATGACGACGGTGAAACTGTGAAGCAGAATGTCTCGGTCCTCGTATTCCGACCACATCGACGTGGCCTCGCTCGAGCCGATGTTCCGGCCGGCCTCGGTCGCCATCATCGGCGCGTCGTCCGATCCGGCGCGCATCGGCGGCATGCCGCTCGCTTTTCTCAAAGCAAACAAATTCGCCGGTCCGATTTATCCGGTGAATCCGCGCGGGCCGACGATCCAGGACCTGCCGTCGTTTCCCTCGATCCGCGACGTCGGCAAGCCGATCGACCTCGCGCTCATCGCGGTGCCGGCGGTGCACGTCATTCCCTCGCTCGAAGCCTGCATCGAGGCCGGCGTGCGCGCCGTCATCATCTTCAGCGCCGGCTTTGCCGAAATCGACGAAGAAGGCGCGCGGGCGCAGGAGCGCATCGCGGCGATCGGCAGGGCCGGCGGCATCCGCATCATGGGGCCGAACTGCATCGGGCTCGTGAATTTCTCGACCGGCCTCTACATGAGCTTCCATCCTTCGTTCGCCTTCAGCGGCAAGCCGGGAGGGAAGCTCGGCATCGTGACCCAGAGCGGCGCGTTCGGCGGGCATGTACACCGCATGGCGATCGACCGCGACTTTTCCTACAGCTACTGCATCACAACCGGCAACGAAGCCGATGTGGACGTGGCCGATGGGCTTGCGTTCCTCGCCGAAGATCCCGGCACGAAGGCGATCCAGGTTTATCTCGAAGGTTTCCGCAAAGGGCGCAAGCTCATGCGCGCACTCGAGATGGCGCAGCGCAACCGCAAGCCGGTGATCGCGATCAAGCTCGGCCGCACCGAAGCCGGCGCGGCGGCGGCGGCCTCGCACACGGCCGCGCTCGCCGGCGCCGACACTGTTTGGGACGCGGTGCTGCGCCAGTATGGCGTCTACCGCGCCACCAGCATCGAGGAGTTTCTCGACGTCGGCATGGCCTGCGCGACCGCGCAGCGGCCGGCGAACGACCGCATCGGTCTCGTGACCGTCTCGGGCGGCGTCGGCGTGCTGATGGCGGACGCGGCCGCCGATCACGGCCTCGACGTGACGCCGATGCCGCAGGCGCCGCAGGACAAAATCAAGAAGCTCGTGCCGTTCGCGGCGACCCGTAACCCGATCGACATCACCGGCCAGGTGGTCAACGACTTCAGCCTGCTCGGCCAGGCGATCGACATCATCGCCGCGGAAGGCGGCTACGGCAGCCTCGTGCCCTTCATCGGGTCGAGCGCGCGCATTCCCGAGCGCGCCGCGATCCTGCTGGGACAATTCACGCAACTGCGCAAGCAATATCCGGAGCTGCTGCTGGTCGCTGCGGCGACCTCGCCGGTGGAGTTTCGCAACGGCGTGCAGGCGCTCGGGTATCTGAGCTACGAAGAGCCGGTCAGCGCCGTGCGCGTGATTGCGGCGCTCGCCTCCTTCCGCCGGCATTTCGAGCGCAAGGACGCGCCGCCTGAGGCGCCTCCTGCGATGCTGCCGTTGCAACGCGCGGGGCCGCTCTCCGAGTTCGACTCGCTGCGCTTCCTCAAAGACGCGGGGCTGCCGGTGGTGGACGCGCGCCTGGTCGAATCCGCCGATGCCGCGGAAGCCGCGGCCGCGGCGGTCGGCTTCCCGGTCGCGCTCAAGGTCGCGTCGGCCGAGATCCTGCACAAGAGCGACGTCGGTGGTGTCGCCCTTGGCCTCGCTTCGGCGGCGGCGCTGCGCGAGGCCTACGCTGCCATGGCGAAGGGGGTGGCGGCGAAGACCGGGCGCGCGGTCAAAACCTTCACCGTGGCCCCGATGATCTCCGGCGGCGTTGAGACCGTGCTTGGCGTCAACCGCGACCCGGTGTTCGGTCCGGTCGTGATGTTCGGGCTGGGCGGCATTTTCGTCGAGGCGCTGGGCGACGTGGTATTCCGCGCGGCCCCATTCGGCCTCCACGAGGCGCACAGGATGATCCGCGGCATCCGCTCGTTCCGCATCCTCGAGGGTGTGCGTGGCCGGCCGCCTGCCGACCTCGATGCGCTCGCGGCGGCGCTCGCGCGTTTGTCGGTTATCGCCGCCGCCAATGCCGACGCGATCGAGAGCATCGACATCAATCCGTTTCTGGTACGCGCCAAGGGGCAGGGCGCTCTAGCTTTGGATGCGCTCGTGATACCCAGGAAGTCGTAGGATGGGTTGAGCGGCAGCGAAACCCATCGAGGGGTTTCGCCGCAAAGCGCGGCTCAACCCATCCTACAGCACCGGGACAACCCATGCCCGAGCAAACAAGCGACAACCCCACCGACCTGTTCAAGCTCCTGCGCGGCAAATCGCCGGAGGAGGCGAAGTTCTTCTGGTCGGGCGGCCCGGTCGAGGTCGCGGAGCGCACCTGGTTCCAGTCCGTGTTCAGCGGCTGCACCGGCTTCGAGACCGACGATGGCGTGGTGCTCGTCGACTCCGGTTTGGCGCAACTGGGGCCGAAGCTCGCCGCCTTGCTGCGCCAGAAGACCGGTGCGCCGATCCACACCGCGATCTTCACCCACGGGCACGTGGACCATGCGTTCGGCCTCGCCGCTTTTCTGCTGCCCGGGCAGAAGCCGCCGCGCATCATCGCCCATCGCGCGGTCACGGAGCGGTTTGCTCGTTACGAACGCACGCGCCGCCACAATGCGGCGCTCAACGCGCGGCAGTTCGGCGGCGCCGTGCAGGAAGCGGAGACGAGCGAGAAGTTCGATAACTTCAAGCGCCCGGTCCTGATGCCCGACACCTTCTACGACGACGAACTCACCATCGAGGTCGGCGGCGTGCGGTTCGATATCCGCCACGGGCGCGGCGAGACCGACGATCATTCCTACGTCCATTGCGCCGAGCGCGGCGTGCTGTGCTCGGGCGATTTCTTCATCTGGTCGGTTCCCAACGCGGGCAATCCGCAGAAGGTCCAGCGCTATCCGTGGGACTGGGCGCATGCGCTGCGCCGCATGGCGGCGCTTTCGCCGCGCTCGCTTTGTCCCGGCCATGGGGGGCCCGTGGTCGGCGACGCGGCGAAGATCGCGCGCATGCTCACCGAGACCGCCGATTATCTCGACGCGATCGTCGAGCAAACAATCGCCGCCATGGAGAACGGCTCGCCGCCGCACGTCGACATCGTGCGCGCGGTCAAGCCGCCGCACAGCGCCTCGCCGTGGCTGCAGCCGGTCTATGACGAGGCGGAGTTCATCGTGCGCAACGTCATCCGCTATTATGGCGGCTGGTGGAGCGGGCGGCCGAGCGAGCTTAAGCCCGCGCCGCGCGCGGCGGTCGCCGGCGAAGTGGTGCGGCATGCGGGCGGCGCCGCGGCGCTGCTCGCGCGCGCTCGCGCAGTAGCGACGAGTGACCTGCGCCTTGCCTGTCACTTGGCCGATTACGCGCTCGAGGCGGAGCCGCACGACGCCGACGTCCAGCGCACGGTCGCTGCGCTCTACGAGGAGCGCGCGGCGGGCGAAACGAGCCTGATGGCGCGCAACCTGTTCCGCTCCGCCGCGGCTTACGCGCGCGCCGGTCGGCCGTTCCGGTAAACCCAGGAGAAATGGTCCGTGGAAGTGGCAGCATCCAAAAACGTTCGTTTCCTGTCGCGCTGCGATCAGGGTGGCCGTTACGATGGCGTGCAGGTCATCGTCCACAAGGGGCATGCCTTTATCGGACACATGTTCAGCGATGGGATGACGGTCGTCGATGTTCGCGACCCGCTCAATCCCAAGACGGTCGCGTTCGTTGCCGCGCCCGCAAATACCCGCTCACATCACCTTCAGGTCCATGACGATCTGCTCTTCGTCGTCAACGGCCCCAGCGTTTGGGCGATGCAACAGATCGCACGGCAGCAGGATTATTTCAGTAAGCCGCTCGCCGACACGCTGCACAAAGGCACGCAGCCGTTTGCGGCAGGGCTTCGCATCTTCGACATTTCTCACCCGGCTGCGCCGCGGCAGATCGCGTTTCTTGCTGTCGAAGGCCTCGGCTTGCATCGCATTTGGTATGTGGGTGGCCGCTACGCCTATGCATCGGCCCATATCGAAGGCTTCACCGATCACATCCTCGCCGTCATCGATGTAAGGGATCCGACGCGACCGACGCTCGCGGGACAATGGTGGCTGCCCGGCATGTGGCGCGCGGGCGGCGAAGAACCTGCGTGGCGCCCGGGCAAACGCTGGGCGCTGCATCATGCCATCGTCGCCGGCGATCTCGCTTACGGCGCCTGGCGCGACGCCGGCATCACGGTGCACGATGTCAGCGATCCGACCGCACCGAAACTCATCGGGCAGAGGAACTGGTCTCCGCCCTTTGCCGGCGGCACCCATACGCCTCTGCCATTGCCCGATCGCAATCTGCTCGTCGTCGCCGACGAGGCGACGTCGGCAAACTGCGCGAACGGACTGGCATACACCTGGGTTGTCGATGTCCGCGAGCCTGCAAATCCCGTGACCATTGCGGCGATGCCGACGCCGGGGGAGGAGGATTTCTGCGGCAAGGGCGGAAAGTTCGGTCCGCATAATCTGCACGAGAATCGCCCCGGCTCGTTTCAAAGCAGCAATCTGATCTTCGCCACCTATCACAACGCCGGTCTGAGGATATTCGACATCGCGAATCCGTTTGCGCCTCGGGAAACGGGTTATTTCGTGCCGCCGCCGCCGGAGCAACTAGTCGATATTCGACCAAACAGCGTGAAAGTCATTCAGTCGTGCGACGTATTCGTGGATCGAGACGCACGGATGTATGTCACCGACACGAATGCCGGCCTCTACATCCTGCAATATGAAGGTCCTTGAGTGTGCCTGGAGTTTCGCGCGCTAGAAAAAGAGGGAGGAAGCGATGCGCTTGTTTTTCCTGACGCTCGCGGCCATGCTGTTCGGCGTGGCAACGGCGGTGGCGCAGGACGCCATCGTCTACGGCGCGACCTATGTGGAGGTGGCGCCCGGGTCGGTCCCGCAAGGCATCGCGCTACTCAAGTCGCTTACCGCGGCGAGCCGTAAGGAGGACGGCGACCTGCGTTTCCAGGTCGCGCAGGAGAGCGATCGCCCCAACCGCTTCGTCGTGATCGAGGCGTGGAAAGATCAAGCCGCCCTCGAAGCGCACCGCAAGGGAAAGCCCTACGCCGACTTCAACGAGAAGCTCGTTCCCATCCGCAACGCCCCGCTCGACGAGCGGGTGCACAACGGGCTGGCGCCGTCCCCCGGCGGCTTGCCGGCGCCGAGCCGCGATTCAGTCTGGATCGTCACCCACGTGGACGTGCCGCCGTCGAGCAAGGACGCCTGCATCGCCGAACTCAAGACGCTCGCCGAGGCGAGCCGCAAGGATGCGGGCAACCTGGCGTTCGGCGTGGTGCAACAGACGAACCGGCCGAACCACTTCACGGTGGTGGAGGTCTGGAAGGACAAGAAGGCGTTCGACGCCCACAGCACCGCCGAGCACACCCGGCGCTTCCGCACGAATCTCGGCCCGATGCTCGGCGCGCCGCACGACGACCGCGTCTACGCGGCAGTGGAGTAGGCGGTCACACCAGGATCGAATAGCCGCCGTCGATCGGAATGGCGGTGCCGGTGACGAAGTCGGACGCCGGCGCGGCGAGAAACACCGCGATGCCGGCGAAGTCGTCCGGGTTGCCCCAGCGGCCCGACGGCGAGCGCGCCAGCACCCGCTCGTGAAGCCCGGGCACCTGCTCGCGCGCGCCGCGGGTGAGGTCGGTGTCGATCCACCCCGGCAGCACCGCGTTAACCTGGATGTTGTCCTTCGCCCAACTGGTCGCGAGCGCGCGCGTCATCTGCACGATGCCGCCCTTGCTGGCCGCGTAGGGGGCCGCATAGGGGGCGCCGAACAGCGACATCATCGAGACGATGTTGATGATCTTGCCGCCGCCGGTGCGGACCATCTCCGGATAGGCGGCCTGACTGCAGAAGAACGCACCCGTGAGATTGGTCTCGACGACGAGCCGCCACTCCTCCGCCGTGAGCGCCTCGGGGGGCTTGCGCACGGTGGTGCCGGAATTGTTGACCAGGATATCGAGGCGGCCGAGTTCCCCCACCGTCTTGGCGACCGCGCCGCGGCAGGAACTCTCGTCGGCCACGTCAAAGGCGATGAATGTGGCCTTGGCGCCGAGCGCGCGCAGGTCGGCAAGCGCCGCGTCCGCCTTGGTGCGATTGCGTGCCGCGATCGCGACCGCGGCGCCGGACTGGGCCAGCCCGCGCGCCATGCCCAGGCCAATGCCGCCGTTGCCGCCGGTGACGAGCGCGACCTTGCCGGTCAAATCGAATAACGTCATGGCTCCCCCTTTGCTGCACCGCGAGCAATCTTACCGGCGCATGGCTGCCGCGCCACCCCGTCGCGCAAACGGGGCTCCCCACCGGAGTACGGAATGGTTATGCTGCCCCATCAAACGCGCCCGCCGCGCCAGGAGACAACCCGATGACCGCCATCCGTGGGTACGTGCCGCCGACGACCGATCGCGATGCAGTCGGCGTCCATTCGCTCGACCGTTTCGTGCTCGCGGTTCCCGACCTCAAACCGGCACAGCACTTCTACAAGAGTTTCGGCCTCGACGTGCGCGAGGACGGCAACACGCTCGCGCTCAATACCTTCGGCCATGAGCACCGCTGGGGCGAGGTGGTCGAAGGCGAGCGCAAGCGGCTGCACCATCTCTCGTTCGCCTGCTATGCCGACGACCTCGCGCCGCTCAAGGCGAGGGTCGAGAAGAACGGCGTCGCGCTGCTCGATCCGCCCGCGGGTTTTGCCAGCAACGGATTCTGGTTCTGCGATCCCTCGGGCGTGCTGATCGAGGTGAAGGTCGCGTCCAAATCCTCGCCCGACCGCAAGGTCGGCGGCTCGTTCACCTCGGCGCCGGAAGGCGTCGCCGGCGCGCCCTACCGCCGCTACGCCGCGGCGACGCGTCCGCGCCGCCTCTCCCACGTACTCATCTTCACCCCCGACATCGACGCCTCGCTCGAGTTCTATGGCCGCAACCTCGGCCTGCGCCTCTCCGACCGCGCCGACTTCGTCGCCTTCATGCACGGCATCCACGGCAGCGACCATCATCTCCTCGCCTTCGCCAAATCGGAGGCGGCCGGCTTCCATCATTGCAGCTGGGACGTCGGTACCATCGACGACATCGGCGTCGGCGCTGCCCACATGGCCGACAAGGGCTACGTCAAGGGCTGGGGACTCGGCCGGCACGTGCTCGGCTCGAACTATTTCCATTACGTGCAGGACCCGTGGGGAAGCTTTGCCGAATACTCCTGCGACATCGATTACATTCCGCGCACCCAGCAATGGCAGGCGCAGCGGCACAAGCCCGAGGACGCGCTCTCGCTGTGGGGTCCGATGCCGCCCGACTATTTCACCTTCAACGCCGAGGCCGCGCAGTAGCCGCGCCGGGCAGACTTACGTCACCGCATTCGCCTCGTTGAGGCTGTCGAGGAGCGCGGCGCGGCGCATGTATTTGCGCGCAGTCTGCGGATCGTCGGCGATGCGGCGCAGCTCGTCGAAGTTTTTCGCCCGCACGGCGGGATCGCGCTCTTCCATCAGCCGCTTGTTGGCGATCGTCTGCTGCTGAATGTATTTGACCGCGGCGTGGCGACGCTGGCGGCTGTAGAGGTCGAGCAGTTCCTCGCTTTCGCCGTGGATCACCCGCGCGAGCTTGTCGGCGAGGTTGATCGCGTCGTGGATGCCGCCGTTCATGCCCATGCCGCCGATCGGGTTGTTGACGTGGGCGGCGTCGCCCGCGAGCAGGATGCGGCCCAGACGCATGGTCGCGGCCACGCACTGGCTCACCGGATAAACATTCACGTATTCGATATGATAGTGCCCGGCCTTGGGCAGGAATTTCTGCAGCCGCGCCTCGATCTTCTCGGGCGCCAGCGCCTGCGCTTCGTCTTCGTCGTGGCGCAGCGGGAAGATCGCGCGCCACAGCCCGCCCGGGCTTTCGCCGCGCACCTTGAACAGATTGCACCATTCGTCGGGATCGGAGAAATAATTGCGGAACACCAGATTGGCGTTGACTTCGGCAAAATCGAACGTGGTCGCGATTTTTATGAACTTTTCCGGATAGGTGAAGCCTTCGAACTCGATCCCGCCGAGCTTGCGCACGGTGCTGCGCCCGCCGTCGCAGCCGATCAGGTAGCTCGCTTCAAGTCGCTCAGTGCCCGACGGCGAGGCGATCTCGACTTCGACGCCGTCGGCCCGGTGGGTCAGGCCGGTCACCGCATGAGAGAAGCGCACGTCGAAGTCGCCGCCGTTGGCATATTCCGCCGCGATCGAGGCGGTGAGCTTGTATTGCTCGTACTGCAGCACGAAGGGGAAGCGGAACTCGTCTTCCATGCGGGAGAGGTCGAACTCGGCGACCACCGCGTTGCTCACCCGGTCATGGAAGCGGTAGGTCGGTGACACGTGCCCGCGCGGAATGATCTTTCGGGTGACGCCTAGCGCGTCGAGCAGTTCCAACGTCGGCGGATGGATCGAGGCGGCACGCTGGTCGCGCACCGGCGCCGGCTCCTGCTCGCACACGGTCACAGCGACGCCGCGCCGGTTGAGCGCGAGCGCACACACCATGCCGACGGGCCCGGCGCCGACGACGAGGACGCGTGCGTTGCCGGCGGGCATAAGCCGGTTACTGCACGTGAATGCCGAGGTCGCCGACGACCCCACGCCAACGCGCGGTGTCGGCGGCGATGATGGCGGCGAACTCTTCGGGCGTCTTGATGGCCGGCTCGACGCCGATCCGCTGCAGCCGCCCCCGGAACGCCGGGTCCTTCTCAGCCGCAGCGATCTCGCGGGCAACGCGATCGACGATATCCCGCGGCGTTTTGGCAGGAGCGAGAATGCCGTGCGTCGTCTCGGTCGGCGGGCTCGGCAGGGTCTCGGAAACGGTCGGCACGCCCGGGAGCTGCGGCGAGCGCTCGGCGCCGGTGACGGCCAGGAACTTCACTTTGCCCGAATCGAGGTAGCCCTTGGTCTCGACCGGCGTTGCGGCCAGCAGGTCGATATGGCCGGCGAGGAGGTCGGTGAACGCCGGCGCCAAGCCTTTGTACGGCACGTGGACCATGTTGAGGCCGGCGCTCTTGAGAAACATTGCCGCGATAATCTGGCTGAGGCTGCCTGGCCCGGCGGAACCGTAATTCAATTGCCCGGGTTTCGATCTCACGTAGTTGATGAACTCGGCGAGCGTGTTCACCGGCAAGCCCGCCCGCACGGCGATCACGAACGGGCTCGTCGCCAGGATCGATATCGGGGTGAAATCCTTCGTCGGATCGAAATCGACCTTGTGCGTGAATGGCGCGATGGTGATCTGGAACACCGGGCAGGACATCAGGGTGTAACCATCCGGGTCCGCACGGGCGAGCCGCTGGGCGGCGATGATGCCGGCGCCTCCGGGGTCGTTCTCGACCACGAACGGCTGCTTGAACGTGGTCTGCAGCCGTTCGGCCACGACGCGCGCGATCACGTCGGTGATGCCGCCCGCGGCGAACGGGACCAGCACCTGCACCGGCCGCTCCGGCCAAGCCGCCCGAACAGGGCTGGCGCTGAGCGCTACCGCGACGGCGGCGCAGACTAATCTCCGCATCGGTCGCGGCTCAGGCGGCCGCCTTGGCGGGCTCGACGTCCTTGACCGCGCCTTTCCAGCCGCTCTCGGTCACGTCGAACACGATGCCTTCCGGGGTCCGGTATTTGACCTCGTAATAGACGTTGGGGCCGGTCTCCTTGCGGCCCGTGAGATAGCTGCCGCCGGCGGCCTTGATGGTTTTGTCGGCCTCTTCGACGCTGTCGACCCACATGCCGAAGTGGATCAGGCCGCTCACGTCGCCCTTGCCCTCGAACCCGGCGATCGGCTCATTGCCGAAGTTGAGCAGCGCCACGTTCATGATGCCGTCGGTCATGTAGACGCCGCGCTGGGCGTTCCCCGCCCGCGTCATGCCGAATGCCTGCTCGAAGAACTTCGCGGCTGCCTCGGGATCGCGCACCGAAATCGCGATGTGACGCAACTTGCTGGCCATCGAGATCGCTCCTTTTCCCTGGTGAGACATCACAGCGCGGCGCGGTAGCAGGGTCAACCCGGACCGGCCAGTCTCAAAGGCGCCCTCCGGAGGTGGATGGGACGCTTACTCGCGCATTGCGTATATAGAAACCTATATGTTACCATGGGCGATGTCCGTCGCCGTGGTCGAATATCTCCGGGAGGATGGCTCCAACCCCTTCCGGGGGTGGTTCGACCGGCTCGATCCCCAGGCGGCCGCCAAGGTGACTACCGCAACCATTCGCCTGGAAGCCGGGAACACCTCGAATCTGAAAGGGCTGGGTACGATTGCCGAGTACCGCATCGATTGGGGACCAGGCTATCGCATTTATTTGGGAAGAGACGGCGAGACCTTCGTGCTTTTGGGCGGCGGTACGAAGAAGAATCAGAACGCCGATATCGCGCAGGCGCGCGTGTTGTGGTCGGAGTACAAAGTCCGCAAGGCTGTGGCGCGGCCCAAAATAAAGAGGTGAACGAAATGGCACTCACGCGCGATTTTAAGGAAACGGTGGTGGCGCGGGTGCGGCGCGATCCCGCGTTCGCCCGGGCACTGCTCGACGAAGCGGCAACCTTGTTCCTCACTGGCGAGCCGCACACGGCGCGCCTCCTGTTGCGTGATCTGGTCAATGCGACGATGGGATTCGAAGGGCTGGCGGCGGAAGTCGATAAGCCCAGCAAAAGCCTGCACCGAATGTTGTCGGAGAACGGCAATCCGAGCATGGAGAATTTAGCCGCCATCTTTCAGGCACTGCAAAAGAACCTCGGCGTGGACCTGAAGGCGCATGCCATCGAGGCGGCGTGAAGAAAGAGTAGGATGGGTTGAACGAATGCGAAACCCATCATGGATCGGCTATGAAGGGCGATGGGTTTCCGCCCGCCCTCGCGGGCGTCAACCCATCCTACAGGAGTCTCAAAAGCAGCTCAGTGCCGCGTCGACTTGGCTGCAGGTGGTGCCGAGCGCGGTGCGCTGCTGGACGAGCGCCGCGGTTGCTTCGGCCGAGATCGAGCTCGTCGCCTGCGTGCGCCGCCGCTCCTCGGCCTCGATCTGCACTTTCTTTTGCGCCAGCCGCAGATTGGCTTGTGCCTCGGTCAGCCGGCCCGCGTCGAGGTCGGCGGCGAGCGCCTTGCGGGCCGCGAGCCGCTGGTCGGCGAGGTCGGGGAACGGCTCCAACGGCCGCATGAAGCGCGTCTCGACGTCGTTGAAGCAGCGCACGCGCTGGCTGTAGTGCTCCGGCCCGGCGACGTTGCGCGGGTAGAGGTTGTCGCAGTCCTGCTTTTCCGTCTCGACTTGGTGGCGCAGCTCGGCCATGCGGTCGTGCTGGCGATCCTGCGCGCAGGCGGCAAGCGCGAGCGCCGCCGCGATGAGCGGCAGCACGGCGCGCCTGACGGTCCCCGCGTTCGTCCCCATGAAAGGAAGGCTAGCGCGCGGGCGTTAACGCGATGTTCACGCAGGATGGGGTGACGCCCGTCCTACGCCTTCGCGTATTTCCCGGTGAGCTGCGGCGTGAAGGCGCCATCGGCGCCCTTCTCCTTGTGCTCGAGTCGGGTGGTGCGTGCCCAGGTGCGTTTGAGGTCGTCGCGCACGTTGAAGCGCAGGCGGCCGAGCCCCTCGCATTCGAGCTCGACCGCGTCGCCGTCCTGGAACGCGCTCAAGCCCCGGTGGTTGGTGCCGGTGGCGAGAACGTCGCCCGGCTCCAGCGTGTGGATCGAAGTGACCCACTCGATGCAGCGCGGGATTTTGTGCGCCATGTCGTCGGTATTGAAGTTCTGTTTGATCGTGCCGTTGACCCACAGGCGCACCTGCAGCTTCTGCGGATCGCGAACTTCGTCCTTGGTGACGAGATAGGGACCGATCGGCGCGAAGGTGTCGCGCGACTTCATCTGATAGAACACGTTGCCGGGCGGCGGCAGCGCGCGCGCCGAGCCGTCGATGAAGTTGGTATAACCGAATACGTAATCCATGGCGTCCGCCGCGCGCACGTGCGAGGCGCGCTTGCCGATCACCACCGCGAGTTCCGCTTCGCCCTCGAAGATGCCGGCCGGCACGTCGGGCAGCACCATGGTGTCGCCGGGGCCGATGACCGCCGAAGGCGACTTGTGGAAACCGTTGATCGGCGCCGGCTCTTTGAGCGTGCCGTCCTCCATGTAGTTGACCGCCATGCACTCGATGTTGACGGGCTTGGGCAGAGGCGGACGGATTTTGACTTGAGCAAGCGGCACGCCGCGGCCGCGCGTTGCCGCGTCCTCGAGCTTTGCGCGGTAGTCGGCAAAGCGCTCGATCAGGCCGCTGATCAGGTTGTGCGGTCCGGTGTGTGGGATGTCCTTCACCAGGCCGGATACGTCCACCACGTTGTCGCCGGTGACGACGCCGAGGCGATAGTCGTCGAAATACGCAAGTTTCATGGCCCGCTCCTCAGTCGATGGGAACAAAGATCGAGTGGCGCATCTTGCCGGCCACGGACTTGGACAGGTGGCCCTTGCCGTGGATGTCCTCGACCAGGAACACCTCGCCCGGGCCGATCATGCGCTTCTCGCCGTCGCTCGCGGTGATCTCCACGCCGGCGTCGAGGTTGATGATGTACTGCCGGCGCGGCGCCGGATGCCAGTCGAGATCGTAATCGCCCGAGGTCTCGCGGAAGATGATGCCGGTTGCCGGAAAGCGCTTCGAGAGCTTCCCTCCCGGCCGCTCCTCCACCCATTCGACTTCGATGTCGCGGAAGTGGGTCTCGCCGTTGGCATCGACGTAGAGATTGTGAATACGCATGGATCCTCCCTCATTGAATGGGCGATTGTAGCCTTGTCGGCGGTAAGCAGGGCAGGGGTCGAGCGAAACGAGCGAACGGCCGGGAAGAAATCAGAAATCGAGCGCGGAGGCTACCGCCTCCGCGCTCGTCTCCCTTCCGCCCCTCTAGCGCATGATGCCGAAAAGTGGGTACCGGTTTTCGGAAAAGATCATGCTCCAAGAACTATTGCCCGGTAACCGCGTTCGTAATGCCGTTGAGGAAGTTCTGGCCGGCGTTGGTGGCGTTGCTGACCGCCTGCGACACCGGATTGCTCGACCCGGTGCTGAGCACCTGGGTGATTTGGCTCAGCGGGTAGGCTTGGCCGTTGATCGTCAAGGTGATCGGATTGGCGCTGACGTTGACGCCGGTGACCTCGCCCTGCACCGAGGTCGTGACTGGAACCGATTGCCCGTTGGCCCCGGTCGCCGTAATCGCGACCGTATAGGTGCCCGCCGGCATCGTGGCGCCGGCCGAGTTGCGGCCGTTCCAGACAAACGCCTGCGTGCCCGGCTGCACAGCCTGGGTGGTCGAATAGACCAGCTGGCCCGACGCGTTCGACACGTTGATGGTCGCGGTCGCCGGGCTGCTGACGGCATAATTCCAGCTTGCTTGACCGTTCGCGAGCTGAGCGGTGTTGCCGCCTACGACGACGGTCGCGCCCAAAAACCCGAGCGCCGCCGTCGCCTGCTGGGTCTGCTGCAGCGAGATGAGCGTGCTCAGCGACGTGTTCATGTTGATCTGCTGCTCAACCGAGGCGAACTGCACCAGCTGCTGGGTAAACTGGTTGGTGTCGAGCGGCGAGAGCGGATCCTGGTTCTGCAGCTGCGTGGTCAGGAGCTGGAGAAATTCATCGAAGTTGCCGGCGATATTGCCGATCCCGGATGCGTTGGTGACCGCGGTCGCGGTCGTTCCGCTGGTGGACGCGGGCGTCGTGGACGTCGGAAGCGTCGTTGTGGTCATGCGCGCACGGCCTTCGTGCCACGGGCTCGCCGGTGACTGTCGTTTCGAGGAGGAGGATTAGCGGCCGTTATGGTTAACGGCCGGTTAAAACTGCGTGTGGCGAAACTCGCGCCGCGGTTCTGCCGCTGTGGGCAAGGCGTGTTTTCGACGATGAAATTTCGTTGCCGAATCTCCCGAGCCGCCCCATCGTGGCTGCATGGTGCGGATGCCGGCTTACGCCCTAGCGATTGTCCTCGTCGCGGCTCTTTGCGGCCCGATCTGCCGCGGCGCTGCCGCCGCGCCGCCGATCGTGCTCGCCGGCGTGACCGGCGGCGTCTGCGCCGCGCAATTCGACAAATGCACGGCGCGCTGCCGCGGCTCGGGGGTATGCACCACGCGCTGCGTCGCCAACGACCGCGCCTGCCGCACCGGGGGAAAGCCGATCTACCGCTGAAGCGGAGGCGGCCGGCTCAGGCCTCCCTGATGGCCTGGAACAGCACCACGTCGAGGGTGAAGCTGCCGTCCGGGCCGATGTCGAAGTGGCGCACCACCGGCTCGGACATGGCCGCCTGAATGGCGCGGATGGCGTCGGCCTGGAGTTTTGGCGTTTTCATCCGCTCGATCCACACCGCGAAGTCGAGCCGCACGCGATGGGGCGTGACCGCGGTTGGGGTGAGCCCGGCGCGCACCAAGGCAGCCTCCCACTCGGCGCGCGAATAGTCGCGCACGTGCGAGAGGTCGCGCAGCAATTCTATTCCCTGCAAATAAGTGTCGAGGAGCGGCGCGCCCGGCGACACGGCGTCGACGAAGCCGGCGACGCCGCCGGGCTTGAGCACCCGCGCTGCCTCGCGCAGGCCGGCCTCGAAGTCGCGCCAATGGTGCGCGCTGTAGCGCGACAGCACCCGGTCGAAGCTCGCATCCGGGAACGGCAGATGCTCGGCCACGCCCTGGCGCGTCGTGATGTTGCCAAGCCCGCGGTCCGTGGCGGCGCGCGCCACCACCTCGAGCATGTCGGAGGAAAGGTCGTAGGCGACGACCGACTTCGCCCGCGGCGCGACCGCGAAGCTCACGTGCCCGGCCCCGCAGCCGAGGTCGAGCACCTGCGCGCCGCTGTCCTCCTCGACAAGCGCGGCGAGCGATTCGAGGTCGGCGCCCTGCGCGTGGACGGCGCTGCTCAGGTAGGCCGCCGCGCGCGTGCCGAACTGGCGCCCGACCAGGGCTTCGTGGGTCTTCGTTTGCGCCATGGCGCCATTCTCCCAAGCCTTGCTCCGGTGCCGGTATCACGTCGACGATACCGGTTTAAGAGGTTGGCTTATACTGGTATCAAAGTCACCAGGATGGCGCAGAGATCGTTAGAACAGCGGCGCGAACTTGGGGAGTTCATCCGTGCCCACCGGGAGCGGTTGCCTCCCGGAGTCCTCGGCCTGCCGGCCGCGGGACGGCGGCGTACGCCGGGCCTGCGCCGCGAGGAGGTCGCGCAGCTCTCCGGGCTGAGCGCCACCTGGTACACCTGGATCGAGCAGGGGCGTGACGTCTCGGTGTCGCCGGCGGCGCTCGCCCGGCTGTCGGGCGCGCTGCAACTAGGGCGCGCTGAGCGCGCCTATCTGTTCGATCTCGCGGGCAAGCGCGATCCGGAACAGGGCGCGAGCGAGCCCGACGAGCTTCCGGCGGCGGTGCTGCACTGTGTCGACGCGCTCACGGTGCCCGCGTACATCCTCGACCGCACCTGGACCGCGCGCAGCTGGAATGCCAAGGCTGCGCGTCTGTTCGTCGGCTGGCTCGGCGCGCCCGGCGAGCGCAATCTGCTGCGCTTCATCTTTCTTGAGCCCAACGCGCGCCGGCTCATCTGCGCATGGGAGCAGCGCGCCCGCCGCGTCGCCGCGGAGTTCCGCGCCGCCTCGAGCGCCCATCGCAACGATCCTGCGCTGCGCCGGCTGATCGACGGCCTGCATCGCGAGAGCGAGGATTTTGCGCGCTTCTGGGATGCCCATGGCGTCCTCGGCCGCGAGGGCGGCGAACGCACGTTCAATCATCCGCGCGACGGCTTCCTCCGCTACGAGCAGATCACCTTCGATCTCGCCGGTCATCCCGACATAAAGCTGACGATGCTGGTCCCGGTGCGCGCCGCGGAGAACGCTCGCCGCGGCAAGCGGAGACGGTGAAGGGTGGGCGCACATTGCGGCACTACAAACATATTTTCCAAAACCCTGAAATTTTAAAACGTTGACAGTTCGCGAATGTTATTAGTCTCTTCGAGCTTCTTACCTGCCCGTGTCTGCCCTGCACGAAATCTGCACGGAAGCACCCAATTTGATTCAACCGGCGCGACTACTTGTCGTTTGGGATGGCAGGTGCGTTGGCTGGGGGACTAGGATTCGAACCTAGATTAACGGAGTCAGAGTCCGCTGTTCTACCGTTGAACTATCCCCCAATCCCATTTGTTTTCAATGACTTACCATGGAAGTATCGCAGTTGATTAGCTCCCGAATAGCTTCACGGCACAGATGGTTTGGATATACGGAAACCGGCCCCGTGTGTCTACCGCCCATGATCGGGGTCCGGCCAAGTCCACTCGCTCTACGTCCGCTTTGCCCCTAATAACGGCCAAACAGCGGACATCTCAGGCTGTTGATAATTGCGCCGGCCGTGCCACAGGCGCCCTACCGCGCGAGCGGTTTAGTCCTCTGGCACATTTTGCTCCGTGCGCCTGCCCCGCGCAAGCAAGCCGATGATGCCGCCGACCTCGATCAACCGCCGGCGCTCTCGCGTCCTTGCCCGTGCTGCGGCGGTCGCATGGTTATCATCGAGACCTTCGAG
>Ga0153928_1000346_pt1 | contig 23874 bp, 18 predicted proteins | sample TSNJ012MetaG_FD_106656 | JGI IMG/M metagenome (GOLD analysis project Ga0153928, IMG submission 106656) | Attine ant fungus gardens microbial communities from New Jersey, USA - TSNJ012 MetaG | ecosystem: Host-associated > Fungi > Mycelium > Unclassified | place: USA: New Jersey, Wharton State... | reverse complement strand
GATATCAGCTGCAGTTCCTTTTCAATCCAGGTGATCACAGCCCCTGTATAGTTTATATTACCTTCCAAAACGTAATTGACGTTACCGTTCATGCTCCAGGCCAGGGATGTAACTACCCCTTTATCACTGAACACCGGTTTTTCACCAATGTTCATCATTATGGAAGAACCGGTTCCATAGGTGGTTTTAACCATCCCCTTGCTCAAACAGCCCTGGCCGAACAGCGCTCCGTGGGAATCCCCCAGTACCCCGCAAATAGGAATTGGATTCTCAAGGTAACCTTCAAAATCGGTCATTCCATAATCTCCGTCAGAGTCACACACATTAGGAAGACAGGTACCGTTGATTCCAAACAATTCACATATCTCCTCGTCCCATTTAAGCTTTCTGATGTCAAACAGCTGTGTCCTGGATGCATTTGAATAATCGGTTTTGAAGTCTTTCCCTCCCGTCAGATTATAGATGAGCCAACTGTCCACAGTACCACAGGCCAGCCTCCCTTCTTTCAATTTACTCTCAGCGCATTCTACATTCTGAATGATCCAGGCAAACTTAGCAGCCGAAAAATAGGGTGACAGCTGCAGCCCGGTATGTTCCCGTATCATGGTACCATAGCCGGCTTTTTCAATTTTACCGCAAATTTCCGCTCCCCTTGCGCACTGCCATACAACCGCATTACAGAGCGGTTCACCGGTTTTCAAATCCCATACCACCGCTGTTTCCCGCTGATTGCTGATGCCCAGTCCTCTGACCTCTGATTTATTGATTCCGGACTTTTCTATCAGGTCTTTAACCACTTGAATCGTATTTTTCATTATTTCCTGTGGGTCATGTTCCACCCAGCCCAGCTCATTTATCATCTGCTTATGAGGTATATCTGTTCTACAGCACAAATCTCCGTCTTCGTTAAACAAAAGTGCTTTCGTACCCTGAGTACTTTGGTCGATCCCCAATATATACGTACCCATTATGTAAGCCCCAACACTGTTTTGACGATGCCTTCCGCATTCAGTCCATAGAAATCGAATACCTCTTTGGATGTTCCCGTGATGACCGGGCTGTCGGGAAGCGCCATATTAATTACTTTCCCTGGACATTCACGTCCTACCAACTGGCTTACCATGGATCCAAGCCCGCCGAATGGCGCATGCTCTTCTACGGTGATAACCGCCTTTGCCCCGGACGCCGCCTTTATAATTGCTTCTTTGTCCAGCGGCTTCACACAATACATATCAAGTACTGTTGCATGGATGTCCTGTTCTTCTAAAATTAATGCCGCATCCAACGCAGGTTTTACCATTTCGCCACAGGCAATGATGGCAATATCGCCGCCTTCACATAATACCGTAGCCTTATCCATTTCAAATGGCGTATTATTTTCTTCATAAATATCTTCTACCGGATTACGTCCCACGCGTATGTATGCAGGTTTATTATCCTGTAAAAGAGCTTCTATCAGACATTTTGTCTGTAGTCTGTCACTTGGCAGATATACTCTCATATTTGGCACTGAAGACATAGAAGAAATATCCTGCGCCGAATGATGGCTCATCCCCAGCGCACCGTAGCTGATACCTCCGCTTATGCCGATGAGCTTTACATTGGTATTCGAATAGGCTACGTCCACTTTTGCCTGTTCAAAACTTCTGGTAGACAGAAAACATGCCGGAGATGCTGCAAACGGTTTTTTACCGCATTTTGCAAGTCCCGCAGAAATACTGACCAGATTCTGTTCCGCAATGCCCACTTCTATAAATTGTTCCGGGAATGCCGCCGAAAAAGGCGCTAAGGATGCCGAACCTCTGGAATCACTGCACAATACGATAATATCTTTGTCATTCTCTGCCTTCTCCATAAGCACGTCACAAATGACCTGCCGGTTTGGAATTTTATTCATGAAGAGCCTCCTCCTTCCGTTTTGCTAATTCTTTGCTTATTTGTGCATATTCTTCTGCATTTGCTACTTTATGGTGCCATGCCGCCTTATTTTCCATGATCTTTCCGCCGCCGAATCCCTTGACCGTATTGGCGATAATCGCTGTTGGACGTCCTTTCAGTTCCTTTGCATGCTCAAGCGCTTCATCCAGGTCATCAATATCATTACCGTCTGCCTGGATCACATACCATCCGAAACTTTTAATACGCTCCTCCAGATCTTCATGACCCATGACTTCTTCTGTACCGCCTGAAATCTGTAATCTGTTTCTGTCGATCACAGCGCAAAGGTTATCCAGTTTGTAATGGCTTCCTGCCATAAAACCTTCCCAGACAGAACCTTCTGCCAGTTCACCGTCTCCCATAACGGTATATACCCGGTAATCTGATCGATCCATCTTCCCTGAAAGAGCCATTCCCACACAAACCGGGAGTCCATGCCCAAGAGAGCCTGAGTTCATTTCAATGCCCGGGAGTTTATTGTTTGGGTGCCCGATATATGGTGATCCGAAAACAGAAAAACGATCCAATAATTCTTCCATAGGGAAAAATCCTTTTGCGGCCAGTACTGCGTAGTATGCTTCCACACAATGCCCTTTGCTCATGACAAAACGGTCCCTGTTTTCATCTTCTGCATTCTGCGGACTTATGTTCATCTGTTTGAAATATAAGGTTATCAGAATGTCCATCACACTGAAGTCACCCCCGATATGCCCTGCTTTTGCCCTGCAGATCATATCCAATACATTTTGGCGGAGTTCAAATCTCATTGCATTCAAACTTCTCATAATAGCTCCTTTCTCATTCTCCTCTTAGATAAGCTTTGACATCTTCCTCAATGGGATCGTATAAATCAGGACGGATGCCAATGTATTTACATGCTTCATATAATACAGGCACTACATCTTTATGAATGCCGACACAATGGTGAATGTAAGGCCCTTCGACGATCTTCGCTTCCAGACGTTTGATGTTGTCTACTTCTACCCATAAGTATGTACCCATTCCTTTTGGTCCTTTTACCCCTTTCGCTTTCCCAAGAAGGAGTGAATACTCTCCATTATCTCCGTCAAATCTTAAGAGTGTCACGTCTCCATGTCTGGCTTCTGCCGTAATGCTCCCGGGATGATCGAATGCCAGCGGGTAGGTGAGCTTTGGTGTTTCCTTAGCCACCGATAAAGGCCACGGACCACAGTGCTGCAAAAGCTCCCCATTTTCAATATCCGGGTGGCGGATGGTCCAGTCTGCAAAAAAGCTTCTGGTCTCATCCATACCTGCTGCTTCTGCCATCAGCGCCGTAATGGCTCCATGTACATCTGTCTCACATACCACCGGAATACCTTCATCACTTAAAAGTGAATTGGCGGCACATGGCATAATGCCTAATTCCTCCTGCAAAGCATTCCAGCATTGGAGGGCAATGGCCTGGCATCCGTATTGCTCTGCCAGATTCTTCATAGCTACTTTAAGGGCGGCTACATTTTCCAGTTCCTCTTCCTTTATCCGGACTTCCATATGCTCCCGGCAGTAGGCAATCGTCTCTGCCACCTTTGTTCCTTCCGCTTTTGCAGTCTTTACTTCTTTGGCAAGTTCCGTCATAGGAATCGGTGACAATTGAATATTGAATTTTTCCAGAAGTTCCCCTTCATTGCACATGGTAGTCCAAAAATCAAATGGTCTTGGCGCTATCTGCAGGATACGCATATTCCGGAAAGTCTTAACTACATTGCAAACGGTCAGGAAATCTTTGATCCCCCGTTCAAATACAGGATCCTGCAGTCTGCAATTTGTCATATATGTAAATGAGACCTGAAATCTGCGAAGCACCTTGCCGGTTGCAAAGAGTCCGCACTGCGTATCCCTTAAACGTACCCCGTCCGGCTCCGGCCGCTCATCCAGGGGCCCCCAAAGCAAAACCGGAACATCCAGTTCCTTCGCAAGTCTTGCACAGAGGTATTCCGTACCAAAGTTACAATGTGGCAGGAAAAGCCCATCTACTTTTTCTGCCTTGAATTTTTCTGCAATTTTTTTCATGTCCGCATCATTATAGAGCAGGCCTTCTTCATTGATATCGGTAATATCGGTGAAATCGACATCCAGTTCTTTCAGCCGCTCTGCCGTCAGATTTCTATATTTGATGGCATCCGGCGCACTGAAAATGCGGCGGCGTGTAGGCGCGAAGCCCAGTTTCATTTTTTTCATTTTGACCTCCCATGTTAGTTTATATTTTTAACACTGTCCCTTTCCACAAAATCCGTACAAACCTGAATTTTTGTTCTGACTGTGTTAACCTCTTTAATGACTTCAATCATCCTTCGTACGGCTATCTGTCCCATTTCCTGTTTGGGCACCCGAAGGCTGGTCAGTCTTGGTGTAGCTATTTCACAAAAAGGCAAATCATCAAATCCAATAATAGAAATGTCTTCCGGAATCCGGTATCCAAATTCCTGTAATGCTTTCATGGCGCCCAGCGCTATCATGTCATTATCCGAAAAGAAAGCCGTGGGCAGTTCCGGTTTTGCCTGCAGATACTTTGCCATATCCCGGTAAGCACCTTCCATTGTAGTGTCCAGGGTTATTGTATACTTGCCGGGAGCCGGAAGGTCATGTGCATTCATGGTCAATTTATATCCAATCGCCCTGGAGCGAAAAGCCTTAATACGAAAAGCGCCTCTTAAATAACCAATATCTTTATGACCTTTATTAATCAGATATTCCACAGCCAGCCTTGCAGAATCTGAATTATTGATCGCCACTCCATTGAATGCCATATCTGAACTCCAGTAATCCAAAGTAATGATTGGACACTTGGCACCTTTAAAGGCAGCAATATCTTCTTCCTGCATTTCTGTTCCCAGAAGCACTACCGCCGACGAGGTATCATTCAGAAGCCACCGCACCTGTTCGTCATAATCTTCAGCCCTCCTGTCCAGATAACACATCACCATTTCGTATCCTGAGGTACGGCATTCATTTTCAAATCCGTCAATCATCAACGGAAAAAACGGCGTGTCATCGGTAATCAAACCATTATACTTATACATTACCAATTTGATCTTTTGAATATTAGAATCATTTATGTACCCGAGTTCTCTGGCTGCCTGGACGATCATAGCCGATGTGTCTTTATTTACCCCTCTTTTTCTATTCAGGGCATTTGATATTGTCGCCGGTGAAAATCCTGTCTGTTCACTTATTTTTTTTATGTTTATTTTCATATTCTTTTTGGCCTCATCTTTTTCACCTCACATCTATTTTTGTATCTAAATTTAATTATAAACATTTTATATATATTTTCAATATTTTTTATATTGCTAGCACTATATTTGTATATTATCATCAATTTATTGGCTTATTTTTTATATATTATTCACTATAATTCTTTACATTTTACTTGTAAATGCAAATATTCACATAAAATTTTATATGAATATTTTATTAATGTTTTATGCGAATATTTGAAAAATATGTATTATTAAAAGCAATTAAATTAGTATAACATTTCTAAAAAATATTTTTTTGTAATATCTTAATATTTTTGGTAGCATTATCATTTTGTTTCGAGAATGTTGACTGGAAAATTTAGGGATAATAATACATATTTTATATTTTAACGCAAAAAAGCAGAAATTATCAACGATAAAGTTGTTAATTTCTGCTTTCTTTAAACAATTTATTTATGAAACGTTTACCTTAAACTTATATAATATTGTTTCGGAGTAATATCTGTCACTTTTTTAAATTGTTTCGTGAAATGACTGCTATCCGTAAATTTTAATATCTCACTTATATCCAAAATAGTATATTTTTTTCTTAAAAGAAATTTAGCCTCATCAATCTTACACTGCATTATATATTCACCAACTGTATAACCTGTTTCTTTTTTAAATAAAGATGCAAAATAATTTCCATTTAAACCCGATTTCCGCGCAACATCTTGTAATGATATTTTTTCATAAACCTGATTCTTTATATAGTTCTTAGCATTGATAATAATCCGGTTAAGATTTTCAGTTGCATATAATTCTACTTTTCTGACAAATGCCATATACATAATAAAATAATACCTTTGTATTTCTTCTATGCTCTTCATTTTTTCTATCTCTTCTTCAAACTGATCCCGCATTAATAATGATTCTTCCCAATCAACGCCGCCTTCCACTGCCATGAGAGATGCTGTAGACATCGCTGCTATAAACGCATTTTTATGTTTTCGGATTGTATCCAAAGACGTATCCCTGATTCCTTCAACCCTGAATTCTTCAGCCAGATATCTCTCTAATTCTTTCGAGTTTCCTTTCTTAATATAATGTAAAATATCATACTCAAAATCTTGACTGGAATGAAGAGTATTATATAATTTGGTGATTTCCTGATTGTGATTATGTTCTTTTCTACAGGATATTGCTTCATTAAAGTGCCGGTCATCTTCTATGCTCACTTTGGCTTGACTGTCAGTCAGATATAAATACATTAATTCTCCGATAATACAAAGAGAATTGTATGGTAATATCGTTATATTTTTGGAATAGTTTAATAATTTATTATAATATTTTACTTCAATGTTACTTTCATATAATAATTTCTGAAAATCTTTTTCATTTATAGGCAAGGTCAAAAAAGGGCCTATTATGAAGAAACCATTCAGTGACTCCTCTGCCACCCTTATATGTATATAATGTCTAAATAATTCCACTTGCTTTACAAAAATTGCAGTATCTTTCATATTATCTATTTCTATATAAAAATGATCTTTTATTTTATTTTCATTAACAGGATATCTCAGCCGTTCAACTGCATTGTGAAATATAATCTCTCCCGTATTCAAAGCAAATATACAATTACAAAAAAACAATGCAGTTACCCGGGAGCATAAATAAGTAATGCGATTTTCTATATTATTATAGCTTCTGTCCATATCCATCCTCTCCTAATCATAATTTATATTAGCCATGAGCAAAACTCAACCAAAAGGACAAAGACATTTATGTTAGTTTATATTTTTTACACTGTCCCTTTCCACAAAATCAGTACAAACCTGCACTTTAGTTCTGGCCGCATTATCTCCTTTAATGATTTCAATCATCCTTCGTACCGCTATTTTCCCCATTTCCTGTTTTGGCACCCGAAGGCTGGTCAGTCTCGGGGTAACAATTTCACAAAAAGGCAAATCATCAAATCCGATAATCGATATATCTTCCGGAATCCGGTATCCAAATTCCTGTAATGCTTTCATTGCCCCCAGTGCGATCATATCATTATCAGAGAAGAAGGCTGTCGGCAGCTCAGGTTTTGCCTGCAGGTACTTTGCCATATCCCGATATGCTCCCTCCATCGTAGTCGCCAAGGTTACCGTATATTTACTGGGAACCGGAAGTTCATGCGCATTCATGGTCAATTTATAGCCAATTGCCCTGGAGCGAAAAGCCTTAATGCGAAAAGATCCTCTTAAATAACCGATTTCCTTATGCCCTTTATTAATCAGGTATTCCACCGCCAATCGTGCCGAATCAGAATTATTGATTAACACTCCATTAAATACCATGTCTGAACTCCAGTAATCCAGTGTGAGGAAGGGACACTTTGCACCTTTAAAAGCAGCAATATCTTCTTCCTGCATTTCTGTCCCCAGAAGGACTACTGCCGATGAGGTATCGTTCAGCAGCCACCGCACCTGCTCTTCATAATCTTCTGCTCTCCTGTCCAGATAACACATCGCCATTTCATATCCTGAGGTACGGCATTCATTTTCAAATCCGTCAAACATCAACGGAAAAAACGGTGTGTCATCTGTAATCAAACCATTATACTTATACATTACCAATTTGATCTTTTGGATATTTGAATCATTTATGTACCCGAGTTCTCTGGCCGCCTGAAAGATTTTAGCCGATGTATCTTTATTTACCCCTCTTTTTCTATTCAAAGCATTTGATACGGTAGCAGGCGAAAATCCTGTCTGTTCACTTATTTTTTTTATATTTATTTTCATTTTATTTACACCTCACTTCTTTCACTGCCTTTCTAAAATTAATTATAAACTTTTTATATATTTTTTCAATACTTTTTTACATTCTATGTTTTATTTGTATATAATAATCAATTTTCACAATAACTTTTATTCATTTTGCACTATAGAAATCCAATTTTTTATTATAAACCATATCAAAAAGAGGCTGTTGGAAAATAGATAGCATAAGACAGGAGACGTTGTTGCTCAAACGAGTCACAACGTCCCCTGTAAACTTGTCCTAAAAAGAGAAAAAAGATGGCTAACAACAACCATCTTCTCTCCGTTACATGTTATAATCACTCCTTGTCCGGATATAGTATCCCAACCAGCGTCAACCCTTCCGGTCTTGCCGTCTCTCCCGCTTCTTCTCTGTCCTTCGCCTCCAATATATCTTTCACATGTTCCGGTTCATAAGAACCCCCGCCTACCCGAATCAATGTTCCGGCAATGATGCGTACCATATTATACAGGAAGCCGCTGCCGGTAATACGTATCGTAATCATATCCTCGTCCTTATTTAAATCAAGTGCATAAATAGTCCTTACCGTATTTTCTTTTTCGTCTTTCACCGAACAAAAACTTTTAAAATCATGTTCTCCCACCAGATAATCTGCCGCCTGCTGCATTTTCCCCATATCCAGCGGATAATAATAAAAGAATGAATACAATCGTTTCGTAGGATCCGGAAAACGCCGGTTTAATATCTTATACTCATACGTCTTAACCGTTTTACAAAAACGCGGATGAAATTTCTCCGAAACTTCGCGAGAATCCTGAATACGAATATCCCGAGGCAATCTCGTATTCATTGCATAGGAAATTTTTTCAGCCGGCATAAGTGCCGAAGTATCAAAAACAGCCACATTCCCCAATGCATGTACCCCCGCATCCGTTCTGCTGGCTCCCATTACTTTAATTTCTTCCTTCAGAAGTTCTGACAAATGCCGATTCAGAATCTCCTCTATTGTAATGCCATTGGGCTGTATCTGCCACCCATTGTAATTCGTTCCATCGTAAGCTACAATCATTTTTATACGTTTCATCAAAGCCTCGCTCTATTCCACTAATCACTTTCTTACTTAAAAGCAAATTTACCGTCACATATGCCTTCAAGGTTTAAATCTCACAAATACACCCCAATCAGGCAAAAGCAAACCAAATAACCCGCTAACAACAGATAAATCAAATAATCCCTTGTCTGATAAACCAATGGTTTCATCTTTGTGCGCCCTTCGCCTCCCCGGTAACCTCTGGCTTCCATTGCCATTGCCAGATCCCCGGCCCTGCGAAACGCCGAAATAAAGAGCGGCACCAAAAGCGGTACCAAACTCTTCGCTTTTTTAATCAGTCCCCCACTTTCAAAGTCCGCTCCTCTTGCCATCTGCGCTTTCATAATTTTATCTGTCTCTTCCAACAAGATCGGAATAAACCGCAGCGCAATAGACATCATCATAGCCAGCTCATGAACAGGTACATGCAGCCTCTTAAGAGGACTCAATCCCTTTTCCATACCGTCTGTCAATTGATTCGGTGTTGTTGTCAGTGTCATCAGGGAGGAACCGATGATCAGATAAGTGAGCCGTATCGTCATAAATACCGCCTTGAGAAGCCCTTCCCGGGTAACCGTCAACTTCCATATATGCAAAATCTCTTCCCCCGGCGTTGTGAATATACTAAATACTACCGTAATCATCAGAAGAAAGAGAATCGATTTCATTCCTTTCATTATGAACTTCAATGGTACCCTGGAAGCTCTGACTGCAGCCAGCAGAAGCACTGTCGCCAACGCATAGCACAAAAATGAATCATACAAAAACAAAGATATAAGAAATACCAATGTCCCTATCAGTTTCGTCCTTGGATCTAATCTGTGAATAACAGAATCTGCCGGATAATATTGTCCTAATGTAATGTCTCTTAACATAATTTTTTACTTCCCCAATGCCTGTAATATGGCTGCCTTTGCCTCTTCTACCGTAGTAGCCGTCGTGTCGATATCAAATCCCTTCTCTTCCAGCGCCTTCACTACATACGTAACCTGCGGCGCCGCAAGACCAATCTCCTCCAGTTCCTTATAATGCCCAAAGATATCCTTAGGGACTCCGTCATACATTACAGTTCCCGCATTCATTACAATGATACGTTCGACATACTTCGCAATATCTTCCATACTATGAGATACCAGAATAACCGTTATTTTCCGTTCTTTATGAAGTTTCGCAATTTGGTTTAAAATGTCATCCCTTCCTCTTGGGTCCAGGCCTGCCGTCGGCTCATCCAGAATCAATACCTGCGGATGCATAGCCAATATTCCGGCAATCGCCACACGCCGTTTCTGTCCTCCCGATAATTCAAACGGAGATTTCTTATAATACTTTTCTTTCAAACCTACCTGCCGAAGCGCCTCGTAAGCCCTGGCTTCTACTTCTTCCGGGGAAAGTCCCTGGTTCTTAGGTCCAAAACATACATCGCTGAATACATCTACCTCAAAGAGCTGATGTTCCGGATATTGAAATACCAGGCCCACCTGGTTTCGCAATTCCCGCATCTTATATCCATCCCGGTAAATATTCTCTCCATTATAAAAGATCGTTCCCGATGTGGCTTTTATGAGTCCATTCAAATGCTGGATCAACGTAGACTTTCCGGATCCTGTATGTCCGATAATTCCTATAAACTGCCCATCCGGCAATTCCAAATCAATATTCTCCAACGCTTTTTTCTCAAAAGCGGTATCTTCATTATATATATAATTTAAGTTTTCTATTTTAACAGGCATATCTTCTCCACCAGTTCATCTACACTTAAAATCCCTTCCGGCAATTCTAATCCGGCATTCTTTAGTTCATGGGTCAGCAGTGTTACCTGCGGAACATCCAAACGGAATTCTTTCAGCTTATCCACCTGTGAGAAAATTTCTCTTGGCGTTCCCTGCATAACTACTTTTCCTTCATCCATAACTATAACCTTGTCCGCATAGATTACTTCTTCCATATAATGTGTAATCAATATCACCGTCACATCCTCCACCTGGTTCAGTGCACGAATGGTACGTATGACTTCTTTCCGCCCTGTCGGATCCAGCATAGCAGTAGGTTCATCCAGCACAATACATTTCGGATGCATAGCCACTACCCCGGCAATTGCTACCCGCTGCTTCTGCCCGCCGGAAAGTTTATTGGGGGAATGGGTACGGTATTCCCACATACCCACAGACCTGAGGCTTTCTTCCACACGTTCCCATATCTCCTTAGAAGGAACACCCATATTTTCCGGTCCAAATCCCACATCTTCTTCCACGACTGTCCCAATAATCTGATTATCCGGATTTTGGAAAACCATACCGGCTGTCTGACGGATATCCCAGAGATTCTTCTCCTGTCCGGTATCTTTGCCGTCTACAAACAGTGTCCCTTCCGTGGGTAGTAAAATGGCATTTATATGTTTTGCCAGAGTCGATTTTCCGGAACCGTTATGACCCAATATAGCCACGAAATCTCCGCGCTGAATATGCAGATCCACACCATCGATTGCACGAATGGTTGATTCTGCTTTCCCTTCCTCGCCGTACTTTATATAATCATAACTAATCTTATTCGCTTCTATAATTCCCATTTTCAGTTTCCTTTAATTGTTTTCACTGATTCTGCCTGCACTAATTCTCCTTCAAATATCCGATGCCGCGTGGCTGTCTTTTTTCTTATCACATCAAATAATATCTTTATCGTTGCTTCTGCCATCTCTTCCACCGGCTGCCGTATAGTCGTCAATGCCGGATAATAAAAAGCTGCAATATCCAGTCCGTCAAATCCGGCAACTGAATAGTCCGCCGGAATTTTTTTCCCGGCATCCCGCAGCGCCCTGCACGCTCCGATCGCCACACTGTCGGATATGGCATAAATTGCCGTAAAAGGCACACCTGATTCCAGCAATTCCTTCGTGACCGCATATCCATTTTCCATCGTATATCCATCCAGATCATCACGCATGGGACGGATCAAAGAAGGATCTGATTCTATTCCATGATCCTGTAACGCCCGCTTATACCCTTCCAGCCGGAGCCGTCCTATACTTTCATCTTCCTCGCACGCGGAAAGCAGGGCAATGCGTTTATGCCCATTCTTTATCAGATGATCTGTCATCTTGTAGCTCTCTTTCACATCATCTACAGAAACCGATGAATAACCTTTTTTATCAATGCTGTCTATTAATCCTACCGTACTGATCACAAAAGGAACCGGAAGCTGCTTTAACTTTTCTTCGGAGTGGGAAAAGAACCCTCCCAGGAAAACGATGCCGTTTAAACGCTTTTCCTTTTCCAGCCGGATCGCCACATCAATTTCATCCTGTTTATCATCTACATGCTGAAGCACAAAAGAGTACTTTTTTTTCTGTATTTCCTGTTCAAAGATTTTTATCATCTTGCTGAAAAATGGATTACTGATTCCTTTTATCAGGACAGCAATTGTCCGTGCATCCGAACGTTTCAGATTCCTTGCACTGTTATTTGGAATATAGTTATATTCTTTAATCACTTTCATGATTTTTTCTTTTGTTTCCTGATTGATATCCGGATGATCATTCATAGCTCTGGAAACGGTAGTGACTCCAACACCACACAGTCTCGCCACATCCTTGATCGTAATACTCTCCATTATTTTTCCTCAACTTTTCGCTTCTGATTTTATCATTGACACGTGCAATCTCATCTGTTCCAACTTTCATCCTAATATTCTACCAACTACCACCCAAAAAAGCAAGGGAATGTTAATTCAAATAATTGAGGGGGGGATTGCGGGGTGGGACGCCAAGTCCCCCTGCGGATATAGATTATGCGAACGGACTCCTTCGGCGGTTGTTCGGAGCCCCCTAAACCAGTCGGCACTCGGGAATGCCCTCGTGCCTTCTTGGGTCTCCTCTCGCCCTTACGCTGCTCCGCAAGCTGCGCAGCTACCCTCATCCACCGTATTTTCGCATAATCTATATCCGCAGGGGGACTTGGCTGGCTCTTCAATGCGAATGAAGTGCTGCCCTATTAACTTTTAGGCGAGAATTATATGAATTAACAATGAAAAAATAAAGTAACATAAAAGGCTTGTTTATGGAGCAAATTTTTAATATGAAAAAACAGCCATGCTGCCGGTCAGGAAGCATGGCGTACGCATTTCAATAATTTTCTAAACATCTGCCGCTACAACCTTCCATAGAGCTTCACAAGCTTCCGGATCTTAGCTGCCAGTTCTTTTGTGAATTCCCCTTCCTGTAGGCGCCAGGTCCAGTTGCCACCCATGGTTGAGGGCTGATTGATCCTGGCCTCTGCTCCCAGTCCCAGATAATCCTGTATCGGTATGACCGCAAGTTTTGCAACACTGGCTAGGACTGCCCGGTCAAATGACCAATGAATCTGACTAATATCTTTTTCTTTTATATCCAGATATTCGACAGCGTATTCCCTGTCCTCCGGACTTAGTTCCCTGAACCAGCCCTGTAATGTCTGGTTATCGTGAGTTCCTGTATATACCACATAATTTTCGGTATAGTTATGGGGCAGATAATCGCTCTCTTCCCGGGAATCAAAAGCAAACTCCAATACTTTCATACCCGGATATCCCGTATCCTTTAAAAGCTTTAATACACTGGGGGTCTGATACCCCAGATCCTCGGCAATAATATCTACTTCACCCAGATGTTCTTTCAGCTTATCAAAGAATTCTATCCCGGGTCCCGGCAGCCACCGGCCGGATTCTGCTGTCTTATGACCATAGGGAATCGCATAATATTGATCAAATCCACGGAAATGATCCACACGGATCAAATCATACATTGTGCGGCTATATGCAATTCTCTGACACCACCATTCATAACCGGTCGCTCTGTGATATTCCCAGTCATACAATGGATTCCCCCAAAGCTGTCCTGTTCTTGAAAATCCATCCGGCGGGCATCCTGCCACCGCATCCGGCTCATTATTTTCATTAAACCGGAACAGTTCCGGATGCGCCCAGGTATCTGCACTGTCAAATGCCACGTAAATGGGGATGTCACCGATAATATTAATGCCTTTACTGTTTGCATAGGCTTTCAATGCCATCCACTGATTATAAAATATATACTGCAAAAATCCATGGAATTGTATTTCCTCAGCAAATTCTTTTACGTAATACTCTATGGCTTCCGGTTTCCGGTTTCGGATATCTACATCCCATTCATTCCAGCTGATACCGCCGAAATGATTCTTGACCGCCATATATAAACAGTAATCCGGCAGCCATGTACTATGTTTTTTCACAAATATCTGATAGTCACCCTTTTCTTCTATCCGGCTCCTCTTATACGCTTTCTTTAAAATACGAAATCTGGAATAATAAAGTTTTTCATAATCTATATAGCGCTCATTACAGCCAAAATCATATGACTCACATTCTTCGACCGTCAACAGGCCTTGATCCACTAGTGCATCCAAGTCAATAAAATAAGAATTGCCTGCATACGTGGAAAAGGACTGGTATGGTGAGTCTCCATATCCTGTGGAGCCCAAAGGTAAAATCTGCCAGTATTTCTGTCCCGCCAATGCCAGGGTATCCACAAAAGCATATGCACTCTTTGAAAAGGATCCTATCCCATATTTTGAGGGCAGACTCGCCACCGGCATTAATATTCCACATGCTCTCATCGCTTTTCCTCCACACAATTCATCTGCCGGCCGGTCATCCTTTTACGGCGCCGGCGACAACACCTTCAATAATATATTTCTGGCATGCCAGATAAAATATGATAATCGGAATGATGGCCAGCACCAATACTCCCATCATAGCGCCCATATCGATCGAACCATAGCCTCCACGCAAATATTGTATGGCGATCGAAAGGGTCTTATACTTTTTAATATCCAATACCAGTAAAGGAAGCAGGTAATCATTCCAAATCCACATGGCCTGAAGGATTGCCACCGTAATACAGGTTGGTTTCATAATCGGAAATACCACCCTGAAGTAAGTCTGAATCGGAGTACATCCGTCAATCATAGCCGCTTCTTCGATTTCCAACGGAATGGATTTGACAAACCCACAGAACATGAACACGGCCAGACCCGCTCCGAATCCCAAATAAATAATAATCAGGCCCCATGGAGTACTTAAGTGCAGCATATTGGCGATCTTGGACAGCGTAAACATTACCATCTGAAACGGTACGATCATAGAAAACAGGCATACATAGTAAATTGCTGAAGTTAACCTGTTCTTTACCCTTGTGATATACCATGCACACATAGATGTACATAAAATAATGACTGCCACAGACCCCACCGTGATAAATAAGGTCCAGCCAAAAGCTTCAAAAAATCCCGTCTTTTTGATTCCATTCACATAATTGTCAAATTGAACAAACATTTTGCCTGTGGGCAATGCAAACGGCCGTTTACTGATATAAGCCTTTTTCTTAAAAGAGTTCAGCAGTACAAGCAGTATGGGAAACATATAAAATACTGAAATTACAGAAAAAATAACTGTCAGCAACCCATTTGTCCTTGATTTATTTGTATTCATTATTGCTGCACCTCCTTCACTCTCGTAAGCCTGTTCTGAGCGATGGATATTACCGCTACCAGGACAAAGAATATAACTGCTTTTGCCTGACCGACGCCTTCCCATCCGGTACGTCCATAAAACGTATTGTAAATGTTAAGCGCAAGCATTTCTGACATTTTGGAAGGTTCACCGGCTGTCAATGCAAGATTCTGGTCAAACAGCTTGAATGAATTTGTCAATGTCAGGAATGTACAAACCGTTATCGACGGCATTACCATCGGGAGGGTCACATTTTTCAGGATCTGTACGGGGCTGGCTCCATCGATCTTTGCCGCTTCCACCAGCTCTCCCGGTACATTCTGAATACCGGCAATATATATGATCATCATATAACCGACCTGCTGCCAGCAAATCAGTATCACAAGTCCCCAGAATCCATATGTAGAGGAATAAGTCAATGTGCGGCCAAATTGCAATAAGATACCATTCAAAAGCAACTGCCAGATATAACCCAGAATGATACCGCCAATCAGGTTCGGCATAAAGAAAACCGTTCTGAAAACATTCGTCCCGCGAATTTTTCTGGTCAAAAGTAATGCCACCGCAAAGGCCAGCACATTTATCACAACAACACTTATGATGGTAAATGCTGCCGTATACCAAAATGCATGCCCAAATGTACTATCCGAAAAAATCTTAATATAATTAGACAGACCTGTAAATTTCGCATCCGTAACTGTCGTAAATTTACAAAACGATAAATATACACCCATAATAAATGGCGCAATAAAACCAATGCTAAATGCTATGAGCGTAGGTAATACAAAAATCGGAAAATATTTTTTAATCGCTTTCTCCATAATGGTAACCCTTTCCTCTTTTTTGTCCATGCTTTTTGGACATCCGATATACCCGCAGGGTGCTTCCTCTTTTATACCCTCAAGGGTACGCGTGTCCATGCTTTTTGGACATCCGATATACCCGCAGGGTAATTTATATCTTGAGGGTGGGCGTAGCATCGCCCACCCTCTGGTATTATCAATAAATCATCCCACAATTTACTGATTCGCTGCCTCATATTCAGTAACCCAGCCATCTACAAAAGCAGTTACCACTCCATCCCAATCACCGGTATCCTGTGCATATTCAAGCAACGCACTGCCTACTCCATTCTTCCATTCTTCAGAAGGCATGGTTGTAAAGCACCAGTTTACGGAAGTCTTTCCCGCCGCAATATATTCATTTGCTGCAGTCAACAATGGATTTTCCGGTAGTTCCGCATCCGTAAAGGTACTAAACGGCGTTACAAATCCCATGTCATTCATAGCCTGTTTTCCGGTTTCACTGGAGATCACCCAGCTTAAGAAATCCAGAGTCGCTTTGATATCTGCTTCAGAAGCCTGCTTATTTACACACCAATAGTTTTCGCTTCCTGTACAAAGACCTTGATTCTCTTCCCCATCAACACCAATGTAGATTGGCAGCATACCAATGTCCTCATCAGCAACGTCATTATCTTTGATGTCGTCGTAAGCCCATGTCCCGTTCTGATAAAATACTGCTTCACCTAAAGCAAATTCAGAAGCGGCATCTTCACCGGTCTTGCTGGACAACAGTCCTGGTTCACAAGTAGAATTGTTGATATATAAATCGAAGATTGCCTTGTAGTTATCCAAATACGTACCTTTGATCGCATCAGTAGATTCAATCCCATCTGCCTCATATTCATAATAAATAGGGATGTTTGCAAGGTGTGTCTTAAATCTCCAGTCACTGGAGCCATCCATACCAGTAGAGGCAAAGGCTCCTTCAATTCCCAAATCATCTTTATGTGCCTGAATATCTTCCGCAACTGCTTTCAGGGTTTCAAAGTTCGTAATTTCATCTGCTGATTGAATTACTGCACCATCCAGTGCACAATAGTCTGCCAGTAATGCTTTATTATAAATCAGACCATAGGTTTCAATAACGTAAGCAATTCCAGAAACTTCCCCGCTGTCACCGATCAAAGCAAAGTCATCACTTTTCAAATTCGAGTAGATGTCGCTGTCTTTTAAGTCATAGCAATAATCTTTCCATGAAGCCAGGCCCACCGGTCCATTTACCTGGAACAGCGTAGGTGCTTCTGATTTTGCTATTTCTGATTTCAACGTTGATTCATATGTTCCGGAAGCTGCGGTTACAACCGTTGTCTTTATGCCGGTCTCCTCTTGATAAACTGCAGCCAGCTCTTCCCATTGTTCAGCCTGCTCCGGTTTGAAATTCAAATAGTATACTTTTCCCTCGCCTGCTGCCTCATCCGGTACTGCTTCTGTATCTGCCTGCGCAGGAGCTGTAGTTTCAACTTTGGAATCCTCTGTTCCAGGAGCTTGTGTTTCGCTGCCGGTATCACCTCCGCAGCCTGTTACCAATGTTAATACCGTTGCTAAAGATAATCCCAGTGCCATTAGTTTCTTTAACTTTTTCATTTTACATACCCTCCTTCTATATACATTGTTATTATTTACTATTGAAACCGTTATCGGTAACGTTTTCAACTGTTGTAATTATAACATTGCTCTCCATATTATGCAACAGTTTTCTTCATTTAATTGTTGTTTTGTATATATCAACCAATTTTCATCTTTTAAAATTGTTTATTTTCACATAACACTCAAAAACGTCTCAAAAACTCTAAACGCACTCAAAACACTCAAAACAAAGAAGGAATTTCCTATAAGACAAAAAAGATGGATGCCCTCTCAAAACTACGATTAAAACCCGCTGGTTTTGGGACATCCTCTATTTTATATTATGATACCAGGGTCAAAAGGTCATGCGTTTCATGCTTGCATGAAAAAGCATGATGTTGGGGTCAAAATACCTTTTGACCCCAACATCATATTATTCTTCTAATAAAGCATTGCGCTGGGCTACGATTGCATTCCAGGTCACAGGCCCGATGATCCCATCCGGCGTCAGTCCAAAGAGCCTTTGAAATCCTATTACTGCCGCCTGCGTATTGGGGCCAAAGATTCCATCAACCGTAATGGCCGGCAGACTCGGATATGGAGCCCGCAGATCTGAAAGGAATTGCTGCATCAAACGTACATTACTTCCTGTTGAACCAAGCCGTAGCGGAGTCCCTGGATATTCAAGAGAGACAGACGTTTCACCGATAGCCAGCAGGTACTGTTCTATAATTTTGTTCCATGTCAGCGGCCCAATGATTCCATCCGGTGTCAATAAGAACTGCTGCTGGAAGGCAACAACGGCTCTTCGCGTGGCTTCTCCAAAGATCCCGTCCACTGTCAGATATGGTATATTGGGATAAATAAAGCCGATTGTATTGAGATAAGTCTGCATCAGCCGTACATTCAAGCCGGTGGAGCCAACTCTTAATGGCGTACCCGGATATGGAGGCGCATTTGAGATATCCGGTTCTTCCTGCGGCGGCACAGGCACATTTTCATCAATGCCGCGGTATACTGCGTATAACTTATTCCAGGTACCCGGACCTACAATACCATCCGGCGTTAAATTAAAGGTTTTCTGGAATTCTATCACCGCATTTTTCACATCAAAACCAAATACACTGTCTTGTATTACAGGCGGTATCGTTGGATAATATGGTGCTATAGAATTTAAAATAAACTGCAGCTCCAGAACAGCTTCACCTCTGGATCCCTGGGACAGTACCACATTCGGCGGGTTTTGACCAATCGTAAATCTTATCCCCTCACTGTCCAGTTCCGCAAGCTTTGTGACGCCTACATAAATAAAAGTGATTTTATACCAGGTGTTTCTTCCTATCACACCGTCCGGCGTTAAATTAAAGGTTCTTTGAAACGTTCTGACGGCCTCCTGAGTATCCGGGCCAAATACACCGTTTGGATTTGAAATAACAGGAATTAACGGGAAGTTTACCCGGATTCTGTTTAAAAAGTTCTGCATTCTCTGTACGGACTCACCCTGGCTTCCCAGGCTGAGCGCATACCCCGGATAAGATTCTGTGATCCCGGTGATGTTTTGGCTGGTTACCAGTTCAAGGTCATTTGGATAATAGTAACGCAATATTTCTAAAGGATTCAACCCCTGATTGGCCAACGTAACCGTACCCCACTGCGAAAGCCCCGGGCAGGTGACCGTACTGCCATTACAAAATTGAGTGAAAAATGGATTGGCAAATCCAAATCTACGTGCATAGACATTAAAAATGCCATCTACAATCTGGCTTACATTTTCAAAAATCACCCCCCCGTCTCTATATGCCTGATCATAACTGGTTGAATTGGTTATGTCAAAATTAAAACCACGGCTTCTGTACCACTCGGTAAATATTCTGTTCAGTGCAAACGTTGTTATGGCATGGATATTAGCAATCAGAGAATTTTGAGGCCAGGTTGAATAAATTTCACTGGATGTTACATTTTTTACATAGTCAACGAAATTCACTCTTACATTTCTCGCCGCAGTATTGGTGGGTATGCCCAAATGAACTGTTATATAGTCAGGAATAACCATTTCACTTAAGGAGCGTGAATCAGGTGGATCCACCTTTCTGTATGGTGCATTAATTAATATTCCTATGGGAGGGATCACGATGGTATTTTCGGTAACAGGATTTGGCTCATCTGCCAGAGGGAACATGGTTACCGGTAAAATTGCAGTCTGCGTATCCACAATTTCAACTTCATGGATATGCTCAGTAACATAACCTTCCGCACTGACATCCACATCATAGGTGGCATATGCCGGCTTTGTGTAATTAGGGGTTAATGTATACTCTTTGTCGGGAGCCGCTAATGGAAAATGACCTGTATTGCCATCCGCATATGTATCTGTTTCGTATAATATCATCCCATCTGTCCGTTTTATGATCACATGTGTAATAACCGGTAATGCATTATCGCCCGTACGGCTTTGTACTGTTAAATATCCTGTACCCATCTTTTCATTTATCGTATTCGATTGTAGCATAAAATTACCTGAATCCATCTCTTCATCTCACTTTACATTTTTATATCTACTGAATATATGAATATCTTATGCTTTGGATGAAGATGTAATAACCATTAATTTTATATTTAATACCATAAGTCAAAACTATGATTGTTTAACATGTATAAAGCTCTCGTCTTCCTATGCAAAACGAATATTATCCTTCCATTTCACTTATTTCCTGCAATCTTTCAATAATCGGCAGATGCTGTGTACATAGGCTTTCACATTGCCCACAGGCGATACATTCTGCGGCCAGATCTTTTTTCATTCCCCACATCCCGTCCAATCGCTGCCGGATACTTTCACTGCCGGATAAAATCTTTAAATTATACGCATCCATGAATTTGGGGATTGGAATATCCATTGGGCAGCCTTTGCAATAGCCGCAACCGGTACAGAGGTTATTTAATGCAACACCCTTTTCCGCATAAGACGCTACAATTTCCCCGGCCGGATATTCTTTTAAATTCTCTACCGCTTTTACGGCATCGTCCACATGCTCCTTTGTGGTACATCCGGCAAGGGTCACCGTGATCTCTTTATGGGATGCCACAAATCGGAGGGCTGCCTGGGGGACTGTTAAATCTGTGCCTTCTGTCAGGTATTCAAATGTTTTTTGGTTTTGAGGAATCAGACCTCCGCTGAGCGGATTCATGACAACAACCCCCATGCCGTTTGCGTGGGCTGCTTCTATACCGCTTTGGCGGAACTGATAATTTACCGCATTGTACCCGATCAGCATTCCCCGGAACTTATGGTCATTTACTACCAGTCCAAGATCTTCTCCCTGCATATGGGAGGAAAATACGATGTGTCGAATCAGGCCTTCTGCTTTTGCTTCTTCAAAAAATTTATACAGGGCATCCACGTGTTTATGATAAGATTCTACATCTAACATACACCACATATGATAGAAGTCTATATAATCTGTCTGCAGCCTGTCTAAAGACATTTCCAGACGTCTGCGGAATGCATCACGGCTGGTATCGTTTTCCAAGGTAGCAAAGTTTGTTTTGGATGTGACGTATACTTCACTTCTTTTCATCTGTGACAGTGCCATTCCGGTGATGATTTCGCTTTTGTCATCACAATAGAAAGGGGCTGAATCAAAATAATTGATTCCTTTTTCGTAGGCGTATAGTGGGACTTCTGCGCATTTTTCCAGTCTGCCTGCTTTTACATCTTCATCATCGTAGCGCATAGTGCCGAAACCAATTGCAGAGACTTTTATATCTGTATTTCCATATTGTTTGTAATACATGATGGTGTTTCCTCCTTGAGATTAAAAATTGATTTTTGGGAATTATTGGGGTCTTACATTGGTATTCTACCAGAGGTTGTTGTGAATTTCCAGTGTAAATGTAACAGGGATAGGAAATACATCTAATCTATTACTTTTTATACCGTCAGGTTTTTGTCTAAGTCTTTTCTGATGCAAAAAACAATCATCTGCAACTATCAAATACCCATCAAAGAAATTTATATCCCAAAAACCTTTACATTAAAAGCCACCCATTACGGTGGCTTTTGTGCTGTTGTATTGATATTATATTAATTATGGGATCAATTTATTATTCATCCTCTTTTTATTATTTTTCTTGCAATGTAATAACTTCCTTCATTATAAGTATTGATTCCAAATTGGGTATTTTCACTTATTTTTATCGCAAGTGTACCCATTAGTGGATCGTCATAAGATTCTATATCAGATATCTGATATACTTCACTGCCCTCTGGTACACGGAATCCCTGATTATTTTTATTTAAATCATAACTGCTAACGGATTCATCAATTATTCCTAAACTATGTAACTCACCATCATTACTAATTGATTCACAGGTGACTAAATACATCTGATCGTCAAACATAAATACGGGATAATCCGGCACGTCTTTCTTACTAAATATAAAGCAGATTATACCTACTACTATAATAATCACAAATACCAACCCTATAATTAAATATTTTTTCTTCATAATTTTTAATTAACCTGCTCCATTATATTTTTTCACGGTATATATGTCTTTATAAAGTTTACCATATATATTTACAGTAGATTATTTAATTATAAAAGTCAACTATAAAATGCTACTAAATTTCGGGGCTTTATCAACTCTTTTCATTCATGTTATTTCTTTTTTACCATGAAACTAATTGTCCTTGTTTTTCCATATATTGAAACCTTAAGTTTTAATTTCTTCCCACCCATTTTTTTCAAATTTAATTTGTTAAATGTAAAATCACCAAACTTATTTGCATAGGTTGTTTTAACTACCTTTTTACCATTTAGTATGGTTACTTTTGCCCTGAAACTAGTTAAACCAGTTATTTTCTTCGTTTTCTTCGTGATTTTCTTTGGGGACGTAATCTTTAAATTGTTAATTATTCTTTGATGGGCAATTTCCAGTTTTAAATATCTTTTATCTGCCAAGAGATGTTTGGGAAGCCTATTTTTTATTTCTTTTTCTTTCAGATAATTTAAATGAAAGCTGCAGTATTCCAAGTTGTCAAGTTTTTCTATACCCTTTAAGCTGGTAATATCATTGTCACTTAAATATAATGTCTTTAACTGGGTTAATTTTTTCAATTCTTTTACACTGGTTATTCTATGGGAAGAAACTTCCAAACGTTCTAAATTAATTAGATTTTCTATACCCTTAAGACTGGTTAGCTTCCCCTTACCGCTTATGTTCTCGTACTCGCCACTATTGCATTTTAAATCTTTCAATTTGACTAAGCCGCTTAGTTCTTTCAAACTAGTTATATTATATGCATCTTCAATTTCTAACGATTCCAGATTGACTAAATTCTCTATACCTTTTAAAGATTCGATGTAGTTGCTTGTTGAGTATGCTGTAAGAGATTTCAGCTTGCCTACTTCCTCTTTTGTAAATGTTTCATCCGCGCCCTTGTTAAGTGCTTTTTGAATGGCTGAGTATAATCCTTTGTCAGGTATTCCAGTTTGATCATTTTGAATCACTTCGTTTTCATCTGCAAAAACATTGATTGAAGCTAATGACATGACAAATGTGAATACCATTAATAATGTACATAAAAATCCTGTTATTTTAATAATTGTCTTTTTCATACTCATACCTCCTTGTAATGAATTAATTTGGTTTCTTATAATTTTTACTGCTTCCTCTGGTTATCCTCACCCCCACATTGAGGAAAAACATTAATTATATAGCGTCCTAAAATGTTTACATATATTGTAACATGTTTTTACTTTAACGTAAAGCATTGTTAATATGTTGGGAAAGCTCCCTTGAGGTGCCTCTGGTTTATCTATTCCACCATTGCCATTGTAAGAAATGTCTTGAATAAATGTGTTTGCTGCCATTTCAGTAAGGGCTTGCTATCTTTTTGAATAATTGATAAAATATGGTATATGAAAATCAAATAAAGGAGAT